>Ga0209191_1000228_pt1 | contig 45113 bp, 57 predicted proteins | sample S_130626_EF_Meta_FD_187320 | JGI IMG/M metagenome (GOLD analysis project Ga0209191, IMG submission 187320) | Freshwater microbial communities from Lake Simoncouche, Canada to study carbon cycling - S_130626_EF_MetaG (SPAdes) (version 2) | ecosystem: Environmental > Aquatic > Freshwater > Lake ...
CTAATGTCAGGCTCTTATGTATGGGGCTTTATCACAGGCCTTGTAATCATAGTGGCGGTCACACTGAGTCAAATTGGTTGACACGCAAGCCAAAAGACAGTATAATAAACACATACACACAAAGGACACACATGAAGCTCTTGATCACTACACAGGTTTATGAGAACTACGGCGCCCATGATTGGGAAGGTGAAGGCCAGTGCCCACAGCGTTGGAAAGCCAAGGGCGGTTCAGACTATGTCGTAAAGCGGTTCAAGGGCGATGCAACCACAGCGGTCATGTGCCTGCGTGATCAGATTGAGTGCGACAATGAGCACATTCGTGAATCAATCATAGACTTCCGTATCGTAGCAGATGATTACCTTACAGACTTCGAACAGAGCCAGCTGGCGTACGAGGGCAAGATCACTTATGCGGCTAAAGAATTAGCCTGGTAATTTGGTTGACACTCGGGCATTTTGGCAGTATAATAAACACATACACACAAACAGGAGCACTCAATGAAAGAACTAGATACCAAAGATGCAGGCGGATACGCATACGCAGCCGCACGTGATGCACAGCGCCGCAACAGCAACAACAAGAGCACCTATTCACAGGATCAGATCCGTAAGGCTCTCTCAGTAAGAGATCTACTTGATTCAGCCTACACCTACAAGAATCTCTATATCAACTATCGTCAAAAGTTCATAGCAGTCAAAGCAGAAGGCGCAAGAGCCCGTGACTCAATGGCTCAAGAAGTGATCAAACTGTTTGAAAGCAATGGCTATCTTGTGGCATCAACGCCACAGGGCGTGATCGTACGCATAGTGAAATAATGGTTGACCTTTTGGCTAAAAGACCATATAATAAACACATACACAAACACTTACACAAAGGAAACACTATGACAACCAATCAAGCAATGTTCGTATTCATATCAGGACTCATACTGGTCCTGGGTGCAGTAGGCGGTGTAGAAGCCAGCGTGGATGCAGAGCAGTTGACAGGCAGTCTCATGTTAGCTGTGTTAGGCTTGTTAGCCATGTATGCAGGCACATTGGGCTTTCGTAATGCAGACTACTTTGATAAAGGCTAACATGTACTTTGATCCTTCACTATTCATACTCAACAATCAAGATCTGTTTATGACTGTGGGTGTTGTGGTTGCTATAGGCACACTCACACTAGCCCTAACAGCCATTGTCGTCATGTTGGCATTAAGGTCAGAATCATGATCACCATAACAGGACTCAGCCACAAGCAGAAGGTGTTCATGGATGTGATGTGGAGCATGGATTCAATGCCCGCCGTTCAAGCATTCATTAAGACATTACCCACACGTGATAGGCAGGACTGTCTAAGCCTTGTAGAGATCGCTGTACAGGAAAGTCTAGAAGAAGAAGGAAGGATACAGGACTATGAAGAGCTTGCTGTCATTACTATTAGTCGCGCTCGTAGCCGCTAGCGTAGGCTGTAGTACACAGGATCGTAGGGTGCTGTTTAGAGCGCAGGGCACAGCGCCACATGATCCTCCACAGGGCCGAGCGCTATTCGAACAGATGCCCAATTGGGATGATGCCGCAGTCAGGCGGTGCGGTGGCCACCTGAGGCAGGAAGACTTGAAGCCAGGCATGACCAGAGGCTGTTGAGGTCAGTAGGGGTCATGGTGGGGGGTCGGGGTATACACGTATAGTGTTGCGTAAATACAACACTAGGGGTAGCAAATCACCACCCAGAAACGATAAGTACTCCACCCTAATTTTTTACGCGGCCAATTTTTTCCCAGTTTATAACCTTTTTCTACACTAACCATTATATACCATGAACTATACCCTACAGCACAGAGACATTGCAGGCGCTGAACTATCACCCGGAGATCACTGCATAGTCACAGAACACAATAGAATCATTCTGGCTCGAGTGATCAAATGCTATGACTCCAGTAATCAAGTACAGCTACAGCCACTTAACTCATCAGCTGGTAATCGTAGATCAAAACCCAGTCAAAAGCAGATCCGTCGAGAGTGCTACAATGTCTATCGTATAGCGGACACTGAGATCACTATGAGCATACTCCGCGGTGCTGTATAACATTCGGCATTTGGATATATACTGTATCATGAACATATTCATTCCCGTGCTATTCATCTGTGCCAATGCACAGTGTGAATTCCTGCAGGGCACCAGTCATTTCTATTCAGCACAAGAGTGTGTCATAGCTGTGGAAACTCAGCGCAACTTGATCATTAACGCAGCCAGAGTCAATGGACTAGACGTTGCTGTGCAGGCCACCTGTGTTGCAGCCTCAATAACCTCTGTATAACAAATCCCCATTCTTAAAAAATACGCACACTATTTTTTCACCTTACCACAACCTTTTCCATACTGCTCAAAGGACCTATCAATGACTGATCAAGAACGTTGGCAACAAGATCTAGCTGAAATGGAACTGGTTCTAGTACTAGTCTGTTTGGAAACGTGGATAGCTTTTTGGTGGTTGGTACACGTACACGCAATCAACTTATAACCACTCACACATCGTGGCCTGCTATATAAACACATGAACGATGACACTATACAAGCACGGGGCAAAACCTATCACTATGATCCGGATCGTGACTGCTACTATGCTGTCACTGAAGAATCCACTGTGAGTCGCTGGTCATGGCTCATTGTTGGCATTGTATTGGCCGCGGTGTGCTGGCATCTTGACACTTGATGGCAGTTATTAACTGCTCACTTAACTAGCTAAAAAAATGCTAAAATTTTTTGCGCTTCGCGCTGCTTTGCAGCGTCTAATCTCGCCCTGTCTGCTGATAAATACACATGTTCAACACACAGTTGACCTTATGCGGTTACCCACCGCGTATAACATAAAATGTTAATAGGAGAAAAACAAATGGGAAGACCGTTAAACAAAAAATATTTTGAACAAATATATGTAACTGGTGTGACTAGAGTAAGCAGCGGTACTGCCTACGATATAGGCAACACTATCACATTCAGTGGCGCAGGATGGATCACACCTTTGATACTTACTGTCACAGGCAACGTTGAACCTGGCAACAATGCCATCACCAGTCAAACCATCACACAGGTTGGTGTTAGAAACGCAGCCTCTCCAAGCAATCCCGTTAGTGGTGTTACTGGCCTGGGCTCTGGTGCAGATACCAATGGTGTCAACGCCACATTCAATCTCACATGGGCCGGAGCAATCACAATGACAGCATTCTTGACAGGTGGCTCAGCAGGCACAGTCAACATACTCAACCAGGTGTCTAGTCGTCGTTACAAGGTCACTGATGGCACACGCACTGGTGTTGTTAATCTTGTTAGCACTTTGGCAGATGCAGCAGGAGAAGGCAGTATTGCGGTTGTGGACAGTGCTGGCGGCGAGTATTTTGCCACCAAAATCACAGCACGTCGAGTAAAACTGACTCGCGCAGGTGGTTCGGGTCATTTGTACGCCACAGGCAGTTCGGCACCTTGGAAACTGATCTCTCCAGTTGGCGCATATGTGCAAATTGCCAACGGCAACAACTGATTTTAGCAATATCCCACAAGGAGCAATAACATGCAAGCATACAAAATAATGGCACGGGACACACGCACAGGCGTTCGCGTTCAACAACAGGCCCTATCGGGGCAGGTGTTTACAGATCTAGCTGTGGCCAATCTTTTGGCACAGGAATTGGCACAGAAACAATCAGCAAGGTCTAGATCCAGTTGGGTAGCTGAAGTTTCAGAATACACAGTGGGTGCTAACTCTCGTTCCAATACTTGAACATTTCTCGAATTGAGACAAAATCGCTAGTGGCGAAATTTTCGTGAAAAACTCTGTAGGCCATGGCGTCATTCTTAACATACAGTTTCTTGTAGACACATTGTGCATAAAACACTTCCTTGGAGAGCGCATAATCGGCATCACAGGCTCTGATGCTGACTGCCACTCTGGGTGTTAGTGAGTCTTGAGTTTTGTGTATGACATCACCGCGCATCAGCAATAGGTCACCCGCTGCCATGCTGGGAGTCTGTTTAATGTCTTCAATGTTGATGTCCAGTACTGTATAGTCCCCAACTGAATCATCACGCATAATCGTTTTATTGCCCCTTAAGGGAAATTTCTTTGATCCATGACCTATAAGACGTTGTTGAACTGATTGAGAAATTTGTGGCATGATCACATCAAAGGGTATGACACAGATGCCCGATTGGTCCCGTTCAGGTTTCACAATGGGTATCCAAAAATTTAAAAAGTTATAAGAATTTTGCCACATGTAGTAGGTGTCATGATCTTGATGCCAATTGTATTTTACACATCTATTATCAAAGTATGTGACACCCGGAAATACACAATTTACAGATAGGTTGGTCTGAGAGTTAACTTGTGTTAAAAAATTAGAAATCTTATCTCGTACCCAACGCGGAGTACAGCTCAGTGCAACCATGGCATTTTTGTTCTTGGCAGTATCATGTGCATGGGCAGTCTCGGCCCGGTCATACTCTGTGACCAGCAGCTGAACTTCGTCAGCAGTTAGGAACTGAGGAATCACTATGAATCCTGCAGTTTCCAGCAGTTTAAGATCTAGGTTGTTTGATTTCAAATCTGCAGTATCAGTGATACTGATAGTTCACTGAATCTTGGTTTTCTCTAAATGTGGTAGCACCGTTTTTGTGATGAAACCGGCGAGCCATTTCAGTCTTGGGACTCAGAGTCACAAAGGTCTTGATCTCGGGTTCAGTGATTTTTATGTCTTGCTGTGCCGCTTCTATCAATCTACGACCTGCACCCGCTGCATATGACCAAATGGTATAGAACACTGCTGTTGTGGTATTAACTGCTGCATTGGCCAACTCATCTACTGAGCCTGGAATTTCAGCTAGGAACTTGACACAGGTCACAGCCATGGGCTCACCTGTTTCGCTTTTTAGCACATAGACTCTGGAGTTTTTATTCACTCTAAAGTCTGCAGGGATCTCGGGGCGAACAGGATCGTCCTTGAGTAGTCTTAGTAATTCGTCTGTGAGTTCTGTAATTTGTACCAACATGATTGAGCTTTTTAGGTTAACATTTATTATATACTGCTATTTAACCTTTGTCAATAGAAACCATAGTTTTTTAACCTGCCGCTAGGTTGACAGCTAAATATTTTTCGTGTACACTATATAACTAATAGGAGAATATTATGTTTGGAACCAACTACCTTGATCACTCTGTGAGCTATCGCTCGGCAGAAGAAGTAAATTCGGCGATGGGCCGTGTTTATGCTCATATGAGTCTTGCTGTTCTTGTATCAATGATTGTGAGTTATTTTGTGGGTTCGAGCCCAGAATTACTACAATTCTTTTTTACGGGAATCACCAAATGGATTGTGATTTTTGCACCTTTGGTGGCCATATTGGCATTTGCATTTGCTTCTGAAAATTTTACGCGAACACAGCTACAGCTATTTTTACATGGGTTCGCGGCTCTAATGGGCTTGAGCTTTGCCACAATCTTTGCTGTATTCACCATGGGCTCAATTGTGTCAGCATTTATGTCAGCGGCTGTGTTGTTTGCAGTGATGTCAGCATACGGCTACTTTACCAAACAGAGTCTAGACAGCATGGGCAAGTTCATGATAGTGGGACTAATTGCCATTGTTATTGCTTCAATCATTAACATCTTTATTGGATCAACTGTGATGCAAATGGTGATCTCAGCCCTGGCTGTTATTATCTTTTTGGGTCTAACTGCCTATGACACACAGAAGATTCGTGAAGCAGTTTCCATGGATGGCGATACAGGCCGTGAAGAAGTTATTGGTGCATTGACTCTGTACATGGATTTTATCAACCTGTTTATCAACCTGCTACAGTTATTTGGTATTAAGAAAGATTAATGTGGCGCATAAAGTATTACTTGACCTCAGGACAGTTGAGATCTAAAACATTCCCAACTCTAGAAGCGGCCACTAAATTTATAGTGTATTCTATATGCGCTTGGGATGTCTACGACTGTTATAAGATTGATTAACCTAAAGACTGGGCCTGTTCTAGGCTCAGCTCTTGATCTTCTAGTTCGCGAATTTTATCTGTAATTTCATCAATAAGGCCTAGGTTTCTCAGTATTTTGAAAACTAGGTTTTCTACTGACCACTCGCCCGCACGTTCTAGTCCTGCCTTGCGCATGTTGGTGATTTTTTCTTTGGCCAGTCTCAACCGGTTGAGATCTTTGCCTAACAGAGCAGATTCAATGTCGTGGATGACTGAATCTTTTTTAGCTTCTACAGCACTATCATCTACTTTGGGTTTTATCTTTTTAGGTTCAACCAGCCATTGATTGCGAGCTATGCTATACACTCCGGTGCTGTGGTGTTTTTCTTCTCGGCCTTGAACATAACATTCAACAGGCAGGCCTTTGATAGTGATATTGTGTTGCTCGGCCCAGAGTGCCTTTTTGGCATTGAATAGTTCGCGGGCCGCTTCTCCTACCTCACCTTGAACGATAATGTGCAGATCTAGGTCGCTGTGTTCAGTCCAGGTATAGTTGGCATTTGACCCTGTAATTGTGTAATCTACTACATCGAGATCAATGCCTATAAACTCTTGAAATGCGTCGGCAATTTCTTTTAATTTATCTGCGACTGCTGGGTCGATTTGATCACCGTCCCATATCTTGGGATTCAGTCGGCGATTGACTGTGATTAGATCTGATCGTTCTTGTAATTCTCTTAGGCGCATCCATTATTTAGCCCACATTAAGTGGTATTGTGTTAATGTACGATCATCGTAAAATTCTGCTACTAAACGACAGTGTATGTTGTTTCTTTCTAATACTATTTGACATTGATCTTCAGATTGTGTTAACAACCAATTGGTATGATCTAATCCTATTGTTTTATGCACTTTGGGCCAATCAATTTCAATGTTTTCGTCCTCGGGATCCGACCACTTGTACAACTCTACTTTTTTAGTCTTCATCACCAAACTGCTTGTTTAAAATCTCACGCATCTTACTTGACTCAACTGTGGCTCTAATTTTGCCTACAGGTGCTCCCTGTGTAGGATCAGTTATAACCCCATCATCGTCAATGCGGCCTTGAATAGTACTACGGGCTTTGATGCTTTCAATAATACTTGAACTGCCTCTGCTGGTGGCTCCGTTGTTCTCTTGTTCGTCCTCGGGTAGGTCACTAATACGCAAACTCTCAAGATTAAACTCTAGATCAATCTTCATACCCACACCACTGCTGGAGCGAGTCTTCATCAACTGTAATTGATATCTACCACGCTCACGCATAGCACGGCTGGTAAAAATGCCAAACACGTTGTCAGCAGTTTGAATCTTACTTAATCCACCACTAATGTGACTGTGATCATATTCCACTTCCTCTACCGCCCCACGATTTAACTGTGCGGCTGTGACAAACACACAGTTTTTTTCCACTGCTAGATTGCGCAATTCTTCTGAGACATACTTGTCTTTGATAAACAAGTCTGCTGGTGAAATCTTCTTGCTGAGTGGCATCAACAAATCTAAATAGTCAACCAACAATACGTCAACTTTCTTGCCTACTTTGATTTCATATTCTTTTAGGTATGCTCGAATATCGTTGGCAGTCTTACCACTTGGCATGTACTTTATCTGTAGCAGGCCGGATTTCTTACCAATAATTTTAACTTTCATTTCAACATCATCGATGTCTTTGAAAATGTCTTTGGTTGATGTTCCTGTTAACATTGCGTCAATACGCATAGACACCAGTGCTTCTGAAAGTTCAAGAGTTAGGTATACAACATTTAGGCCCATCAAAGCCCAGTTAACGCCCAGATTGGCCAAGAACAAACTTTTACCTGCACCCGAGCCGCCAGCAAAGATGTTCAGTTCACCTCGATTGAATCCGCCAAACAGTTTACGATCCATACAGGGCCATCCTGTACTAACCTGCCCATTCTTGTCCTTGATGCTCATCAATCGGCCACGAGGATCTAGAAAGTAGTCTGTGCCCATGTCACGAGCAAGACCAATCTGTACCGCTTCTTTGATCAATACTTCCACTGCACCGTAGTCATGTTTTTCTAGTAGATCAGCTGATTGTATAATTGCACGTTCAAGAGCCTTGTGTTGAGTAAATTTTTCAAACTCATCCATGAACCAATCCATGTGACCGTCTTTAAGATCTTCTGGACGTTTAAGGTCAACCCTGCAGGTGGCATTGACCATTTCATAGTCCGGCAATACATTATAGCCCTTGGCATATTCATGCACAAATTCTGCTGCATCCTGTAGTTTGCGATCAAATAATGTGTGATCAAAAATACCTTGACAACGAACAAATACTTCTGCATCTGCCAGCATGAGTTCAAGATATAGTTTTTGTACTTCGTAATCGTATGTCTTTATCATATTACTATTATACACTAATTGCTAGGTGCTTTGCAACACCAAAGTTGTATTTCCACTCTCTTTGTTTAGTGTGATACAATACTGCACCGATGCTACTCGATGGGTCTCCAGGACTAGGCAAAGTCCAACGATACTGCCACATGGGCTCTACAATTTTTTTATTAGTTGCTGAATTCATAGCGCATCCGCCCATGTATACTAGGCAATCGGTGTTGACTAATTTCTTAGCTTCTAGCATGACCATGCGGATTTGATCCTCAAACACCATTTGAACAGCAGCGGCAAGATCTTGTTCGTCTTGTAAGGTCTCTATATAAAATGTTTGATCGTTGACACCTTTGTGAAAATTATAATTTAATTCTAAAAGACCTGTAAAATATTTCTTTATTCTATGATAAAAAACCTTAGGATTACCTTTTTCGGCCATGGCCTGTAATTTCCATTCGTCCTGAATTGGAGTCATTCCTAGAGCGTGAGTAAATGCACTATAGAACAATCCTAGACTATTTGGATAATTTCTGCTCCAAACTTTGCGCATTTCGCCATGCTTGCCTTCCCAGATGGTGGCACATTCGAACTCACCTATGGCGTCGAGTACCACAACAGCACAATGATTAAAAGGACTGGTATAGTAGCCTGCGGCTGCGTGACTAGCATGATGCGGTGTATAAGTGATTGGAGCATAATGTTGCGCTTTCATATATCTACGTGGAAGTACTGTCATGTCTAAGACACGATTCCATTGACCTGCACGTAGTTGTCTTGCCTTCTTTATCCAGGGACGTTCATACCAAAAAATACGATCCGGTGCTCCAACATGTAGGGCATCAGTAATTATTTTGCTGTCTAACTCATCCGAAACGCCCGTTTGGTTAGACCATAGACTGCCATCCTTGAATACAGCTAGACTAGATCCGTGATTAAGGGCATTTACCCCCCACATAATCATTTGTAGATAAATGGATCACGTTTACGCAATTCTTCTAAACGTTTCTTCCATGCCTTACGTTCTTGATACTTGTGCCAGGGATATAAAATAAAGTCCAATATTTTTTTAATCATTTTGATTCTCCATCACTGCTATATTGTTTAGCATCTTTCTTTTTTCAATTTCGATCTTTGCAGGATTTGATGTTGCTGTTTTTATAGCATCAACAACTACAAATAGTTTTCCATATTTTAATACAGCATCTGCGCAATCTTTTATAGAATCTTCCCATGTAGGAAATGCTATTGACCAGCCTAGTTCTTTGGCTTGATCTATTAGAAACGTACCTGCTTTATCTTGATCGGGAATAACAATTACTTCTTTGCCTATACTGTTAATTATCCTTGCCTGTTGATCTGATATTTCATTAGTGAGCAATGCAACACCGCCTACGCTAAGGGCATCAAACGGGCCTTCTACCACAAACAGATATCGATGTTCATCTGGTTGTTCATCAACATTAAACACAAAAAAAGGATGTTGATCTGATAGGTATTTAGGCTTTCCGTCTTTAACTTTACGAGCAGTACTACCAACGATCTTGCCATCGTAGACAAACGGAATAATTACTCTATCTGCGTATCCAGGCAGGGGCGACCAATAAAAATGTCTGCTTGCAGGATCATATCCACGATTAACCACATATTCAGCAACTGTGATTAGTTGTTGTTCTTCGCTGTTGTTTAGCTTTGCATCTAACCATTCAATTAAGGGTAATGCGCCTTCAGGCAAAGGCTTCTCTGTGAATGTGGGTTTTTCAACAAATGCCTCCGGTTGATACTCTGCCGACTCAGTCTTCATTGCCTCAAACACCAATTGTTTGATGTCGTCGTCATTGGCTCCTAGCCATTGACAGAGGCTTTTGAATTTAGGAGTAATCGGTGAGCCGGGTTTCCAACCTGTGGAATATTTACAATTGAAACAATTATAGACTATGCTATCTGTAATCATAATGCCACCACGCTTTCTAGTGTCGTGAGCGTGACCTCTATGTTGGCAGCAGGGGGCGTTGAAACTGGTCCAGCCGCTGGGACTGGATTTTAATTTCGAAGGAAGAAGAGTTCTAAACTTATCAAGAACAAGGGTCATGCATACAGTATACTATCTATATAGTACGCTGTCAACGGTTCCTGTATTCAATAGTGCCGGAACGTGCTTGACTCTAAACCAATTAAACTTACCAGTGATATTTTGATAAAGAATAGGGTCTTGTGATGCCGGTATGGTTTGTAAATCTACCCAACGCTCTGGGTTGCCGCCAGCACTTTGACTGCCTTGTATAATGATGCTGCCACTGTAATTGGTTGTTTTAATTTGAAATGTATGTAGGCTTTGCGGAGTTCCGTATTGCGGTTGAGCATTGATAATGCCACTGATAAAGTATAGCTGGGTATTAGGATCGTAAGGTTGATAATTTTTAAATTCTTTTATTACTAGACTATCAACCGGTTCTCCGAACACATCCCCAGTGATTTCTAAAGGACTAAATGCACCATACTGACTATCTATATACAGGGGTGTCTTTGCACTAACAGTATGTGTGGCGCCGTTCAACACACGAGTTTCTGAAACAACAGAGTATTGATAAAAGCCAGGTTCTATCCCTGCTAGCTCGGTATTGGATAAAATAACATATGCCTTTCCCCCCGACGCACTCTGAATTACACAATCCTTTTGAAGTATGAGTTCTTTAGATTCTCTATTCACTAGATTGAAAACTAGATATGAGCCTGTTATGGCCTGGGCCTTCTGGTCAGAATTTCGTACCTGCAGATCTATTCTGTTATCGACGCCTCGATGGATTTTTAAGTTGCGATTGTACACTCTACGATACCTCTCTGGTTGCCAGGTGGCCAACGTATTTGTAAATACATCTATCTTATTTGGATATAAATAAACTGAAATGAGTTGCATACACTAGCGGACCTTTACAATATTTATCTATGAGAATCACTGAAAACCTACAAGAAAATTTCCCTTTTATAAGTGTCGTAAACCACGTTGATCAAGAATATGTGGGAATAATTATCAATCAGGATGCTGCTATCACAAGCATGTACGATTATTCACATATTAAAACAGAACAAGAAAAAGCTCGGTTTATTGAACTAGGGGAAGTTTGGTGGTGGGAATCAAATCGTCAAATTCCTATCAATATTTTCTTACTTAGAGAAATTTATTTGTTTAGATACGCAATTAGAAATTTTTCAACAAAAGATACAAAAGTGATATTTGGGCCTTGCACCAGTTTAAACGATATTATTGTTAAAAGAATTAAACGTAAATCTATTACGTTAGTTAGAAGAGCTACTTAACACCAATAATCATAACACGATTAAAGGCTTTGTCTTCGAATTCAAAACGTTTTATCCCGTCATAAAGATATTCGCTCATAGGATATCTATTCATTAGATCTTTAATAGATGACATAGAATTAACGTGATCGTCGTCTATCATGTCGCTGGCCTGTAAGCATACTATAGTACTGGTAGGTATATTGTTAAACCATTCATCGGATTGCATGTGCTCAACACTTGAATTGATTACAACATCGGGTCTAGGTTTGTATTCTAATATATTAATATCAGTGGTATGCGCTTTAAACTCCCAAGCTCGGTAGACCCAAAGATTATTAACGGCATCTGCAACTATTTCACAATCGGGATCTTGATCAAAGCTACGAACTTCTAGAACTGGGATTTTGTTTCGAGTGCGTATTAAAAAGTTAGCAAGCGCATACCAACCGGCTAAAATCCATATGCGATATCCATCTTCAATTGGTCTATGTTCTTCTAATGTACGCTCAAGTCTTTCAACTAACCACAGCTTGCTCTGTACTTGTGCAGCACTAAATGCATCAAAGTTCATTATGAAAATCCATAACTAATTTGTTCACAGATTAAATTCATCTGTACAATAATAGCAACAGCATAGGCTGTGGCATGACTCTTTTTAAAATAGTAATCACCAGTCTCTGGTTTCGTCCACACTTCCGTCATGATCGTAGTCCAATCTTTCCCAATCAGATAACGTTTCGCAGGGCGGATCATCGCGAGAACGGCAGATAATTGTTCCACGGAAGCTGGCAGGGTCTTCCGTATTATAGCTCCATGCCCGTTCAAATGAAATAACAGATTTACAAAGTCGTCCTGTAGTAGTAGATCCCATAGTGGCTCCTGATTCATTAATTGAACTAGATGTTCTTCATTACGAACACCTTTATAAATTCCAACATTAAGAAAATCTATTTTAAAATATTTTTCATCTTCTGCCTGTTCATAGGGGATTTGACATAGACCGCTTACTGCATCCACAGGAACTTCATGCATATAAACACCGGTATTATGCTTGATTAATTTACCGTTGTCTAATCTGCTAGCAGGGATGTGTTCAAACAATTTTAATGCTTGATCTCTATCTATAAAATCTATGTCAATATCTGGCATTAGTTTAACCTAGTACTCTCAAAAAGCAACAACGGTAGAGTTTCTGCTAAAAATTGAGCATACTCTTCAGCATCTTCTTGATCTTCAAAACCTGAAAACTTCACGTAAACATCGTCCGAGTCATCTGCTACTACCACTTCAATTTCAACATCATCTCTAGAAATATGTTCTTCGTTTGCAGCTAATTCTATTTCTTCGTCAATGAGTTCGGGCTCAGCCTCTTCTCGTCGCTTTTTATAAATCATAAAATGTTCGCCTCCTTGATGACATCTTTAACTAACTCTACATCTGCAGGTAAAGATTTAAAACGACGGGACCAATAATTAGGATCAATAACTGGACCAACTATTTCTAATTGTTCGTCATTCATGCGCTTCAACATCTCTTTCCCTGACTTACTATTTAACACCATCCAAGGACTTACTAGACCTTCTTTAATATCATGTGTAGCACGGTTTAAATTAACGTATTGGAAGTAATGCTCCCAAGGAGCACTATTGGTATCTCCCCAATCCATCATGGCTTTGATAGTTCTCTGGATTGCTCCATCAGCTGGTTCTATCTTAATTAGTTCACTTATGTACGTGTCATACAGTTCGTCTCTACACCAATGATCTAATTTAATTCCACTTTTGATCACAAACTCAATAAATCTTTCCGGGTATATTGGATTTGTGTTTGCAAGAAAACTGCCAAACTTAACGAATGCGGTATAATAGGGACTGGATGCAAATTCGTCAAAGGTCTTTTGCTTGGCTGATTTCTGTGTGAGTTCGTAAAATCTATTGTATGTCAACATACCAGATTGCACATGTTTTTCTCCCTTTGACATGTGTCTACGTTTTTGTTCACAGACATGCACTACCAAAGTTTTTTCTTTAGCAAATAATTTATTACAGTATTCGCACTTATAATTTAATGTCTGCAATTTGCTTTTTATCCCAACCAAGGTCCTTAGCATATTCTTTGATCTCTTTGTCTGTAGTTATTGCTGCTAGAGTCTCCACATCCGCCATTTTCATAGTTGGAAATAATTCTGCTAGAAAATCTATTTTTTTATTTTTTTGTTTCTTTAAAGGGATCCACTCGTGAAAGTATGTTTTACCATTTCTCATACTACACGCACATAGCGTCTGCCAAACTAACTTGGGATGTTTTTGAATATCGTTCCAATTTTTGTTGTAGTATTCGTTGACGGTTAACACAAAATGTTCTTGCACTTCTCTACTAGTAGATTTAACATTACTGATATATCTATTCAATGTCCAGAAATCACCTTTAATCTCTTTTCGACCTTCTTCGGTGGCAGCATCCCATAGATCTTTCATGCCAAGATCTACTGCTGGAATTATTTCTTTAAAAAGGTCTATGTGTTTATTTGCCATTGTCTTTACTTAGATGATATATTATTTTAACACGTTCTATGGCATCTTGTAAAGTGATATTTGTCTTGGCGGCTCGCCGAATATCACCCCATAACTTACTTTCCATTACATGATCGTGCAAGGGCCTGCCATCGTCAGTTCGTGGATCATAATCCGGATCGTCTTTATCATAATCCCAACCGATAACAACTGTATCAGTTGTGTCGGCATCAGTGGCATATACAACACCGTCTCGATGTTCGTATATATAGGTAGTGCCTGGATTAAGATTTCCCATTTTTTGCGTATCCAACAGTTTCACGCTCGATGTCATCGTGATCAAACTCTGCCCAATATAGTTCAAAAGCAACACAATCAGATACAGCTTCGAATTGATGAAATTCTCCAGGTGCTACCTTTGTGTACTCGCCAGCTCGCAATAGTGTTTCATCTACTAGGTCATAGTTGTTTTTCCAAACACGGATAATCATCTCGCCTTTTTCGACAAAAAATCCATTCCACTTAAAACTATGTTTGTGCTTAGAACATGTTCCGCCTTTTTTGGCTTCAATGCGATGAAACTCTAATACACCGTTTGCTTCGAGGAGTTCTGTTTGACCCCATACTTTTCCTGCTTTCATTTTAAATTACCTTATCTAATTGTAATACTTCGCTCTGTCTAGATACTTCTTTAACAAAATATGCGCACGGCGGGCTCGGCCCATCGTGCAACGGTACTGTTAATAACTGTCCGTTTTTCATCTTTGGAAAATACCATCTTACATCTTGATAGATATTTACTATCTCGATCGCCATATACTCACATTTAAAACCGTTAATGGGATTGAAAATAAATGCGTCAAACCCTCGTTCATTTAAACTAGTTAAGGGCAGGACTTCTGGGTCTAATCCACAGTCTCTATCACCAACTATCATACACCAGTCTAAGGGCATTTGCACTTCATATCCGCCAATGTTTAATAAAATTGCTGGACTGTTAAATGACTCTAGAAATATCAAAGGCATAAAAAAGAAATCAGGTTCGTTAGGATTAGAATTATCTAATACTGAAAATCTAGTATCTTCATCAACCTCATCCGGCAATTCGTTTAGATCAAACGATCTATTATTCAATGTTAAAATTTTCATATACTTACCTTGGTTATTGAAAAAGGATATTTTGCATCCTTGTAAAACTTTTTACGTTCTGTTAAATGTCGCTTGCTGTATTTGCATTGACTTGTAATGTCCCAAATTTCTACATGGTCCTTGTCTTCTGCTTTTCTAATACCTCGCCCAATACTCTGTATAACTCTGACAAAGCTCTTTCCGGGCTCAACAAGAACCAAATTAAAAATACGGGGGATATTAATACCCACAGCGGCCACACCATAAGTCGCCACAATAATCTTGCCATCACTAGTTTTAATTTCATCATACTCTTCTTTCCTATCGTCTAGTTTCATTCCACCACTAACGAATACAGCTTCCGGCATGCGCTCAATTAATTTATTTCCTGTGTCAATTCTATTGATTAACACTAGAGTATTTCCTGTTAAAGCTAGTGATTGTATTTTATTTGCCATCCAAGTAATTCTAGAATCGTCAGTGACTAAAAATGCATATTCGTCTGCAAAACTTCTAAATGCTTGAACTTCATTTGTCTGCAAAATATTAATTTGCAGTTGTGCCAACACACCTTTTTCTTGTAGGTCATGTGCCGATACTTGATTAATAACTGGACCTATGCTGGCAAGTATACCTTGGAATTCCCATGCTTCTTTAGGAATAGTCCCAGTTAGTCCCCAACGTATTGCACAGTTGCTAAAGTTCTGTGTCAATAATTTTGTTAGTACTTCTGCCTTGGCCTGATGTACTTCGTCGATAATAATCGCAGATACCCCAGCAGTGAATTCTGCCAATGATAACACTTCGTCATCATAACTTTTCTTATCAAGTACGTTAAGACTTTGCCAAGTACATATTGTATGTGTCTTGCCTAATTCTTTTCGGTCGCCAAAATATACACCAACATCAAGTCCCAAGTTCTTATAATCTTCTTCAGTTTGTACCACTAGTGATTTGTTAGGTACAATGACCATTGTACGACCATACGGCTCACAAAGATGACTGAGTGTAGCAGTAGTAATTGTTTTACCGGCACCTGTCGCTACCTCCTGTAGACTTTGTGTATTGTCTAAAAACTTGTTAACAACGTCATATTGATAGTCACGGAGTATGATAGGTTGTCCTGCTTGAGGATGTCCTTTAGGCCATGTCTTGCCTTTGTCTGCCCAATAATTTTCAGTAATAGGAGCAAATTCTATCTTGCTGTGCTGTCGAAGATCTTCGATATCTATTTCATAGCCAGCTTCTTCTATGATGGGTAATATGACATCCAAGTGTGCAAGATAACCAGTACCACCAATGCTAAAATAAGTTTTAGTCCCATCCCATCTTCCTAATTTATATGCTGGCATATGACGGGCATATGGCAGATCAAATTTTAATTTGTTAACAATCTTGCGCCGTGTTTCCACACTAAGTCCTTCTAACTTAATATTGACTTCATCGCGGATAACTAGTTTACAAGCTGACAATTTTCTGTTTCCTTACAGGTGTTGGCTTTATTTCTCCCAAATAGCAAACACACGGATGAGCCGACAACCATGCAGATGTTGTGGGCTCGTTGATAGGTGTGTAGCTATTTGTAATAACTATTTTAACATCAATCGTATCTTTAAACAACCACTTAGGCGGTTTATGAAGAAATACTAAAATCTTTCCTTCGTCTACTTTTCCGCCTAAATTATTGTCTTTTATCCATGCATTTAGTTTGGATTTTTTTTCAACTGGATCTCTAAAACAGACTTTTATTTCCGATCTAGGAATGCCTGCAATGTCAGAAGATCCGATAAATCTTTCGAGCCATGTCACAATGTCTTGAGTATTGCGATCAATTAACACGCAGGCGATTCCGTCTATTTCTTTATAGAGATTGAAAAAATCACGATTTAGTTTCAGCCAAAAATTACGAGATTTTGACTGACAAATTTTTTCTAAAGGAGTTGCTGCGGGTTGATTAAATCTTACAGGATAGCCCATAGACTTTGATAAAAACAAATCCTTATTCAACTGATTGGATTTATGTGTTTGAAAAAATTCCAACGAGGCTTCGGTTGTATTGAATAATTTAATGTTGTTGTCGACAATTTCAGCGTATGGGATTATATTATCTTGTTGATTCCACATTTCAGAAACAACGTCTACTAATTCTAAAAAAGATTCATCAAGTTCAAACTCGTGTTTTTTTAAAAACTCGTCTAGGTGTATTATATTAAATTTATAAACATCCAGCACTCTAAGTTTTCTATCACCATCCCACTGACTGGCATTATTCCCTTGGCTTTCTGTGTTAAATTCTTTGTCAAATATGTCTTTTAATGAATACGGAAATTTTAAACAGATGCTAATTACGCCATCCTCATCTTGTTCTACAAAGGCTCGTTTAGAAAGATCTAATTTTCTAAAAGACATTTTCCATACTGGATTTTCAAGAAGTGTGCCGTAGTCAATGCCCAGGCGCTTGGCATGTGATTTGTATTTTGTTAATATTTTTAATAGAAAATTACCTTGGTTTGCTGTCAGTTGGTTTCCTAAATCTATTTGATTAAAGAAACTATGCATGACAGAGGTATCCTGATCTTGCAAAATTTCTATATCCATAATTGTTTGATTATAGAATTCAACAAATAAATCTTCAACGTAAGAGAGTTTTGACATACTAATACTATACTGTATTTTTAGGTGAAAGTCAACGATTTTTTAATAATTTTCTAAAGTGGTTGCAAGACGCTGTATTGGCAGGCCGCTTGATATCTCATTCACAGTCCACTCAGTGTGGCACAATTTTAAAAACCACTCTGCTCTATCTGGTAGTGTTGGATTGTCAATGTTTTCAATATGTTCACTGATCGGAAATGCCAGGCTTGAACTGTCACAAATTACAGGAACTCCATTGATTGCCGCTTGAACGGCAGGTCCACTATTATGATTAACCACACAATGATAATTATAGTCTATGTCAAATGAATCATAACTGTTTGGAATTTTTTTTGGCTGTTCAACTTGAACTCCTGCTGTGTTTAGTATAACTGGGGATCTAGGATGTGGTCTAATTATTATGTCTTTTTCAGTAAATTTCCTAATTTCTTCAATCTTTCTTTTTGCCCACTCGGCCATACTAGGTTGCCCTTCCCATTGAAGACTGCGCTCATGTTGACAGGCAATTAGAATTTTGTTATTTCTTTTTAGATTTAACGGCTTTAGATTTAGTCCCAATATAGTTGGTCTAGATTTATCAAGATTTTTACTATTTCCAAAAATTCCCAGGCCATGTATGTGGTCTAGACTGATGCGCCAGGTACTTCCTCTTACAAGGTTTCCAACTTCAATTATCATGACTGGTTTTCCCTTGGCTCGGCATTGATTATAGATCAGTTGGTTCCGTTGCATACGGCCATGCCATAACACTGACCAAATGACATCAACGTCTTGACCCGAATCTACCACCGAAAAACCGGTATTTTTGATACCTTGTTCTAGTGCTGCAAATATAGGAGCACTATTGAGAGCTCCGTTGTCTTTATGAATTTTGAATCGCATCAGTCAAATAAATATATGTGTATTTAATGAATAACAATGACAAAATTTTCAAAACGAATAAAAAAAATCAATCGACGAGCTAGAAATTTGCTGGTAATAGGCACGGCTTTTGGTAATTTGGAAGAATTGCTGGATTCATTTGATACCGTGTTTGTAGTTGGCGGTGATCCACCTATAATTAAAAAACGTAATTTAATTTACAGAGAAAATTACAATGACATCCATACACTAACCGATATTGACATTATCATAGTTGACTTTGATCACGGTAATTTTATTCCAGAATTGACGCAGGTGTGGCGAAGAACTAATCCTGCAATAGTTGTACAAGGGCCTGACTTAATTTCGAAAGATGTTCAAAAAATACTGAAATCAGATCATTATAATATTGTCGAAGTGGTATATGGATACTATCTCTGGAAAAATAAAAAGTGATTGGAAAACCACTATAAATAACACACGCTATTATTGTTAGGAATCCTATGAAAAAAATTGCCTTTGTTACTGGAATGACTGGACAAGACGGTCCGTACCTTGCTAAATTACTTTTAGAAAAAAATTATAAAGTCTATGGACTAGTTAAACGATATTCAAATCCAAATTTAGATAATATTAAATTCTTAGGAATTGAAAACGATATTGAGTTAATTACCGGTGATATTACAGACGACGGTTGCATGAATCATTTGGTAAAAAGTCTAAGGCCGCACGAATTTTATAATCTTGCTGCTCAAAGTTTTGTTGGAGCAAGCTGGGATTTAAATAAAATGACCACTGAAGTTAATGCAGTTGGAGTTTTAAATATTCTTAACTCTATCAAACAACACAGCTCGGATACCAAATATTATCAAGCCAGCACCTCAGAAATGTTTGGCAACAGTATTGAAATTTCAGGCGGAAAACAAGATGAAAAGACTCCTTTCTGGCCACGTAGCCCGTACGGTGTTGCTAAGTTGTATGCCTATTGGATGACTGTAAACTTCCGTGAAAGTTATAGCTTACATGCATCAAACGGTATTTTGTTTAATCACGAATCACCTATTAGAGGTAAAGAATTTGTCACTCGCAAAATTACAGATGGCGTTGCCCGTATCAAACTTGGCCTACAAGACAAAATTGTTCTTGGAAATCTAGACGCAAAACGTGACTGGGGATTTGCAGGAGACTTTGTTGAAGCCATGTGGTTAATGCTACAGCAACCAGAGCCAGGCGATTATGTTATTGCTACAGGAGCACAATATACCATTGGTGATTTATTAGAGCTTTCATTTAAACATGCCGGTATTGATAACTGGCAAAGCTATATTGAGACTAATCCAGCATTTGTACGTCCTGCAGAACTGCATAGTCTATGCGGTGATCCCACCAAAGCAGAAACTGTATTAGGATGGAAACGTAAAACAGATTTTGATGGACTTGTTAAAATGATGGTTGAGGCTGACATTAGAAGATATAACGGAACCAAAGAATTAAATTTAGATCCAAACTGGATGACACAAACAAAATGAAAAAAGCAGTAGTCACTACGTTTCACAAAGCAGGCTATGAAAAATATGGCCGCAAGATGATTGAAACATTTTTAAAAACTTGGCCTGCGGATATCACTTTGTATGTCTATTCAGAAGATTGTGAAATTGTCGAATCTGCTCCTAACCTAGTTGTTAGAGATTTACATGCTACTGTGCCTGCACTGGTAGCATTTAAAGAAAAATGGAAAGATGACCCTAAGGCAAGGGGCGAAGTGGCTACCGGTCCAGTTGATCGAAAAGGCAAAGCACCCGGAGTGGGCTTTCGCTGGGATGCTATTCGGTTCAGTCATAAAATCTACTCAGTGTGCCATGCCGCTGCCAACTGTGATGCAGATGTGTTGTTTTGGATGGATGCCGATATGATATGTCATACTCCTGTGCCGCATCACTTTATAGACAAAATGGCTGCACAAAACATTGGTTTAGGATTTTTAGGCAGAGAGAAAAAGTTTACAGAGTGCGGCTTGTATTCTATGAATTTACAAGATACAAACACTCAAGAATTTTTAGTTGAATTTCAAAAGGCCTACGATACCGGCAGATTGTTTACCATGAGTGAATGGAATGATTGTTGGGTTTTTGATATTGTGAGAAAAGAAGTTAAGCAACGTCATCCAGAATGGCAATGGTATGATTGGAGTGCTGGCCTGTTTAAAGGAGAAGGTCATCCCTTGATCAATAGTGCATGGGGTGCTTATCTAGACCACCTCAAAGGCAAACGTAAAGACTACGGTAAGAGTGCAAAAAGCGATTTAATCGTAAATCGACACGAAAAATACTGGATCAGTTCTCCAGGCTAAATTCGTGTTTAGAGTGTTTGGCCTTGTAGTGTTCGATATAAGGTCCAAGTACAGTGTGACGTAGTGGCGTCTTATAGCCCTTGGTAAAATCTTTACATAGATCATTTCCGTAGGCGTTTAATTTCTCAAAAACATAACCATAGACATCATTGTCGTAGAATCTTCTCAACATGCTGTTGTCTCGTTCTACATAATGTCTTTTATATTCACCGGCAAATTCTTTAAACTGCGGGTGACGAGTATTAACTGCAAAGAACCCAGTCTCCGGAACAAACCATCTACCTGGACTTCCGTCTTTAGCGGTAAAGTATGTTACTCCCATGTGTGTACTAAGAGCCTCATCAGGCAATACTTCTAATAGTAAATTCATAGGTAATTCTTTTACTGATAACACATCAGCGTCTACCCAAACGATTCTGTCTGCGGTTGAATTTTCCATAGCGTGAATAAAGCTAAATGCTTTTTTTGCAAACTTTTTAACCTGTTTATCAGCAGTAGACTGAAATTCATGATACTCGGGTTTGAAGTCATCAAACGATATCTGCTTAAGCCTAGGATGTTCTGGTAAACTGAATTCTTCAACATAACAGGTCAATGTTAATTCTTCCGGCCAATATTTCAGCCACGTTTCTACACAATCCTTTCCTATAAGATCGTAATAGTATTGATTAAAACTTGTTATAATTTCTATTTTCATACATACTTTCTCATATGAGCCCAACACTCTCCATTTTCAATTTCATCAAAGTTCCAATGGAACATGGCCAGGCGTTCTACCCATTTTTGTCTATCTAGTAAATTTGGAGTTTCTATCTGTGAAAGATCTAGATTTGCAATTTCTGCACATTGACTATGTATAGGATCAGTAACAAAAATTGGATATCCTTCTATGGCTGCTCCTACCGTGGGGCTCGAATTATGATTAACTACAGCCCAACAATTTTTTAAATCTTGCTCTAACGTGCTGCCATCTTTTGACAATCGTACACCCTTTAACATTCCTATTTTCTTAATTAGGTTGTTTGGGCTAAGATATCCCTTAGCACCTTTATCTCCTGGATGGGCACGAATAATGATATCTCTGGTTGAATGTTTTCTTATTTCTTTAATTGTCTTTGCAGTCCAATCAATTACATCGTAGCCGCCCATTGACCATCCACCGTTACGCTGTAGACATAATAAAATATGATTGCCGTTAGATCGATAATCTCTTAATGCAATATCTAAGTTTGCAGATAACTTAGTCCACCGACTAGGATCAATTACGTTATCGCAATAATTTCCTGTATTTGGAAATATTCCATTATAGCTATATCTAAGATAGTGTTTGGGATTTGCAGTATTTTTATAAAGAAATAAATTACTGTCAGCTAGTATTGTATGTTTGCCTCTACGATTTTGAAAATCAACAATTTGTTTTCTAAAATCTAAATGCGGACTAGTTTTAGAATTTTCATGGACCCATCCGATCATCATGGCAACGTCTGCTTCTATAAGAGTTCTGTCAGAATGTAATACTACCTCGTCTCCGGTATACGCTACGCCCATAGCAAAACGCTCAAGAATTTCTCCTTTTTCTACGTTTTTATTATTAGGTGGTAGGCAACCAAGGTAGGATACAAATTTCATTTTCTCTTTTTCTCTTTAACGAGATTACCGTTTTCGCTATTCAGTGCATTTTTTCTGTCAATGCCTAGGTAATGAGTGAATATATCTTTAAGATAACTTTTCTCCATCGCAACACGATTTATAGCATCACCTGGAATATCGTTCCATGTACTATAATGAGGAACATATGTTTTTAGGCTCCAGGTCTTGCTTAACTCTGTCACTGCATAATGATCATAGGGCTGCGGAACTTTATAAATTCTTCCATCGTACCACATTTTAGAATAGTCTCTAATGAATGTTTGGAAATCTGAATGTCTAGAATTAAATGCTACAATGCCGGTGTCGATGTAGTCTTTAGAAGGATGATCACTTCCGCAATTTAATGTTCCCCATACTTCTGTTCTTGGATGCAACAGTTCGATAGCTCTTGATTTTGTTAATGGCTGTGTTACCATAACATCGGCGTCCAACCATATAACTAGGCCCTTAAAGGTCCTTGCGGCCCAGACCTGTGTACGACTTTTTTTCCAAAACCTATCGGCTTTTGTTCCACCCATACCTTCGGATAACCATGGATCGTCTGGTGACGCCACTTCTTTATAGAAGCTGACATTTCTACCTAAACCTAAATCAACAGGCTTGTCATCCCAAACAAATACAATGTCGCCTGGCAAATTTTCCCAGCTTGGTAATGTTATATTGGCAACATAATTATAGTATTCTCTAGATAGTGAAGTCACCCAAGTGATTGCAGTATGAGTTTGAGTATTACTGAGACTTAATTCTTGAGCGTAGTCGATAAGATACTTGTACCATACATCTTTATATTCACAATCTTTGTATTTGTCAAACCACGGTCCGCCTTCAGTCCAATGATAGGCACAAGGTTTTCCTACTTCTTCTTCTTTGTTCCACCCAACTAAAAAATTATATCTAGCAGGCAGTTCTCCAATTTCTTCATCTTGAAGCCATTGGAACCTATGTAAGTATGCACCGTCTCTGGTGTTGACATCATCAGGTGTTAATCGTAAATTGCCAGGATGTTCACAGTTCCATAAGATAACACTAGACCAATTTTTTCTAGGATATTGCGTTTGTGTTTTGCCATCCATTTTCACAGTATTAGTTGGTTTGTGATCGTGCTTAACTACCATAACCGCATACCTAGGATCGGCATTTTTAAATAATTCTTCAATATTGATATCCCATACTATATCGCAGTCACAGAATAGTGCCCAGCCTTGATAGTTAGCCAATGCCGGAACTAGGAATCTAGTAAATGTAAAATCAGTGCTGCCCAAATTATCAACTTCACGAGTATAGAGACCTTCTCTTCTTAATTGTGATTGCTTTAATGGCTTTACATCGGCAGTGGGTGAATTTTTATATATTGAATATTCACATACTTTGTAAGCAATATCTTCTCTAGCATCGTATCCAATATAAACTGGCAGTGTATCAAGATCCATTTAAAATTCTCCAAGCTGTTCCGTCTTTTAGTTCGTTAATGTGAAATTGACCATAGGCAAGATGGTGCGCCCATGCTTCAACTTTTTCCATTTCTGGATAATAGGGTGTTTCTATCTTTGATAGGTCTTGTTCAGTTACTGGCTTTGCCGCATGAGTAGGGGAGAGTGTAAATGCGGGGTATCCGTACATAACTGCTTCTGTGGCGGCGTTGCTATTAAATGTAATTAGTGCATGAACATCGTCGTCCAACGCTTCTTTAAGAGAATTAGTAACCATTCTATCAGTTCTACTCTTTACACGATCTCTAACTTCAATAGGACGGTCTGTATATTGTTTAATAGTGTCAATGGTTTCTTGTACCCACTGATCTAAATCCAAGTCGTAAAATTTCATGGGCTTTTCGTCGGGCTTGGCAATTAAAATCTTTCTTCCGCCCTTCTTCCATTTGTGTAATGGTATTGCTAATCGTTTAAATCTATCAGCTGGTCTATTAACAATTTCGTCGTGTTGCAAATCGTTTTTTACTATTCTATGATAATACTTCCACCCCATAGGGTTCAACGGACCTTGTTGATTGCCCATGTATCCGGTATCCATAAAATAAAAATCACGGCCTTCAAACCAGCAGCGTTTCATTATTTTATGTTTAAGTATTCCTCTTAACACTAACGGATCTTCACTATCGTCATATTTAAAATCATCTGAGCTGATTACTCGGCCACCGGATCCTATAGCAAACATATTAATATATTCGTCTTTTCCTTCTTTACTTAGAAATATCCAGTTGTTCATTTTCTTTCTATATCCTCTTCAATACAGCTTTGACCGAATTGTATTTCAACAATTTTACAAGGTATATCAAACGGGTTAGTTAATTGATGCCAGTCGGCAACCGGTATTTTAAATTCTTGATGCTGCTTTAATTGTGCCGGAGGTAAACGATAACCATTAGGCATCATACTGTTAACTACGCACTCACCTTCACTGACCATCCAGTATTCTGCACGTAGTTGATGGCGCTGCATACTTAGACTCTTGCCAGGCTCCACGGTAAGTTCTTTGACTTTCATGCCGGGCACTTCATGTAGCACACGATAGTAGCCCCACTGACGTTCGGTTTTTGGCGCTTTCCATTCTTGCAATATCCAAGAACTAGAATTCATCTTGTGTTCGCCACCTACACCAAATACAAAATCTAAATGCAACATTTCTTCTAGTACATCCATTTCTGGAATATTAGTTTTAGTACGATCACCACCGTTGGCGAATACAATTTTATCGTTGGGATATATTGCTCTTACTTTTCTAATAGCGTCTTTTGCACTACCGTCTGCGTCGTCAAAGTTAATAACACGATCTACATCTTTGATCGCACTTAGAATACTGGCACGTTCTTCCCAGGGCATAAACTCTTGCCCCTTCTTACGGCGTAGCCATGCATCAGAGTTTGCACCGACGATTAAAATATCGCCTAATTTTTTAGCCTCTTTGATGTAGTTAATATGTCCTGAATGAATTGGGTCAAAACCACCCGTTGCAATTACTATTGTTTTCATCTTTTTGAATGTATCCATTCGCTAAAAGATACTTTTTCAAAATCAATATCCTTGTTAATATACCAAGTTTCAAACATTTTTTCTGGGGATCTATGATAGACATCATACACTGCTATCTTATATCCTCGATCGAGTAAAAATTCATTAGCCGCTAATTCATATTTTTCATCTGCTTGATATCTATCGTGTTCAAAAGTAATTACATTAAAAGTAAAGCCTTGGTTAATGATTCTAGTTAATGCGTTTAATGTATTTTCTGGAGGTTCGATATCGCAAGAAAGATAGTCTATTTGGTTAGATAAATTATTTTCAAGAGCTGCTACATTATAATCAAAGGTTAAAGCATTGTCCCAATAAACTTTATTTTTTCTTTCATTCTGATTATCCCAGTGAGTTTTGTAATCAGTATCTAATTCGATACTGAATCCTTTATAATTTCCAAATACTTCTAGATTGTAAGTGTTGCTTCTTTTTTTTGGCAAGTGTGCCCCAATTTCAATATAGGTGCCATTTTGTCCAATTATGTCTGCAACAAATTTATCTTGAAATGCCTGAGAGCACTTTTTGTCTAAAATAATATTATTCATGTTGATATTTATCTGCTACTATTATTGGCAATTTTTTCGTGGATAAAATGTTTACTATCTGTTAAATTTTTTCTAATGGGTTTTGATTCTTTACTGCCCCAATGATAAAATCCAAAACTATAACTATGTTGACCTTGCCCATGGTCCCAATTTGGAATTTTATAAAACGGATATTTTTTAATCATTTCTGCTACAACATCTCCATCATAGGGCTTTGGCAATTTTAAAATCTCTCCGCTTTCCCACATATTTTCGTATTCGTAAACTAAATCATTTAACAACGGATGTACAGGATTAATAAAAATCATTCCGGAATCTATATCATTAATTTGACTATTTCCCAATCCCCATACGCAGTTTGATTTTAAAAAATTATCTATATGTTTGTTAAAAATATCTTGATTAAAATCATAAACTTCAATATCAGTATCTAACAAAACAATACACTCATAAGATTTTAAATTTTTAATAGCCCAGACCTGAGATCTCATCTTCTTCCAAAAATTATTTTGCTTTCGAGATCTAGTATGAGTTTTTAAAAAATTTGAATTAGGATTATCTATAGTGTTGGAATTAATCACGGTAAAACCGTTATAGGATTCAAAATCGCATATTAGATATTTGTCCCCAGGCAACGTATTCCAAGAAGGTACACAGCAAGAGGCAATAATATCCCAATAAATTAAATCTGTTAGTCCGGACCAGGCTATTTTTTGCATCTTGTATTTATATGCGTATATTATGATGATAAATATATTACAACGGAGATAAGAATGAAACATCCTAGAATGACTCAAATATTTTTAAACGCTATCTGGAATGGTAGGCCGAACGGATTTTACGTAGAGATTGGCGCTTGGGACGGACGAAAGAAAAATAGTACTATCATTTTAGAAAATCTAGGGTGGGACGGAGTATGTATTGAACCAACTCCTGAAAGTTTTGAAGCATTGACAAAAACTAGAAAATGTCGATGTTTAAATGTTGCAGTTTTTAATAAAAACGGCACGGCCGAATTTGCATCTTTTAAAAACGATCCTGCTACAAACGGTCTTATAGAAACGCATCCGGATTCACATAAGGTCAAATATAATCAACCGCAAACTCAGTTTATTAAAGTTGAGACAAGAGACTGGAGCAGTTTAGAATTACCATCTCATATAGACTATCTTCAACTCGATACCGAAGGGTCGGAGCTGGCTATATTAGATTGTATAAATTGGTCAAAACAGAACATCTCTTATATCTGTTTAGAAGACAATGCTGCTGAATATGGTGACAAAACTTACTATAATTATATGCTAAACTTAGGATATCACTGTATCTTACATCAAGGAGTTGATTTCCTTTGGTACAAGGAATGAGTGTGCCTAATTGGATAGACAAGTATAATAGTTTTTTAGTAGTCTTTAAAGTTAATAAATAATCTTATGAATGTACATAAAATAATATGGGTTACTGCCTTTAGTCAACAATATCACGATACGGTATTTTCTAAAGTTATAGATAGTTGGGATTTATTACCTGGAACTGTTGAGTTTTTAATCGATGATCCGTTAGTAAAAATAAATTCCAAATATAATATGGATATTGTAAATCTCGGCGAGTTATCTTCGAAAAATTTTAGTGCTGCTGAAATAAAATTTTGGAAAAAAAGTAGATCGATCGTACATGCCATAGAAAAATATAAAGAAAATTACGATATATGCATTTGGTTAGATGCAGATGTTCAAGTTTTAGAAAAACCTGATTTAACACTATTGCTGCCAAATGAAGACGAACTATTGAGTGCGAATAGAAAGATTCCAAAAAATAATACAGCTATAGATACCGGTTATGTTGCGTTTAATTTAAAACATCAAAAAATTAACCAGTTTCTTGACCTTTACAAAAATTTCTGGAATACTAACGAAATAAACAATTTACCGTATCGATATGATACTTGTGTTTTAGAACAATTGTTATTCACTGCCCCGTTTAACTGGAAAAATTTATGGAATGGCGATATTACCAAAGGTAAACATTATTGCGGTTTTGAAGATTCTAAGTTAGAAAAATATTTTTATCATTACTGGGGTAAGAAAAGAAAAGAAACAAAGATAACTGAAAAAAATTGATAAGTGTTCTATCATATTTCTTCATTAAATCATTCATTTATAAATTCTGAGACCAATATTTAGAATTTTTAATCCAGCAGTAATAAATTTCAAACCCTTCGTCGATATCAATCTTGGGACTGAATCCAAAGTCTCGACGTGCTGCGGTAATATCTAATGCACCACGACTAGGAAAATCTGCATCCTTTTCCTTAACTTCAACCGTGCCTTTGCCTGCTAGGCTAACTGCTAATTCGGCAGCGGATAACAATGTCTTACTATGGCTTTTAGTTATGTTGTAAGTTTTATTTGCTGTATTTTCTGCAAGAGTAGCTGCTACAATTCCGTCGGCTGCATCATCTACGTAGGTAAAATCTAAAGTTTCATTAACGCCATTTACTTTAAGAACACCGCCTCGCATAGCAGTTAATAAGAATTTGCTAATTACACGGTCTTCAACATCGAGTGGTCCGTAAACTGCACTTGGACGAAAGATTATGTGTTCTATTCCATACTTGCGTGTATAGTCTTTGATTAACCACTCACCCGCCAGTTTCATAATGCCGTATTGTCCTTGCGGATTACACGTTGCATCTTCTTTAATAAAATCTTTAAAATCACCGTAGACCATACTAGAGCTTGTGTAAACAAATCTTTTTACGTTATACTTTACACTTAGTTCTAATAGATTAAGAAGCCCTTCACTCATAGTACGTGAGCCAAGTGCAGGATTAGCATTAACAACTTTTTGTCTAGGAAAACTTGCAAGATGAATTACGGTATCAAAATTATATTTTGAAAATAACCGATTCATGCCAACTGGATCGCATATATCTATAAGATAAACTTCACTTGATTTTATTTTTTTAGAACGCTCGGATAATAGATAAGCAAGTTCTGGCTGTGGAATAATTCCATAATTAGTTTGTGTATCAGTAATTACAACACTATGTCCTTGTGCTTCTAATTTACTTACTACATTGTGGCCAATAAGACCTAATCCGCCTGTTACTAAGATGTTCATAATGATGCGTCTTCTAATCCTGATACTCGTAGTTTAACAATATTGCTGAGATGCCATTGTTTCTGATCAAGTGCTTTGATGATACCTAACCACTTATTTCTAAGTAGGGCAAAGTCGTTGATAATTTTTTCAAAATCTACCACGTCAGCTTCACCTTCCACAAACTTTTCACAGTCTCTAGAACTTAATTGACGTTGGTAGTTTTCGAGATATTTGCGAAAGTGTTGACTACGAAGTCTACGAAGTTCAATGTTTAAGTACTCAAGGATACCTTCAATTTCTTGAAGTTGATTAAAGCGTTCTTCCACAATGCCTGGCATCTGCGAACTTGCCTTCTCAATGTTTCCCGCTATGCGGACATCTTGTTTTGCTTCGATTAACTCAGCTTCATAATAGGCCACTGCATTGGGAATGTGAGAAATATCTTTGCTAACCTTGTCATACCAATTCATTTATTCCTCGTCTTCGTCGTAGTATTCTTCTTCCTCGTCTACAATTTCTTCACCGTCAACAGCATATTCAATTGCGGTATCAAGATAAGCATCAACACCCAAAAGGCTCTGAAGAGTTGATTCTTTAATACCGTAATCTAATAGTGTGTTAACAAAATCGGCAGCTAAGTCTTTTCTATGCTTCTCTGGAATGTGTTCAATTACCAACGTCCAGATATCTGCAATTAAGTCGTCTTTCATTCTGTGATCTCCAAGTCTGATTCAACTGTAGTAGTTATCTCAGAAGTGGAAATTTCACCGTGTTTTGAAATGTCGCTCATTGCAATATCTAGGCCGTCTTTCTCATTGCGTTCCCATGCCTTACGGAACTGCTTGATAATCTCACCGTCTTTGGTAGTGTATACAAGGCTGTTTCCTTCTTTCTTGAGCAACCCTTTTGCTTCGAACAGGTCGACTAAACCGCTATATGGACTCATACCTGTTTCATAAGGAATCTCAACCTGTACACTTTCAAACGGCTTCGCATACCGAGTTTTCATAATCTTACAAGCTGCACGAATACCTTGTACAGTTGTAGTCTTATTGCCGTCGGCATCTAGTTTCAATTTTAATTTACGCATAGCAACAACAATTGAACTTGCATAGATGAAACCTTGACCGCCACTGATCTTGTCGTCTGGATCAAACATGTCTTGACTTGCATATGTATGATTGGTACAAACCATGCCAATGTTATAAGCGCCAAACATATTAACACAATTACGAACAAGTGCTGTCAGTGCTTTAGGCTTACGACCCATATCACCTTTCATATCACCTGCTTGGAATTGATTAACATCTGTAGGTGTCAACAACATGCCCAATGAATCAATAATAAACAGGATCTTAGGACGATCTGCTTCATCCATTGTTTTGTATTCTGCAATGAACTCTGTAATAGTCTTTGCCACATCATCGATCATGGCCATGTTAAGTTTTAACAACTTATCCGGACTTGTATCAACGCCTAGAGCATGTAGCCATTTTTCATCAAGCGCATTTTCTGTATCGATCAAGATAGGATAGATACCTTGCGCCTGTGCGTTCTTGACTAGATTGCCTGAACAGATAAATGATTTACCTGCACCACTTTCGCCAGCAAACACAGTGACCTTGCCTAGTGGAATACCTCGATCAAAATATCCGCTAATAAGATAGTTTAATGCGTAGTTGTTTGTACTAACCCAATCGGTTGGGTCGTTAAAGCCAATACTTAAACCATCAATTGATTTAGTGATTGACTTTCTAAATTTAGAAATATCAAATGCTTTTGCCATATTAATTGTCCAGGTCCATTGCATTGTACTCTTTGATCAACGCAATTAATTCTTCTTCTGTGTTGCAGACTGTTTTAGAATTCTTCCATTCTTCTTTTTTATCACGTCCACCAATTTCAACCATCCAAGCGTTGTCATAACGATTGATAGTGATTGATTCGTTTACTTTTGCTAGTTTAGTTAGTTTTGCCATTATTATTTTCCTAGAAATGAAAGAGAGTGCGAGATTACCCCGCACTCTATGTTTAGCTTAATTACTTCTGACGATTGCGAATCATGGCAAGGATGTCTTGCGCACGACTAGCACCATCAGCTGATGCTGGAGTTGCCGCTGGTGCAGCCTTAGCTGCCGGAGCAGACTCATCATCAAAATCTTCACTGACTTTAGCAGCCGGTGTTGATGTATTAGCTGTTGCACGATGTGGATCTCCTGTTGCGGAACCCATACCTGCTGGTTTGAAGTATTGACCCCAACGATCCATGTCGTAGGCTTCCCCATCGACAGATGCTTCAAACATTTCTTTCATTACCTTGAGTTCTACATCAGTAGGTTTCTTAGGTAGGAAGTCGCTTAAATTAAACAAGCCGTGGGCTTCAATGGCTGCTGCTTCAACTTCTGTCACAGAACGTTCACGACGACTCCACTTTGAAGTAGAATAGTCAGCAAAGCCACCTTTCGATGTCTTAGCAATACGGAAGTCGACACCCTTGAGATAGTCAGTTGGCAATTCTTCCAACTCTGGATCCATCAGTGCTGAACGGATAATTTGATAGATTTGAGGACCAATAATAAATCTGCGAATTGGATTCTCGGGCTGTTTATCTTCCTTGATAGGATCTTCAACAACAAAGCCTTGGAAAATATATGAACGCTTTTTCCAATACTTACGACCCATCTCTTCCAATGATTTATCTTTAAACCAACCACGCACTTCGCTGAGGATTGGACAAACTGTACCGTCGTTGTACATTTCAACACAAGGAACTTGAACTTGAACTGGACGACTGTCTGTTTCACCTTTGATGCCTGCGAACGGCAATTTGATCATTGCACGTTCTACCCAGAAAAATGTATTGGCAGAGTTGCCATCGGGTAGCAAACGGATAACCGCTTCCTTGCCTTCTTGCATGTTCCAATGTGGGTAAATTGCGTTGTCTCCACCGCCTGTGGATTGTCCGGTGGACTTTGATTGTGCTTCTTGAAGTTTTGCACGAATTTCTGCTAATGATGCCATTTTAAATGCCTCCTATGTTATGCCTAAAATGTTTATATGCCTTATGCACATATGTTATTATGCGCTTTTTATTTAGCAAGGTCAATGATTATCTGCTAGTTTTTTGATTTTATTTTGCCAATAAAAAAGCCCGCACATCCGTTGACAAGTTTTGAGCTAAATAACAGTACAAAACATACTCTGCTTCTTGCACACTCATTGTATGTCCATTAAGGATCTTACAATGACAACTCGCAAACTCACTACCAAAGCCATTGCCAAATCAGCCACAACCTATGTGGGCCGAACAGGTGAAATATTCTACGATACTGTAACAGCAACTCTTAAAATATCAAACGGTACTACGCCCGGTGGAGCAACTCTTAGCACTGATGGAAGTGGTGGTGGTTCAGTAACACTAACAAACGGTGCAGTGATAAAAGATACAGCGGCAAATGCAGTGGCATTTGGTAACGCGGCCGGTCAAACTTCACAAGGTGGTGGTGCAGTGGCCGTTGGTATCGAGGCTGGAAAAACTACACAAGGTGATAGTGCAGTGGCCATTGGTAATATTGCTGGAACAACCACACAAGGCACGGCGGCAGTGGCCGTTGGCACAGCCGCCGGTCAAACCACACAAGGTGCTGGTGCAGTGGCCGTTGGTTTTGGTGCTGGCCAAACCACTCAAGGCGCAGGGGCAGTTGCCATTGGTCAAGGCGCAGGCGCAACTGCTCAAGGCGCCAGATCAATCATCATCAATGCCAGTGGCGCTGCCTTGAATCAAACAACAACCGATACATTCACAGTGAAACCTGTGCGTGATGGTGGCGCCGCAAGTGGTATGGCCGCTGCCGGATTTAAACCCTGTTACTATAATCCAACAACTGGTGAATTTGTCTACGCAAGCTCATAATTATTCACACCCATAAAAAAGCCCACTCAAGCGTGGGCTTTTTTGTATGCAGCCATAGCTCTTTGTCTAGCTAACCATAATCTAAACTTTACATAGTCTGATAGTTCATCATCCTGAACTACCTTACCAAACTCTTGACTACGTCGATTACGGCCAAAAGTGACCTCATCGTCTATTATGAGGTCACTGTCTTCTAAGTCAAACTTACTTTGCTGGAGTAGCGGCTGGCTTTGCGTCTGCTTTAGGTGCGTCCTTCTTTGCACCGTCACTTTTTGCAGGCTTTTTCTCGTCTTTCTTAACTTCAGCTTTAGCTGGTGCAGCTGAAGGAGTTGCTGGTGCTTTAGCTGGCTCAGCGGCGAATACAGTTGCGGCAAACAAAGTTGCGATTAGAGTTGCGATAGTTTTCATTTTAAGTTCCTTTATGGTTAATGAAATATGCTCAAAGTTATAACATCTGTTCGCTGACAAGGACCACTTCGTCTTTCATCACAGTTTGAATATCTCCAATCATATGATGTAGGCAACATTGGCGATGACTGTGGCTCGAGCTCGTCTTTAGACGATTTCAAATCACTGTAGCAGTTAAGGTGTTTTTCTTCTTGCATATATATATAACGCGGCAGGTCGGTGATTAGTTGACAATCAATATAGCCAAAAGAAAGGGCACCTAAGTGCCCAATCTAATAGAGTTAACTAGACTCTAACTGCTACGAACAATTCTTAAAAACGTAAAAGTTCTTTTAATCTAGAAATTTCATCTGATTGTACAGCCTCTTTGGTTAATTCTGATGTATCAACAAGTTCGTCACTACCGCTATCCACGGTGACATAGGACTGCTCACCTTTACCAAATGGGCGTATATATGTTACAGGTTTACCTTGATACATAACTGTATCGCCTCGTTGAAAAGGAGTTGCTGCTGCTTTTGGTGCTGTTAATTGGCTGGCTGGAACTGCCATTGATCCCGACTGACCGTCTATTTGAACAAAATACGTATCACCGTCTTGACCTACGATTGTTGCTGGATTTTTGCCCCCAACTACAACTTTATCTCCTTCTTTGAAGCCAACACCTGCTTCTGTCATTCCTGAAAGTTCTCTAATACGTGCTAATTCTGCGATTTGCGGATCTTGTTGTTGTGGCGCCATACGCTCAACCATTTTGCGAGCAACCATTTCTGCCTGTTCGCCAAACTTTTTGCCTACCATAATAACAACGCCTTCTGGACCTTTAGGGAATGTACCTGCATCACGATCATAAAATGTGTGAATAAATTCAGCTAGTTCTTGTACATTCATTTTGGACTGCATGCCTTTTTGTGCTAACGATCTAGCACTATCTTGACCTGTGCGGTTTGGATTGTTGGGCTTTTTAAATTGCGACTTTTCTTTACCGTCTGTATCCCAAGGAGGAGATTCGTCGTCATCCTTTTCACCTGGCTCGTTATCAGCTTCGCCCATGCCTAGTTCTTGTTTTCTACGTGCTAGACCTGCTGAGCTTGTTGGGGATTTAGTTTTTTCATCTTCTAAATCTTTCAACGTCATTGGATCTTCGCCTTTTTGTTTGCGTAGATATGCAGGTACATCACTTTTATTGGGACCGTCTGCTGCTTCTTGTGGAACTTCTTCGGGAGCTGGTTCTTCTGCTCCAGCTTGAGGTTCTGCTTGATAGTCGCCAAAGTCCAGCTCTTCAAGTGCATCTGGAGCATTTGATTCTAGCCAATCTTTTACTAGTCCTCTTGCATCTGTTTCTGGATCTTGGGTTGCTGCTTCTTTGATCTGTTTGAATAGTGAAGGATCCTCAATGATGCCTTTTAGGCTTTCGATAGCATTTGAACCGTCAACGCCTACAGAAAATGCTTGGCCTACTAGTTCTTGTAATTCTTGTTTTGCTGTCTGTTGTTCTTGTGGATCTTGACTAGCAATAGCCGAGTCTTCGCCTAACCCCATAACCCAAGATTCAAATTGATCAAACTCGCTGTGTTCGTCAAGATTGATGTCTTCAATTGCTTCTTGATCTGTGGTTGTCATTGCGACTATGTCGTCATAGCCTATGTCGTTTTCTTTCATTAGCCTGTACAAGACTGGGAACACATTTTTAATATCTTCTTTAAAGTTTTTAACTGTGAATTTTTCTGTAAACTCTTCTACAAATTCCTGTGGAACTTCTTCTTGTGTTTGTGCCTGGAATGATTCACGATATTGTTCGTAATGGCTTTGCTTGCTCATTGCCTTGATTTGTTCACGCAATCTGTTTAGTTGTTCTGCTGATCTTTCAACAACATTGTTTGTATCTGAGTTCATTAAGTCGTTACGCACAACATAGTTGCCAAAACTCTTTAATTGAGCAATTTCTTCACTCATGTTCACAATGCTTTTGCCAATGTCGTCATAAGGAACACCGCCGTTGGCCACGTGACGTTGCATGGCACGAGCTCCTGCTAGGTGAATGAACGGATACTTAAAACGCTCACCGTCTTGATTTTCAACAAACAGGCCGGAAATGTTTCTGCTTCTTGCACCGGGTGCGGCATCATCCATAACTGCTTGGCTGTGTTTGATGATAAGACGTGTGTCCATCAACTTTTGATAACTAACGGTTTTTGAGCCGTATAGTGCGCTTTCACTCATAATGCTTTCTCCAACAGGTTTAACTACTGTGTTTGATTGATCTTTGGGTTGATTGTGCTGACTTAGAAATTCATAATCTCTTTGATCTAGATTATCTTTAGCGATGTCCCTAGTGTCAAACGCCATAAGTCTACGTTTTGCAAAGGTGCGTAATTCTTTTAGAAATCCGTACCAATTGGTTTTTTGTCCGCTATCCATTGATTCTGTAATTCCTGTTGAGAAATATACTTTCAATGAACTCTGTTCTGCTAGGCTAATACTAACATGTCCGATGGCTGTTTCGCCTTCCATATAATCAAAATCAAAGAAGCGGGCATCTTCGGGATTGATAGTAATAGATCCGCCAGAGTCGCCTAATTTTAGGCCTTTGAAACGGCTTCTAATTTTATAGAATAAATCAGTGGCTATATTGTTTGTTGCGTCCATAGTTATATTTATCAAAAACCGCTAGAGACAAATATCGGCATGGGCATTTGATCTTCGCTTAATTTTTCTGTCATTTTTTCGTAGATCTTAGGATCCCAATCTGATAGTACTCCGGCCATGCGTATTATCAATAGCATTGCACTTACTAGGTCGTCGTGCTCGCCTGTTTTAGCGCCAAATCCCACTCCATGTGCCACAAACGTTTTAAGCTCAGATATTAGAGGTTTAGAGTAAATCTTCATTTTTTGCGTTTCTAACATGTGTTTAACCTGGCTACAAGCAGTGATTTTTGTCTTGTGTGTAGTATTAAATCCTTTTCTGAATTTACGTACATGACCCTTACGCATAGGCTCAGAAAGGAACAATCCGGGGAAGTTTTCTTCTCCTAGATTACTGATAACAATAAGGGCTGCTTCACCTAGTGTATTGTTTTCAACTGAATAATAGACCTGTGGAATTCCACCTTTTTCTTGTCCTCGGTCTTGAATGTACTTGCAAATTTCTCTTAAGTGCTTGACCTGTGCTTGAATAGGCGTTAGGTTATGTCGCCATTCTGCTACCTGTTCCATACTGGGCATTTCAAATACTTGAATAGCACCGTAGTCGCCGCCTGTACCTAATGAAGGATCTAGGGAAACTAGGTAAGTGGCTCTTGGGTCAATGTCTTTGTAAAAACGTGTTTGCCCCATGGTCATAATAGGGTCAACTCCTTTCATTTCTGCAAGACGTACTGCGTTGATTAGCGTTTCGTCAAAGATTAGAAATTCACAATCAAACTCACGACGGAAACGTTCTTCACCGATCTTTGCACGTTCAGTCTGAGCCCATTTTTCATCACGATCTGGATGTTCTGCCCAGTGTGCAAAGAAACTATGGAATCCATTCATACCTAATTGCTGTTCATTTCCGTGCTCATCAAATCGTTTATTGGCCTCAGTCCAAATTAACGCAAACTGATCTTCGTCACTGTTAGGTGTTGATGTAATAATACACTTACCGCCTGTTGATAGTGTTGGCGATAATGCAGTCCAGAACTCTTTGGCTTTTTCTGGAGGTTGCACAAACGCAAACTCATCGCAATAGATCAATGAAAGAGATTTGCCGCGACCTGTATTTTCTGTAGTTGTTACTGCCTGTATACGAGCACCGTTATCGTATTCAATTGTGTTTCTATTGTAGCTGTACACGCCTGCACGAATAAAGTCTGGTAAGTTTTCGTAGCCGAATCGATAACGATTCATAATGTCCTGCGCACCTTCATATTTGTGAGCAGCAATAAGAACTTGTGCTTCTGGCACAAACATTGTATACCATAGCAAGTATGCACAGGCACAGGTTGTCTTACCCATCTGACGAGGCAACATGGCAATACATTGTTTGTTATTGTGATAGGCGTCAATTAATCTTTCTTGATATTCGTAGGGTACAAAAGGAATTGATCCACGAACAGGATGTTGAATCTTTAAAAAGTTTTTGGCAAAGTATAAAGGTCCTGTAATAGGATCCATGCAGGCTTCAAGATGCTTGACTTCTTCAAGAGTATATCGTTGAGGCGCATGTGCCTTCTTAATTAAATTACCGTCTAGTGATTTTGCCATATTGTTATTTACTGAAAAAAATAGGCTCCGGAGAGCCTATTTGGATTTGACTTGTATCACTTAGTCTTTAAGCGACCGTCTTTTTCGGCGGATCTTAATATTGCTGCACGATCGCCATATTTTTCACGATTAACATCGGGTGCTGCATTCTTCTCACCCTGTGTTGGATTCTTAACATGTTTTAGCGGATCAAACTTTTCACCTTTTGCTTCTGATAAACGTCTGCGTAGTTCTTCTTTGATACTTGCACGTAGTTGTTCTTTGCTTTCATACGCACCAGCTGCCATTGGATTATCTCCGCGATATGGCTTACCGCTGAAACTCTTCTTTGGCTTGTTTAGATCGTCACCGTCTGGTATGGCAGCGTCAATACCTTGATATTCTTGTCCAGGTGCACCTGTAGGAGAATTTCCAAACGCTTCTTTTTCTTCTTTGTCGTCATCTTTCTTTTCAATTTCATGATCGCGCATATCATGATCGCCATCACCGTCATTGTCGCCCATAGACTTCTGAATAGAGTCAATACCTTTATCGTCTCTGTCTAGGTCACCCATTGGCGGCATATTGTCACTATCATTATCGCTAGGACCGCCCATGTTATCTGCATCGGGCTCATCATGTGGCTCATCTTTGTCTAAATCAGGCAACATTTTTAGTGGACCTGCATCTAGATTACCTAGATCACCTATTCCAGACATTGGAGGCGTAATACTCATGATGCTTGGCTCAGCACTGATAGGAGGCATACTCATAGGTGCTGGCTGATTAATCATATCTGGATTAACTTTAGTCATTAGCTTCATTAATTCAGCAATGTCATCTAGCCCTTGTGCATTAAGATTTACACTTATGCTTGGTGGAGGTGTATCTGGCTTGCTAGGAATACTTGGGGGAGGCATGCCTCCCATCATATCACCACATTCTTCTACTGGCATTGTTGTGGGTTGATCTAACTCACGCATTCTTTGCATTAATTCATTAAAATTCATATTAACTCCCTAGGGCGCTTTTTACGCCTGTCTTATCAGTTTTGACCTTAGGCAGTTTATATTCTGACTGGCCGTTGTCTTTCTTTTGTTGTTTAGCAACCTTGCTTAAATCTTTCAAAAAACTCTTGTTAAAATCATCGCCAAAGAAATCTTTGTGTTTGACATTAGTGCCTTCTTTATACTGACTGTCTGTTAATAGTCCGTCAGTATTTAAAATTTCTGTTTCGCCTTGTTCATTTTCAGAGGGTTCGTTGCTGCCTCTTACTCTAAAACAGGTTTCGTCTAGTCCCATGCTCTTGATATCGCTGCAGATTTCAGGCGAAGTAATAGGATATTCACAAGCAACTTCAAAAACGTGAACTTCACAATTTTTCATAGTTGGAAAATCCATAGGTAGTGCTTGGATTGGCGTTGTGCTGAGTTTTTCCATTTTCATAACTTTGCATCTTTCTAGAGATGTTTTCAAGTTTGACTGGAAATCTTCGGGCAAATCGCCGGCAACTTTAATTTTAAAGCTGTATGACTTTTTGCCTTCGGCAAGATATTCTTTGAAAGTTTTCATAGTAGTATTTATGCTTTTCCGCCCAGTTTCTTGATCAGCTCGTTGCGGTCAGTGATTACATATCCTTGCCCGTTAATAACATCATTTGGGTCTTCGTTGTTATCTTTGTCGATCTTGTATTTTTTCATTTGCATGTCAATAGCCTTGAGTTTTTTCTCAATTTTATTAGACTTAGCGGTAATTGCGTGGCCTAACATTGAGCTAGCTACTTCAAAAATACGGCTACTATACCTAACTTCTACATTCATGCCTAGATCCATTAGATCGTCGTAGGCTTGTTCAGCTTTTGATGCCAGATTGTCCAGTTCGTGATCATTAAGTTCATCTAGCTCTTTTACCTGTGGTAAACTGCGAGTAATTTCAGCTACTGCTTTATAGCTGTCGTCTAAACTGCGGACTTCAGCATGATCAACTTTGGCCTCAACAGGAGCTGTTTCCTTTGCAGGCTTAGATTCTTCTAGATTAAACAGCTCTTCTAATTTTTTAGTCATACATTACTTATCTACGTTTTGAACCTTGATGGAAAATGTCGCCTTCGTTGACTATGCGGAACTTGACGCCTTGTTGTTTGCACCAAGCTGCGGCAGCTTCCCATTTGGCCATATTTTTAACATACTGCTGTTGATTATACTGACTCTTGCCCACCTGTTCTATAAATGTTTGACTAGCTGGTTTTATTTCTACAACTTCTGCATGTTTCTTACCGTCTTTGTCTACATATGTGATAAAGAAATCAGGAACGTATACTGTGTACTTGCCAGTTAACGGATCTCTGTAAGGAATCTGTATACTTTCACTTGCCCACTTTTCAACACCAGGGTGCTCATCCAACATTTTCATAAAAATGAATTCCCAGCTACTGCGAGCCAATGGAGTTTTTAGTCCGACATACTTGTCGACATTCTTCATTTCAAAACGTCCTTGAGCAAATTTGGGCATTAGGCAAAAATGTTTCTGGTTTGATTTTGTTTTTCAACTAGATCGGTCCTATAGCCTAATGTACTGGCTGCATTTCTGTTGTTATTTAGAATTTCTGCAACTAGCGCACTAATTTGAACTCCGTTAAAAGTTTTTAATGTATCTATAATTTTAAAAACAGGAATGTTATCTAGTTTTGCCTGTTTTAACAAAACTTGTGCAGTCACTAATGCTGCATCATTTTCAAATCCTCGGCTTTGAAAAAACGCAATAGCTGCGGTGACTTCGTTGGCGCTAAACTCCAACGGAGTCTCGCCATATCTATCGAAAAATAATTTTGTGCCAGCAGCACTGTCTTCTTTAGCTGGAATTGGTAAACTTGGCATTATACACCGCCTCCTGGTATAATTGATCTTTGAGTTGCTTCAGTATCTGTGTTTCCGCCACTATTTCTAGGAAATACCGAACCAATTACTCCGCCGACAGAATTAATAATGCCACCAATTGCCGCTGGACTGCTTAAAAGATTTATTGCTTCGGATCTAATACCTGCACCGCTCAACCTGCCAATATTTTTTGCGGTGTTAACTGCTGATATTGCTGTGCCTAAAAACCCACCAACACTACCAAATGCTGATCCACCTGCAACATCTCCAAAGATACTTTCGAGACCATCTAGAACTCCACCCTCTCCTAACAGAGTTGCTGTACCGCCACCGGCTACTGTTAATGGACTTGGTACATTGTCATAATACAAGTTTGCAAATCCCTTAGGCGTATTTCTAGCAACATTTCCTGAACCGTAGACTACAGATTCATATTCTACATTCATTGTTGTTTCGTTAAATTCATTGGTAGAGTATCCAGCATCTCCATGCTGCCAACTTGTTATTTTAGGATTAATTAGAGTATAACTTAAAAATCTACGACGACTCATAGTGTATATTGTAATAGATTTAAAGAAGTCTAAACTTTTCCCCTGTTTGTCTAGACTGTATCTAAATTCTTCGAATGATGTGCCGGTGGCGTTTAAATTGGTTTTGCTAAAAGCTGATTCAGGATTGGACCGATCCTGAACATAGGTTCCCATATATAGAGCCCACAATGCATTTATTACCCCTGCGGTATCATCATGAAATTTCATTGAGATACCTTCGTAGGTGAAATTTTTATAAATTATGTGTTTTCTATTGTATTGATTTTTAGTAACAGTTTCAAATTTATATTTTGGTAAGTCTGTGCTTTTAATTAGATATCCAATTTCATCAGCATGAGTGTTGGTAAATGTAGCCGATGTTAGTACTGACTTGTTAATTTCAAATCTCACATAGAACATGAACTTGCTACGAGGCATGAGCCTATAGCCGTTGTCTATAAACAACCTAGTAGCATGGCGCCAATCGGCAAGGCCACCCTTAGGTGTTAGTAGTCCATCTCCTACTCCACCGAGAAATCTTGTGAATACATTTGACATACAATTATTTAGTCGTAAAAAAACCTGGATCGTAATCCAGGTTTTTGAGTAATAAAAACTTATTAACCGCGACCTGTTACAGCCTCGCCTAAAGTTCTTCCAACAACTGCACCAATACCACGTTCTGGTCCTGTGCCTGCTGCTCCTGAGAATTGAACAGCGTTATCATACTTGATAGTTAATGCTACAGTCATCGGCGAATTCTCACCGTAGTTTGCTTCGCCATAGTTTACTTCAGAAACAAAACAACCATACAGTTCCCATTTTTCAAGGATATTTGGCTCAAGTGTACCATTACCGCCGTCTAGCATTTCAATGTTCAATTGGAATTTATAATCAATACCAGAACGTGCAGAAGCTTGCTCCATAAAGTCAAATTGTTTCTGGATTTGCTGTCCAACAATCTTCTGTACTTGACCGTTAGCATCATCACGTAGGTTCAATGTTACGTCGCCCCATGATGGTTTGCCGGCTAGCTTGACTTTTGAGTTGTATATTTCGATAGCCATTTCTTCAAAAGTCACTGTTGGTCTAGTGACATCAGAAACTTGTTTAGTTAGTTCTGTACTAGCTTCTACACCGAAACCTAACAATATCACTCTAAAGCGATATTTTAGTTTTGGCATTAGCAGCGCAGTGCCGCTAGTGCCGTTTGACGTAGGAACCGAAATTCTATTTAAGGAAGTTAGTGCCATTTTAAATCTCTCCTGTGTTCTTAATACGCAATGGAATGTAGATAAATTCTACTGCTTTTACTGGTTCAATTGCAATATCTACCCATAATTCGTTGCGATCGATTCTTGCGTTTGTGTTGTTTGACTCGTCACAGACAACTGCAAAGTCGTATAGAGCACGTAAACCTACCAACTCTATCAATAGACTCTCAACAGCGCCTTTAACTTCATCTCTAGTGATCTTATCATTTGGTTCAAAGATATATGGACGAGCTAATTTAGTCAACTGACTACGTAGATACACAGTTAAACGTGCTACGTTAATACGATCTAACGCTGATGCATTTCTTGCACGAGTTTTCTGACCGTATGCAACTAGACCTACTCCAACAAAGAATGGAATTGGATTGACTTTTAGATCATACAATGTATCACGTTGTCCTTCGTTCAATGCAACACTTTGGAATTCACCTGTTGCTGCATCGATATAACCAACTGCTGTTGCATTAGTAATGCCACCACGTCTTGTACCAGCTGGTGCAAACCAAGGATAGCTAACTTGATCGCTTAGAGCGATTGTGCGTAGCATCATGTGTGTTGCAGGAACAACTGCATTGGCACCACCTAAGTCTGTGGTAAATCCATTTGGATACCATACTGCTGAATATTCGTCGTAGCTAACAATACCTGTATCACCATTGTCTAGAGCACCGTTTGCATTGGTGCCCCAAGCTGTTAGGCTTGTTGCATCTGCTGGCAAGCGTAAAGGTGAGTCACCTAGTACAAACGCTGTCATACCGCGATCTAAGTTTAGATTGATTAAGTTGCTGTATGCTTCTGGATATCCAGGGCAAGCAATTAGATTGAAGTTTCTACGCTCTTCGTCTCTAGCTTCAGAGCTTGTATCAATAACACTCTTTAGTTTCTGTACAACTAAAGCACGTTGGGCTTTACGTCCAAAGCTACCTGAACCGTCTTCTGCATTTGGGGACGCTGTGACCCAACGATCAACAGCATACAAGCTCTGACCATCGCCCAATACTGGGCTATCGCCAGCATCATTAAATGCTGCTTGATAACGTGCGTTCTTAGAAGCAGTGTCAACATAGCTGTTTGCATAACGCTTGACATTTCCGCCACTTCTACGTAGATTCCATAACATCATGCCTTTTGGATACAGACTTGGATCTGGACAATCAAAATCAACAAAGTTTGATGCTAGTAATTCTTTGATAGTGGCTGCTGTATTACCAGTAGACCCACTTACTCCATAACGTGCATCAGCAAATAAAATGCCTTCTTCTGTGGTTTGATCTGTTTTATCAACCAACTGCCATTTTTCAGCAACTGTAGTTCCACCATCTGTATTAAATCTATAGATAGTTGGGAAATTTTCTAAGTTTGCTGTACTGATCCAAAGATCTCCGTTTCTTAACGGTGTGCTATCGCTTTGAGTTGTTGGCATACTGGCTGCAACAATAGGACCATTTGTATCGGTTCTTTGAGCAGCATCAGCGGCCCAATATGGACTTGTAGAAGTTCTATATCCAACCCAAATTTTACCGTTATGGATCATGATATCAACTTGATCAAATGCTGGATTGTACCATAACTGCCCGTCTGCTGGCTCTGCCAACGGAGTTATCGAAGTGGCATTGAATCTCAATTCGTCAGCTGCTAACGGTGTCCAGTTAGTGGCAATATAATCATGTGGATCTGCCGGAGCAAGATCGTCTAATGAATAAAAGTTAGTAGTTCCTTCGTTTGTGCTGACATTAAACACTGTGAAAATGTCTGCTAACGGAGTTCCTGTTCCATCTGTAAAGTGAATGTCGCCACCAACTCTATGTGTAATTTGTAATTCGTTGCTGGCTGTGACTGATGCTACCACATGAGTAAGGCCTGCTGCATTAATTGCAGTAGCAATTAAGTTAGCATCGACTACACCTGATCCAACTCCAGCGGTTGCAGTAAAGCTGATAGTTGTGTTGCTACTTAACGATAATTCACCAGCTAGTGATTCTGCCATTGTAAATGTATATGATGCAGCTGGTAAAGTTAAATCTTCAATAATTGCCGAAGTAATTACAGTTGATCCAGATGATTTTTTCTTCCATACACGGAATTTAGCAGTGGCATCTTGGCCTAGTTCTTGGTCTGAATTCGACTGAACAAAAATACTGCCTGCGGCAATGTTCTGTCCTCCACCGCTACGATCTAGATAATATAGAGCTGTTTCTGTAGTAGCATAGATAGGTGCGCTGTATTCAACCCATGTCTTAGTTGCGGAATTCCAACGCTTGACAATCCAACGAGCACCATAATTAGGCTCAGTTGTTTTAATCCATACAGAACCTGTTGGTCTTGCTGTTGTACCTGTTGATTTCCAAGTTGGAACTACAGTATGTGGAGTTTGTTGTAATGAAGGAGGATAATAAT
>Ga0209191_1000229_pt1 | contig 44958 bp, 69 predicted proteins | sample S_130626_EF_Meta_FD_187320 | JGI IMG/M metagenome (GOLD analysis project Ga0209191, IMG submission 187320) | Freshwater microbial communities from Lake Simoncouche, Canada to study carbon cycling - S_130626_EF_MetaG (SPAdes) (version 2) | ecosystem: Environmental > Aquatic > Freshwater > Lake ...
ACGGCGCGGGCGCTTTTGATGATTGAACTGGAGCATACGTATCTACCCGGTGTTTTACGTAACTGCCCCGGCTTGATTACTGACGTTCGGAAGTGCAATGCCATCGTAGATTTCTGCTACAACTTAGGCACGGGGCGCTTGCAAACAAGCACGTTAAAGAGGAAAATCAATGCCAATGATTGGGAAGGGGCAAAAGAACAACTTATGCTCTGGACTAAGGGTGGCGGCAAGGTTTTGCCGGGACTGTTAAAACGCCGCACGGCTGAGTGCGCCTTACTGGATTGATTAATGACACTAAAAAAACTTCAGTTGAAAGCCGGTGTCAATAAAGAAAACACTCGCTATACCAACGAGAACGGTTGGTACGTTTCCGATAAAGTTCGGTTTCGTCAGGGTACGCCAGAAAAAATTGGCGGCTGGGATCGTATTTCAGCGTACACATTCCTAGGTGTTTGCCGTTCATTGTGGAACTGGATTACTTTAGGTGGTTTAAACCTTGTAGGTGTAGGCACTAACTTAAAGTTCTACATTGAAAGAGGTGGGTACTACAACGACATCACTCCCATCCGAGCCAGCAGCACAATCAACAATAACCCATTTGTAGCTACAAATGCTTCTGCAACCATCACTGTTACAGACACGGCTCATGGTGGCGTGACGGGCGACTTTGTTACATTTAGTGGGGCAGTAGGGCTTGGTGGAAATATCACGGCAGCCGTTTTAAACGCCGAGTATCAAATTACAGTAACAGGGGCTAATACTTACACGTTCACCGCATCAGCCACGGCAAATGCTACCGATGCTTCAGGATCCCCCGGTGGCGGGGCTTCTGTTGTAGCTGCTTACCAAGTTAACGTCGGCCCAGCCTACGCAATTCCTTTGGTTGGATGGGGTGCTGGCTCTTGGGGGTCTGGAACATGGGGCACAGGTGGGACTAACTTAAGTAGTTTGCGTATTTGGAATCAACAAAACTTTGGTGAAGATTTAGTCTTTGGCCCACGCGGTGGTGCGCTGTATTATTGGGATGCCACAAGTGGTGTAACCAGTCGAGGTGTTTTAGTATCTAGTTTGACTGGAGCATCCGAAGTGCCCTTGATGCAAAACTTCCTGATTATTTCTGATGCTAGTCGGTTTGTGTTTGCATTTGGAACTAATGATTATGGGGACACTGTTCAAAATCCCATGTTAATTCGTTGGTCAGATCAAGAATCTGTAGTTAACTGGACGGTATCTGCAAGCAGCCAAGCTGGTAGCGCACAGTTGTCGCACGGTTCTGAAATTATTACAGCCATTCAAACTCGCCAAGAGATTGTGGTTTTTACTGATTCATCGTTGTATTCATTGCAATACCAAGGCCCACCAGCAATCTGGAGCACCCAGCTTCTGGGCGATAACATTTCAATCATAGGCTCTAATGCTGCTGTTATTGCTTCTGGCGTGGTGTATTGGATGGGCGTAGATAAGTTCTATAAATACGATGGTCGGGTTCAAACTTTACGTTGCGATCTTCGTCAGCACATTTATGGTGACATTAATCTTGGCCAAGCTGAACAAGTATTTGCTGGAACTAATGAGGGCTTCAATGAAGTATGGTGGTTCTATTGTTCCGCCGGAAGCTATGAAGTTGATCTGTATGTAACGTACAACTACGCAGAAGATGTGTGGGCGTATGGAACCCTAAAAAGAACTGCATGGCTGGATTCTGGTTTGCGGGATTACCCAGTTGCGGCTACCTACAGCTACAACCTTGTTAACCACGAATACGGCGTTGACAATAATGAATCAGGCACAGCGGTTGCAATTAACGCCATCATTGGTTCTGCTGAGTTTGACATTGATGACGGTGACAACTTTGGCTTTGTCTGGAGAATGCTGCCAGACATTACATTCCGTGGATCTGATGCTGCATCACCAAACGTGACCATGACCTTGATCCCCATGCAAAATTCCGGCTCTGGATACAACGATCCAATCTCTTTAGGTGGAAATCCTACAGCTACGGTAACTCGCACAGCCACAGCTGTGATTGAGGAGTTTACGGGTCAGGTGTATATCAGGGTGCGTGGCCGCCAGATGATTCTTCAAATTGAATCAAACCAAATTGGATGTGCATGGCAGTTGGGTAGCCCGCGTATTGACATCAAGCAAGACGGCAGAAGGGGTAACTCATGATTGTTACTTCAGAATTTGAACTGAATCAGGTTGCCGCACCTAACCTTCCGTTAGCTCCTATTGAATACAATGAGCAGTATCAGAATCAACTGAGCAATGTGCTTCGTTTGTATTTCAACAGGGTCGATGCTATTTTGGCTCAGTTAAAAGCAGACTCCATTATTCCTGCACTTACAAACTATACAGTGGCAACGTTGCCAAGTGCTAGTACATCAGGTAAGGGTGCAAGGTCTTTTGTAACAGATGCGTCTACCCCCACATTTGGGTCAACGGTATCAGGTGGCGGTGCAGTAGCAACCCCCGTATACTCTGACGGCACAGATTGGAAAGTTGGATAATGGCAATATCAGACAAAGACATATTTGATTACTTTGCATCGCCAGATAAAAAGTCTGATGAGCAAATTGCTCGTGACATGGATACTTACCGTGTAACGCCAGAAGATGTTGCTCGCGTTACTGGTGCAGACCTTGGAAATGTACAGTCTCGTTATCAAGCGGCTTCTGCTCCAGCTAATCCAGCAGGTCTTGCTTCACTTCCCGGCGCAAATATTACTGCAAACAATACAACTTCTGGATTAGGTTCTTTAGCTGCAACTAAAGGTACGGATTTAATAACAGATAGTGCTACAGATTTAAATTCAAACATCACAAAAGTAGTCACAAATCCTTATGACTCTATTACTTCAGCACTAAATAAAGGTGCTTACGATACAGTTGGTGGTCTACTTAATAGTACTGGATTAACTGAATCTCAGTTTAAGTCTTACTATAATTTTGATGACAATCTTGCAGATTTTGTATTTGGACGGGGAAGTTATGCGCCCAAGGTAATAGATACAGTTGTCGGTGCTGCGGGTAACGATACTTTGGTTGGTGCAAAAGGTAACGATACAGTTGTTGGTACTAAAGGTATTGATACTTTAGTTGGTGCTGTTGGTAACGATACTCTAGTTGGTGCTGCGGGTAACGATACAGTTGTTGGCGCTACAGGAAGCAATAATTTAAATAATGTTTTTACACAAATTTCAAATGCGTGGGTCAACGGTGACTATGAAGAAACAGCAAAGCTATTAAAAGCCAATAACATAACGCCAAAGCAGCTTCAAGATCATTATCAACTTGGTGATTCAACATTAGACTTTGTTTTACAACAAGGAGTATATGGGCCTAAAGTAAGTACTTTTGTATCTCCAGTAGTTTCTGTTTCACCAAAAACTATTGATAGTTTATTTGTTACTGGTAGTGATGGGAAACTGCTAGACGTTCCCGGTTATGGTGAAGTCAATGCTTCTACCCTTAACACATGGGAGCCTTGGCGCTTAGAAATTCTGGGTATTACCAAGAATGCTGATGGTACTTTTGGTTATACCGGTGGCCCAGCTTGGACAACTGCTACAGGTACAAATAAATCTTTGTTTGACCAGATTAACAACATCTCTAATCTTGAAGGGATGAATAGTCTTTTTACAGGCGGCGCATTAGGAAAAGACAAAGGCGGCTTAGGTTCTAAAGAAGCTGTTCTGTGGGACTTTGCAAATAAGTTAGCTGCCGAAGATATTACAAGTCTTGCTGATATTGGCAAACGCACAGTTACAAAAACCAGAGAAACTGAATCTGGCACAGAAGAATATCAAGAAGAAGAAATCTATAACAAAAAAACTGGCAAAGCTTTTAACATTCAAGGTACAACGTTAGGTAATAACGAAACCAACTATGGGTTTACGTTTACCAATACTGGTTTAGCTATTCCTACAACTACAGAAGTTAAGAATGGCTGGGCTGACTTTAAAGAGAACACTCTTCCAGTAGTTTTAACTGCTGTATCTTTAGCATACCCACCAGCAGCCCCTTACATTCAAGCTTACAACGCTGCCAAGGCTGCACAGAATGGCCAGTGGGCTTCTGCTGCTTTTAGTGCATTAACTTCAGCTTCAGGGTTTGCTGCTGATGTTACTTCGGAGATCAATGCTCTTATTAAAGCAGGTGATCTTGCCGGCGCAGAACAGCTTTATAACAATAGCTGGTTAGCTCAAAATGTTGGTAATATAAAAACAGCCAAAGATGCGGCATCAGTAATTAATGCTCTTGATACCAAGAACCTAGCTGGTGTAATCAATTCCGGTATGAACTTAGCAGGCACAACACTGCCACCAGAAATTCGTACTGCTGTTAACTGGGCTAACCTTGGTAACGCCATAGCCAACAATGACTATGCAGGTATGGCTAATGCGGCTAGTACTCTGACAGGTAGTAGTGATTTAAAGATAGCGGCATCTGCTGCAAACTTTATAAAAGCATTTAACTCTGGCAACTTGTCTGCTATAGCATCCGCCGGTACAAACTTTGGCGATACGATTAAAGGTTTTGGCAATGCCACTGATACATCAACTACAAAAGTAGCTTCAACAGGATCTAACATTGTTGTTGGAATAGATGCTGATGGAAAACCTGTAACTTTAGATCAAATTGAATCTTTATTTACTGGGAGCTATCCAACATCTTTAGCAACTGCTGCGGCAGGTACAGGTTTTGTATCAGATTCTGGAACTGGCTTTTCACAAGTTTATCAAATACCAAATACATCTAAACAGGGTGATGTAGCGTATGGCTGGAAATACTATTCAGATGGAACAGCTATTTCACCAACTGGTCAGGTGTACCAAGATAATCAAGCTGTCACTTTAACTGAAGCAGAAAAAATACCATATACAAATACTGGTGTTGGTGGCGGTGCTACTGCTGCATATTTACTATCAAATAGCCCACAAATTTATAGTAACTTAGCTAACAAAATTTCTGAATCTGCAATACCAGTTGCAATAAATACATTAAAGAACTGGTGGGAAATTAATCCAGCTTCTCAATATAAAAATGTTAATGAAGTAGATACTGACGCATTTAGAAGTTATTTAAAAGCTCAAGGCATATCAGATTCTAATATTGATTATGTTGTTGATGCAGCTAAGAGTGCTGTTGGTGATCTTATTTCTAAAACTAATGTAGATGTAGATACATCTACGGCTAAAGCTAAAACTATCTTAGATACTATTGGTACTAAGGTTGCTGTAACTGAGGCAGATGCAGCTACAAGCGCGGCCAATATTGTTAAAGCTCTTAGTACAAATTCATTAAGTGCTTCTAATGATGCAGAAGTTAAAGCAAAAGCATACCTTTTAGAACTTGCTCAAAAGAGCGGTCAAGGTGGTTATGTTAATGCTAGTTTTATTAATAGTATTGCAGATGCAATTACGGATGTTGCAAAAAGTGGATCTACAAACCCAATTAAAATTGTAGAAAACTTACTGAAAAGTGCTGACTTTACTCAGTTGACTGGTTATAAACAAGGTGCTTTTGATGATTTCATGGGCATTATTACATCGCCTTATGCTACTGAAGGTACTCAGACTGTATTTAGACAGCAGTTAAATAATGCAATTCTTACTAATCCCGAAGATGCAAATTTACAGTCAGAGTATGCAAAACTATATGGCAATGAATGGTCTGAATCAGATGCTGGCCAAGCATGGATAGCTTTAAATTCTCTTCAAACTGGAAATACTGGTGTTGGTAAAGTTAATTCAATTTTAGATGCAAAAGGAAATGTTTTATATAGCGTGCCTGTAACTTTTGATACTAAAGCTGGTGGTAATGAAGAAACTTATGGCGCTTTTTATAATCCAGCCACTGGAGAAACTAGATATTCTCTAAAAATTGCTGGGAGTTCCGCATCAATACCTGACTTTAATTCATTAAGTACTGTTAAGCCATATTTAAATGAAGATGGTGAATTAACTCAAGAAGTTAAAACAGTTCAAGCAACTCCTGCTGTTACTGGAAGTAAAACAATATTGTTTTATGACGAGGATGGTAAGCCTGTTTATAAAGATGACTTAGACAAGATTACTTCTTTTGATCCAGCAGTAACAACTACTCCTGCTGTTACAGCTACTCCAGTTGTTTCTGTTTCACCTGCTGTTACTCCATCAGTTAGTGCATCTATTAAAGTTGTTCCAACGGTAGTGACTACACCTGTTGTTAGTCCTGATGTAACTCCAGAAGTAACCCCTGTTGTAACACCGGGCGTATCGGTTACACCAGTGGTCACACCAAATGTATCAGTTACACCAGAAGTATCTGTTACTCCCATAGTTACTCCAAATGTTTCCGTAACACCAGTAGTGACTCCAGATGTATCGGTAACTCCCGTGGTCACACCTGAAATATCTGTCACTCCAGTTGTAACACCTGAAATATCTGTTACTCCTATTGTTACACCAGAGATTTCCGTAACGCCCGTGATTACTCCGGAAGTGTCCGTAACTCCAGTTGTAACCCCGGAAGTATCTGTTACGCCAGTTGTAACGCCTGTGGTGTCAGTAACTCCAGAAGTTACACCTGTTGTTTCTGTAACTCCGGTAGTCTCTCCAGTAGTGTCCGTCACACCAGAAGTTACTCCAGTGGTATCTGTGACACCAGAGGTTACGCCCGTGGTTTCTGTGACCCCAGAAGTTACGCCTGTAGTATCTGTAACTCCAGAGGTAACTCCGGTTGTATCTGTGACCCCTGAAATAACACCAGTTGTATCGGTTACCCCAACTGTGGTTCCATCAGTAACGCCTACTGTATCCGTAAAACCTACAGTTACTCCTAGCGTATCTGTTGTACCTACACCAAGTGTATCTATTACGCCTACGGTTACTCCTAGCGTATCTGTAACTCCAACTGTTACGCCATCGGTGTCTATTACACCTACGCCTAGCATTAAACCTACGCCAAGTATTACCCCAAGTGTTTCTGTAACGCCGACGGTTACACCTACGCCTAGTATTACACCGACTCCAAGCGTATCTGTAACACCTACTCCAAGTATTACACCTACGCCTAGTATTACACCGACAGTGCGAATTAGTCTGACACCTACTAAGTCTGTTGAGCCGTTCACAATGCCTCAAGCACAGAACATTGCTGCTGCTTTTGGCCTACCTCAACTGGCTAATGTCTTCTACTACGGTAAAGAGTTTGGCTCTAAGAAGCAAAAGTTAAATAAAAAGGGTGAACTTGAGGATGAAGATTACCGCGCTCTCAGTGTGACTAAAGCGGGAGCACAGGGAGAACTTATGGAAGACATTGCCGAAGAGAAGAAAAACAAGGAAAATAGCACTGATGACGCATTGGATTTGGTGTTAGGTAAATCTAGTGATTCAATGTCTTTTGAAGACTTAATTAATATTGTGAAGGGTGGCTGAGATGGCTGGTTACTACAATGAAATGACTGGAGATTGGGTTGATCTTGGGGGGACTGACCCTACTGGGTTAGATACTGGATCAACTCCTAGTTTTAGTCAGTTGGACAATACATCTGGCACCAATCAATTAACTGGTTGGACATACAAAGATGGTGTGTGGACTGATTCTCAGGGTCAGACGTTTGATACTAGGACTGGTACGGGATCTTTAGCTGACTTGTTTAAAGGCGGCGGTATTGGTAGCGTTGTAGGTATGGCTGGTGCCGCTGGTTTGCTTAACCAAATTATGGGTGGCGGTAGCAGTGGATATGCTGGTTACAAAGGTGGTATTCCTCAATACACAGCAGAGCGTAGGCAATATGCAGTTCCTTTAACCTCTGCTCCTTATACATCTAAGTTAAGCAATCAAGATATTAAAGACTTTATTTCTCGTCCCAACATGACAGAAGCTATGATTGCTCGTGGGATGAATGAATATGGAATCAGTCCTGAACGGGTAGCTGGAATTGTTAACCTTCCTACTGCAACTGTTCAATCTAAATACCAAGAGGCTCTTGGCCCTAACTATATGGCTCGCCGCCCCGGCTCTGGTGGTGTGACTTATTTTAGTCCAACGACATACCAACCAGTTACGGCTAATACAACAGTAGCCCCTCCTCCAGCAAATTCTACTGTTACACCTCCTGCAAATCAAATAATAGAACCCGGATATGCACAAGGCGGAATAGCTAGTTTAGGAGGATACTCAGATGGTGGACAACTACTACGTGGCCCCGGTGACGGTGTATCTGATGACATCCCTGCAACCATTGGTGATAAGCAACCCGCACGTTTGGCTGACGGTGAGTTTGTTGTACCTGCTCGTATTGTTTCTGAACTGGGCAATGGATCTACAGAGGCTGGAGCACGTAAACTCTACGCCATGATGGATCGCATTAAAGCTAGCCGCGCCAAGGCTAAAAACATTGCAGCTAATACAAAAGCTGATAAACATCTTCCCGCTTAAGGATTAACATGGCTACTATACCAGCACCCGGAACCTCCTCACAGTCCACACTATCCGACTGGGCGGGTGGTTATGTAACGGACATGCTTGGAAAAGCTCAGGCTATTTCCAATCAACCCTATCAGGTTTACCAAGGCCCAATGACGGCTGGTGAATCAGGATTGCAAAGTAATGTATTTAAAGGTCTTGGAAGCCTTAACTTTCCAAGTCAACTTGGTCAATCATTTAGCTCCACTGGTGCATATCAACTGCCAAACATGAATGCTCCTTCTGGATCTGCCCCTGCCGGCCCATCAGGTATTGCCGCGCAGTACATGAACCCATATTTGCAGTCAGTACTTAATCCACAACTGGATGAGTTACGCCGTCAAAATGATATTACCAACATGAACACCAACGCTAAAATGACTCAGGCTGGTGGTTTTGGTGGTGGTCGTCAAGCAATCATGAATGCAGAAAACAACCGCAACATGATGCAAGAGATGAACAAGACTGTTGGTCAAGGTTACTCTAACGCTTACGACAAAGCTATGGGTCAGTTTAATACTGAGCAAGGTCAGGCTAAGACTTTGGCTGACATGATGTCTACTGCTGGGGCACAGCAACGCGGTATTGAACAAGAAGGTATCACTGCTGACTACAACGAGTTCTTGGCTCAGCGTGACTACCCAATGAAACAGACTCAATACTTGCAGTCTATGCTTCAAGGTTTACCAATCTCTACAGTTTCTACTTCTCCCGCTTCACAAACAGGCTTGGGATCATTGCAGTCTACATTGGGTACACTAGGATCTACTTATGACTTGCTTAAGAAACTTGGTCTTTTTTAAGGATAAGACATGAATCTCGTTCAAATACAAGAGCGTTTAAAGGATATGCCTACACAGGCAATCATGTCCTATGCAAATGGCATGAACCCAGAGGTTCCTCCTTACTTGGCTTTAGGCGAGTTAAACCGCCGTAAGCAGATGGAGCAAAAGTCTGCTCAAGCTCCCACTGGTACTGTCAAAGAAAACATTGAACAGCAAATGGGTGTCATGCAGTTGCAAGCTGCTAAGCAAAGACAGATGGCTCAGCAAATGGCACAGCAAGGTTCTCAAGCTCAGATGCCTGTTCCGCCCGGTGTGCCTGAGCCGCAGATGCAAGCCATGCCAGAAGACTCTGGAGTGGCAACGTTGCCAACTGGAGAGATGAACTTTGGCTCTGGCGGTATTGTTGCGTTTGCCAATAAAGAAGGTAAGCAGTTGGTTGAGGATGAAGATCTTCCAATATGGGCGCGTCAGACTCGTAGAGAACGTTTGGAACGTCAACGTAAATTAGACGAATCGCGTGATAAAAATATGGCGGCAGTAGCCAATGAAGGATTTATCAATCCCGGAATGGAAAATGATCCACGTTTAGTGGGTAGAACTCCTCCTGCCGAAACTCTTGGAACAATGCCTCCTCCTAAGCCCGAGGTAAGAAACATTCCACCCGGCGGTATAGTTAATGCTATGCCTCCACAAATGACGCAACAGAATGCACCTGTTGCACCACCTGTTGCACCACCACAACCGCAACAAGCGGCACCAGCATCTCCTTTGCTTGACATGCTTAAAACAAGAATTGCTGAGCCTACGCCAACGCTTCCTGACTATGAGACTGAACGTGCTGCTGCTGCCGTTAAAAATCCTTTGTTAAATATGAAGCAGGGTCAGAAGCTTGAAGAAGGCATTGCAGGTCTGCGTCAGGGCTACGACAAACAGCAAGCTGCCTTTGACCAAGCTGAAAAAGATCGTGCTCGTGCTTCTTTGTGGCAAGGTTTAATTGAGGGTGGTGAGTCTACCCGTGGTATCCGTGGCCGTGGCTTAGCTGGTCTAGGTACTGGTGCTGGTAAGTCCTTCCTAGCTTCTATGGAAGGTGCCCGTGCTCGTGAGTTGTCTCAGCAAGAGTTGGTAACACAGCGTAACTTTAATCTTACAAAGATGGAGAGTGAACTTGAGAATGCCCGTATTGCTGATGCAAAGGGTGACTTTAAAGCCGCTTTCGATCACAAGAATAAAGCTGCTGAGTTTAAACAAAACGCTGCTAAAGATAACAATCTATTACTTAGCCAAGGTGCTCAGGTTGAAAGTGCTGACAACCGCGAAATTATGCGTCTGCGTAATGAGAAAGAGTTAGCTGCTCTTCGGTTTGATTATGAGAAGAGGCTTAAGAATATTCCTCAAGCTCAACGTGCTTCCTTTGAAGAACAGTTTGTTGCAGAGGCTGTTAAAGCTGGCATACCTAGACTGGATGCTATGCGTGAGGCTAAGACTCTTGGAGTTGCTGCTAAAGGTCAACTTACCTATGGCCAAGCTGCGGATGATGTGGATAATTTCCTAAAGAATAATCCGGGTTATATTGCAAGTCAGAGGAAAGCGGCCAAAGATGCTAAGCAGCCTATACCTGATGATTTCACCATTCGTAAGACTCTTATTGACCAACAAATGCAACAATCAGGTAGCAAAAACGCACCTAAAAGTGATTTACTTAAAGCGGCAGATGCAATTGTTGGAGTGAAGTAATGGCAACAGCAGAACAGTATGCACAGTGGTTAGTACAGAACCAAGATAAAAAGGGGTCACCTGATTTTGATACGGTTGCCTCTGCATACCGTTCGCTTAGGACTGCTCCCGCTCCTGTAGCTCCTTCTACGGAAAGAACATACGGAGAAGCTGCTAAAGACATTGGTGCTGGTGTCGTTGGCGGTATTGGATCTCTTGTTCAACTGCCCGGCCAGCTTTATGGCTTAGCTACTGGAGACTTCTCTAAGACTGGTGCTTTGGGTGCTGGTGAGGGAATTTCTAAGTACGCTGAAGAGATGAAGTCTGCTGGCCTTAAAGCTCGTGAGGCTGAGCGGTCTAGGAAAGTTGCTGAGTCTGCTAAGGAAGGTCAGTTCCAAGCGTTCGGTACTGCACTTAGTGAGACTGTTAAAGATCCCGGATTACTGTTGTCTTTCATTGCAGAGCAAGCTCCTCAGTTGTTAATTCCTTTTGGTGCTGCTCGCGGCGTAGGCATGGCGGCTAGGGGTCTTGGTGCGGCTGAAGCTACTGCCGGTAAAGCGGCTGTCGCCGGCGCTGTCGGTGCTGGTGGTGTACAGCAGGGTGCTGACGTAGGTGCTGGTGCATACGAGAACATTTATAAAGAACTGGTTAGTAAGGGTGCTAGTCCCGCAGAAGCCGCAGAAGGCTCTTTAAGATTAGCCCGTCAAGCTGGTGCCGCCGCAGGTACTATTTCTCTGTTGGCTCAGCGTCTACCCGGTGCTCGTCAGCTTGAGGAAGTATTGGCTGGTGTCCCCGGTAAAGGTATTGCTGGCCTTGGTGGTCGTCTTAGAACTGCTGGTAGTACCGCTGCTGGTGAAACCCTTGGTGAGATTCCTGAAGAAGTTGGTGGCAAGTTTGTTTCTAACTTGGCTATGCAACAAGTCAAACCTGAGCAGAGTTTGACTGAAGGTCTGGGTGAAGCTGCGGCTATGGCCACTATTGGTGGCGTAGGTTTGGGTGGTGCGGCTGGATTGGCTCGACGACCCGGTGCCGTTGCTCCACCTCCACCTAAATCTGAGTTTGATCCTAACAATTTATCTTCTGACATTGTTAAACAGATTGAATCTATCGTTGGTATCAAACCAGAGCAAGAACAACAACCAATGCTCAATGCTGAAGAAGCCGCACAACAGCGTGTTAACTTGCTTGCAAAAAAAGTTAATGCTGATGAGCAGGCACAGATTGAGAAGGCTGCAAAAGAAGGTATTCCTCCTCAAGTCCCAGAGGTTCCTACGCCAGATACTAGCAAGCCTAGTTTGGCGGAACAGGTTCCTGTAGCTACACCTCGTGAGGATTTAGAAGCCAAGCAAGCTCAAGTTGACCAATTGCGTTTAGACGCTGGCCTACCTACTGGTGAGTCCTCTAAGACTCCGGGCGTACAGCCAGAGGTTGCTCAGGTTCAAGAGACACCTGTTCCCAAAATTGTGGACACAAGAGCATTAGATGAACGTGCCGCGCAGAACCGTTTACTGGTTATGCAGAACATGCTTAAGAACCAAGGCGGTGATCCTGATAGCTTGACAATTATTCCTCATCCACAAATTGAAGGTAAGTTTTCTATTCAATCTTTGGACGTTCCGGTTAAGTTTACTAAGGATCTTCCTGAGACAGCAATTAATCGCCCTGAGACTCCTAAGATCATTGATCCTATTGAGGCTTACCTTGAGGTGGCTAAGCGTACTAATACGCCTGCCTCTATGCGCCTAATCCGTGATTACGAAGCTGGCATTGTTACTAAAGAAGACATTCAAGCTGCTGTTGATGCTGAGCGTAAAGCTAATCAGCCTCTACCAATTAATTACAAAGGTAATGGTGAGCCTTGGTTTGTTGCGCCTGACAAGTACCGTATCAAGGGTGATAGGGGTGAGCGTTACGTTCCTTTGTTTGATGAGTCTAAGATTGCTGAAGAGCCGTTTAGACCACCGCCACCTAAGACTAAGAATGAACTGCCAAAGAATCTTGGTGAGTACAAGCTTCGTATGCCAAGGGCTTATGACAATCCTGTATATCGTCAGGCAAATCAGCAGAGTAACTTTAAGATGCTGGCGGATGCTATGTCTACCAGCCCCAATCCAATCTATAAACGCATTGGTGAACTGAGTCAGAAGATTGCTAGTAAAGTAACGCTTCACAAACCCGGCGCTTTGCAAAAAAGAAGCTGGCTGGGTCAGTACGATCCCAATGACAACTCAATCAAGATGCGTCCATCACATGCTGGTGATGAATGGACTAACGTGCATGAGTCAGTTCATGCTTTGACTGTTTATGCTCAACGTAATCCTACTCCCGCGCAGAAGCCTTATGTTGACCAGATTAATAATCTTTTTGAACATGTCAAAAAAGAGCTTAAGAAAAAAGGTTACAACAAAAATAACATCTATGGTTTGACTGATCCTTTGGAGTTCACTGCGGAAGCGATGAGTAACGTAGAGTTCCAGTACATGCTGATGCAGATTCCTTATCCGGGTAAGAAGTCTACATGGACTAAGTTTGTAGAACTGGTTGCTGATCTGTTGGGTATTACAGATACCAATGCGCTAACCGAAGTAATGAACTTGGTGGATAAACTAGGCCAAAAAGCTGGTGGAAGAAACAGCACAATTACTCCTATGGAAGTAATGGGTTCTGAAGAAGCTCCATCTAGAGTAGAAAAAGTTAAACAGAAAGCTTCTGAATTCTTACAGAAGAACAAGCCTTTGACCTCTGAGAATCTTCCCGGCCTGCCACCTGAGTTTGTTACTGCCTCTAACAACGTATTCAAGCCACAGAGCAGAACGATTGTTGAGAAGATCACTGACATGCAGGATCGTTTCTGGCAGCGTCTGGCTCAGGGTATTGCTGACCAGTACCGCACGATCAAAGACTACTCGCCTGTCGGCTACATGCAAGCCCGCCTGTCTAAGACTGTTGACGGTGCACTGGAAGGCATCATGTTCCACGGCCATGTCTTTAACGACGGTGGTGCATTGAACATTAAACCTAACACCAAGGGTTTGATTGAAGCTTTACAACCTTTGGGTAATGAGGTTGACCGTTACCAGATGTGGGTTGCACTGAACCGCGAAGCTCGCCTGCCAGAAGAGAAGCGTTCACGCAATGAAGACATGGATTACTTGGTGCCTAACCGTGCCAAGTTAGCTGAAGGTACTATTAACGGTAAGTCAAGACTTGATCTGTACAACTCTGTTCTTAATGACATGAACGGAATTAACAAGTCAGTGCTTGATGTAGCTTTGGATCAAGGTCTAATAGATCAGGCAAGCTACGACAACTTTGCTGGTGACATGTACTACATTCCTTTCTATCGTCAGATGGAAGAGGACGTTAAAGGTGGTAAGACTCCTTCGGGCTTGACCCGTCAGAACTTCTCTAAAGCTTTGAAGGGTGGTAGTGATCGTCCGTTTGGTGATTTGATGGAGAACACTCTGCGTAACTGGAGTCACATCCTGTCTGCGTCGATGAAGAACCAAGCTGCTGTTACGACGATTAAAGATGCAGCCAAGTTGGGTGCTGTTGAACCTGCGTCTGAGCCGGGTAACGATACAGTTGTTGTTAAAGTCAATGGTGAGAACCAATACTTTAAGATCTTAGATCCTCTCTTGCTTGAGTCAATTTCATCTATCGGTTATTTAGGGCCGCAGTCTAAGTTCTTAGATGTGTCTCGTAACTTTAAGAACCTGTTGCAGTACGGCGTTACGATGTCTCCTGCGTTCAAGGTAAACAACTTGTTCCGTGACTCGGTTCAGGCTATGGCTGTGTCCGGCTTGAAAAAAGATCCTGTTAGCAACGTGATGCGTGGCTGGGCTGATTCTGACAAGAACAACCCTGCACACATTTCTGCTCTGGCCGGCGGTGCTATCTTTAACTTTGGTACAGCTTATGAGGGTAATCAATCCAAGCTGATTAAGAGGTTGATTGAAAAGGGTGTCAAAGAGTCTGACATTCTTGACACACCAAGCAAAATCAAAGATGGTCTGGCTAAGTTATTTGAGAAGTATGAAGAACTTGGTAACAAGTCTGAGGCAGCTAACCGCATGGCGTTGTACACACAACTGCGAGAGCAGGGACTGACGCACCTCCAAGCATCGTTTGAAGCTCGTGACTTGATGGACTTTTCCATGCAAGGATCGTTCGGAGCTTTCCGTTATTTGACTCAGGTCGTACCTTTTATGAATGCACGTATTCAAGGCTTGTACAAGCTGGGTCGTGACGGCATTCTTCCTACGAGCCGTGTGTTCTACAACTCACTGACTGGTAAAGAGATTGACCTTGACGATAAGAAGAAGGCTCAGGCTTTCTCTATCATTACAAGTGCAGTCTGCCTTGCTTCGCTTGCGCTGTACGGTGCATTCAAAGACGACGAAGAGTTCCAGAAGCGCAGTGACTGGGATAGAGATAACTTCTGGTGGATCCGTCTGCCCGGCATGGAAGCGGCTCTTCGTATACCTAAGCCGTTTGAGATTGGTGCTTTGGGTACAGTGGCCGAGCGCACAGCCGAGCAGATCTTTGATGCCGACTCAGAAGGTAAGCAGTTCACAAATGCTCTTACCCGCATGATGTTTGACACATTTGCGATGAACCCAATGCCGCAGCTTATTAAGCCAGTGGTTGACCTGTACGCTAATAAAGATAGCTTTACTGGTGCGCCTATTGAGACTGCTGGAATGGAAGCCTTGTCTAAAGCTGAGCGTAAGGCTGACACCACAAGTCCTTTGGCTCTGGCTCTATCTCCTTTGCTGAACATAGCTTTGCCAGAAAAAGCAGAGTTAAGCCCAGTTCAGGTGGATTATGCTATTAAGGGCTACTTAGGTTGGCTAGGTGGAACAATTGCTACTACTTCTATGTACGCTGTCATGCCGTTCAAAGAGGGTGCTTACCCAGATACTCAGTGGATGGATAAGGCCAGCCTTGGATTTGTCAAGACTCTTCCGGCCAACATGTCTCAGTACACAACTGCGTTCTATGAGAACAACAAGCAGATCCAACAAGCATTTGCTGACATGCGTCACTATTCTGCAATTGGCGAGATGGATAAAGTCCAAGAGATCATGGAAGAGAAGGGTGACAAGATTGCTCTTCAGAAGATGTACACCCAGACCTCTAAGCAAATGGCTAACATCCGTCAGCAGATCTCTGTTGTAACTAACGACAAGTCTATGGACGGAGCAACCAAACGTGAGGAGATTGACCGCATGAAAGAGTTGATCTCCATGCTAGCTAAACAAGCTGAAGATACCCGTAAATTAATGAAGTAGAAAAATTTAAAGTTTTCTACGATTTGCTGGTTCCTTGTATGTCGGCTGTAGATTTGCCCCAGCCTGTATGTTTTACGTAGCCATCTTCTTTGTTGGAGATGGCTGCTCTGAATCCTTTACGCATGTAGTGCTTACCTGCTGCGGCTTCGCCATCGACCATCTCATAGTCCTTTAACCTGCGTAGTCCGGGGTTCCAAGTAAACCCATGCCACCAATCGGCATATCCAAGTTTCATCAATGGGTACTCCAGATCCTTTAACTTCTCTATTGGATGGCCATTGGTATCGTTGTGCGCTCTTAACCAAACTGTGATGATCCAAGGATTACTCTGCATTATTAGTGCAGATTCTTCTATGAATCCGGGTGCATAGAACTCCCAATCATCCTCAATGTGGAAGATGTACTCTGTTTCTACGTGGAAGTAAGCCCAATCTATTGACCTAGTTTGTCCAATATTGTGCTCGTTTGCTATGACTATGAACTCTGGTGGCTCATGAATCTTGATCTTGTCTATCATTTCTTTGATAGTTATTGCCGCATTTATATACCCTGAGTCATCAATAATGATGAACTGCTTGATGGGAAATGTGTTGAACTCAAAGAAAGAACGCAGAGTTCTATCTAGAAGTTCAAACCTACCGCATGAAGTAAGCACACAAGTTACCTGCATTCCAATAGTCTTTCTATGGTGACTGCTAAAGCGTCTAACTCGTCCATCTTTTTAATTAACCACATCCGTTTCTGGCCGTGCCAGCCATTGAAACTTCCTTGGTGACAGTCAGTACACAAAGCTACCACTGTGTATTGCTGATGCTGTTTAACGTGGTGGGCGGCGCTAGGAGGAGGAGCATCACAGACAGAGCAAGGTAGTTCCTTGACTCTGCCTATGTGTTCTCGCTGTTTAGCCGTTAGTTTATTGTTCACCAGATACCCTGTGTTCAATCATGGCATCGGCTACCGTATAAGAATCGCGGCAAAGATCAAAAACATTAGGATGTATGCCTCCATGAATAAAAGACTGCATTGCATGGATAGCTATGTAGTCTCTGAGAGACATGCCCTCATCAAAGGGTGCGCCGTGGCCAGTATTGGGTATGGGGAAGGCCATCTTCCCACCGTAGATTACTGTCATTCTTTGCTCCTAAATCTTGTTAATTCTGCTTTTGCATCAAGCCACGGCTGTATGTAGGCCATCCTGCGTTCGTGGTTCTTATTCCATTCGTTGATGGCTATGAAAGGATTACGAGCAGAGTTCCACTCCTCCATCCAAATACTTTCTTGCGCGGCCATAGCACGGTGAGCATCGCTAATAGCACGTTCAAGTATCTCAATCTGAGTTTTCTTGTTCATCTTTCCATCCTTTCTAACATCATCTCCTCCGCTTGGTCGTATGCTTGTTGAGCGTTATGGTGCATGTCTTCTCCGCCGGCCAAACCCATCAGGACAAAGGCTGCAAAAAAATCAAGCATAGTAATCTGGTCAAGGGAGACAGGCTCCAACTTAACCAGACTCTTTACACCTTCAGGCTTTTTTCTTGCCATTTGATTTACCTTTTGTATTCTGAGAAACAATCATCTCTAATAGTTTCTCGGCCAGCAGATCGGCAACAGTCTCGCCGTTGTATGCAATAGCTGTGGCCAGTTCGTCCTCACCGATCACAGAGATCGCATCGCGGATACCTTTGTTGTATCCACCATTGAACTCGTCATCGCCTTCAACGATCATCGTAATAGCATCACGCACGAGGGCGGAAGCTTTGCGCTGACCAGCGGCTAGCTTTAGTTTGTCGTACACCTCTCGTTTGAGATGTACTGAGTAAGGGACTAAGCGGTTATCTTCCATGCTGAAAACTCCTGTGTTATGCCACGTAGCTTTTCTTGAGCACGGGCACTGTCTTTTATTTCTGTTCTTGAATTTATATCCAAGTACTCTTTCATCCAACTGGTTGCCTCTTCCTCATTAGCAATGAAGATGTGGCCACCGTCGTAGAGAAACTTGTGGAACTGGGGATCTCTACAGAGCATCCCAGCCGTTCGAACGCCATCGTTAGAGTGTTCCTGATCTCTATTCATTGGACGTTCTTCGTTATTAAGTCGCACCATAACTACTTGGTATCGAGCACCAACAAAGTCGCGTAATATTTCCTCTGGCAAGTCGTCTGGGTGTATTGAGAGTGTCAATACAAACCCAGTCTTATCTTGCTTAAGAGCTACCTTGACGCTTTCAAACTGGCTCGTTTGCATCAGAAGGGAATGTCTTCGTCATCTACTGGAAGCTTGTTCTGCACGGGTGCATTAGTCTTCTTGTAGTTGTTAACTTTGATGCTGAAGAACTTTCCGTACTGTCCTTCTTTGATCCAAGCACCGAGCTTCATGTTGATAGAGTCAGCGCCCTCTTGACGGGCATCTTCTAACATCTCTTTGATGAGAGAGATGTCAACATCAATACTTCCAGTGTAGTCTGGTGATTGTGGGTTGATCTTAGGCTGCTTAGCTTTGCCGAGCATTCCTGAGTTTGGGTACTTCGTGGCCATGATTATCCTTTCAGTTCTTCTTTACGGGTTTTGAATGCGCCCATGAGCGCGGTATATCTCTCAACGTCTTCTAACTTCAGACGATCAAAGATAATTCTGTTATTGGTAAACAGCTTCATGACTTCAGCTTCATCGTGAGTCTCTGCTAGACCCATCTTCGTGATGTCTACTACTGCTGTGATCCAAGATTCTGATGAGTCTCCGGGTTCCTTCTCTACGATGAGGTGCCAAGACTTATCGTCACGGCCTTCCATCTTTAAAGGAACTGGTGTCTTCTTAACTGGTTCTGGTTTAGGCTCAAGCTTAGGCTCAGCCGACGGAGCAGAATCAATGATGTCATGCTCGACTATCTCCATCGCCGTCATCCAGAGGTAGCGACGTTGATACGACTCTACGGCTCCAAGATTTTGTATGGGGTGAGCGCCTTTAAGATTTGCCTCGGCCATCGGTGAGGTAACAACAATGACTGTGCCGTCATCTACGTCTGTGATACACAGAGTTGCATACTCAGTATTGAAAGAGACAACACCACACAGTCCAATATCATTGAAGATAGTTTGGATGTGAGGGATGAAGTCACCCAACTCGAAGTAGCTATAGCCTGCAAATTTATTAAGGCCAGACTTCTTCATCTCTGTGGATTGAAGCTTGACCCTAGCTTGCATTAGTTTTTTATGTACGCTCATTTTTTACTTTCTTAAAATCCAACTGGACGACCGGGTTTTTTCTTGGGAGTACCGTCTTTCTTTAGACCGTACTTCTGTGCGGGCGCAACAGTCACTGTGTTGGTAGGCATCTGTTGCTGAGAGATAGCAATCTCATGGTCGATGTAATGAACTAACTGATTGACTTGCTTGAACGGCATCTCAATCAATGCACGTAGGATTAACTCTGCGCTTTCGCGTGTAAGGGATAGGCTAACTGGCTTCATGGTATTTCCTTTAAGTAGTTTTGATATTGAGTGCAGAACGGTGACACTTGGCAGTAGCTTCTGCATCTAGTTCTTTCTCCTTGTCTTACTTCAATTGCAAACTTCTCGTTTTTCTTGGCTGTCTCTTCGGACTTAGCCAGTGCTTTCTCGGCATCCTCAAGTGTCTCGTGAACACTCTTGGCCCTCACGTTCCCGTCCTTCTTTAAGGCATAGGATGTTTTCTTTTCCCACATCTCTTCGGGTGTGCAGTCTGGCATCTCGCCATCTGTCTCCATCTCAAAGAGTGCTGTGCCGTGGTCGTAGATTCGTTTCGTGATAAATGCTTCACGCTCTTCAAATGTCCACAGTGGAATATCTATCGTCGCTACTGGTGACTGTGGGTAGCCTTCCTTAGAAGCCGCATCGCGGGCAGACCAGTCACGAATGATGGCGATGATCTGTAGTTTCCCAACGGGTACCTTCTTAACCTTCTCCACCATCCAACCATAAATATTTAATTGGCGGTGCCAGTCATCCTTCTCATTCATCACTGCCCATGCACCAGTAACTTTGTAGTCACTGACTGTAATCGTGCCATTTGGTTCTACTTCTTGTAGATCAATAGCACCAGATATATTCCATCCTTCAAACTCAAGGTGGAGTCTCTCTTCAACAATGTGATTCTTATCTTTGCCGTGTTCAAGAATGTTGTGAACAGCAGAACCAAACAGTGACCACACCATCTCGCTCGCGTCTTGCTCAATGTCATCCCAGTGTTTCTTCTTTAACTGGACGATGCGAGGTGAGTTGATGATCTCAGTTGCAGAGATATGAGCTTTACCTTTGGAGTACGTTGGCCGATGTATTACATTGACGAACGTCTGAGGTAAGTTAAACTTGTTTGTAAATTTCATGAGAACAATTCCTTGTTTGCTTTTGGTAGTGGCCTGCCGTCAAATATGTTGCTTCTCCACAAGGTAACTTCGGGCATGTGGTTGTGTGACTTAGATGGAATAACTTTTTTAATTGGTGTGATCCATCCCAATGTGTTGAGAGTCTTAACACCAGAGACCCAAGTGTTGTGATGCAGCTTAGCGGGGCGGAACAGCATGTTCTCGCGGCAGTAATCTCTGAACTCATCACCAAGAACTTCACGCTTAGATGACAACAACTCTTCAGCCAGTTCAAGGTAGCGTTCAACAAACTCAGGGTTAGCAGTCATGGCCTTACCCCAGCACTTCTCTGCTAGCTTAATTGCGTTCTCCATTCTGTCTGTCATCATCACTCCTGTGTGTTAGTGTTTGAGTGATTGTACCTGCTACATTTTAATTTTGCAATAGGTAGGTTAAAATATTTTGCATCAGGTAGGAGAGAACATGATTCCAAAGGTAATTCACATGGTTTGGATAGGGGATGAATCCAAGCGTCCAGATAACTGTATTGATACTTGGAGGGAAATGAACCCGTCATACGAGTTACGTGTATGGGGAAATAAAGAATTTGATAATACAAATTGGATCAACGCCAAGCACATTAAAGAGATGTACAAAAAAGAGTTGAACGGGGTAGCCGACATGATGCGGTACGAAATACTGTACACCCACGGAGGTATTGCTTTTGATGCTGATTCATTCTGTATCAGACCATTAGAGGATTGGCTACTTGAACCTTTAGAAATTGCATGTTGGGAAAATGAAACAAAAAGGCCGGGGTTAATTGCATGTAATTGTTTAGGTTCCGTCCCCAAATCAAAATTTTACGAAAAGGTAATCCAATACATTAAAGATAAAGACACCGTGGTAGACCGTGATGCGTGGAAATCTGTTGGGCCACAGGCTATGACGGATGTGTGGAAAAGCACAGAGCATCCATTGACCATATACCCCAGTCATTACTTCGTACCAAATCATTTCGCCAGTAATCAATACAGCGGTACGGGTCAGGTCTTTAGCCGGCAGTTTTGGGCTAGTACTTTTAACAAGAACGACACCCTACACACAGAGAAAGTTAAGCCATGAGAAGAGCCAACAGAATCGACGCTAACCAGAACAAAATCGTGGACGCATTACGGGGCGCAGGAGCGGTCGTAAGGGTGATCTCGCAGGGTGATGGCATCCCTGATCTTTTGGTGGCTTACAAGGGCTATACGGTGCTTATGGAGGTAAAGGACGGGGATAAAGTGCCGTCAGCTAGGAAACTTACCGAGGCCGAGCAGAAATTCTTCGACGAGTGGACAGGTGGGATGCTAGTAGTAGTTAATTCTGTAGGGGAAGCACTTGAAATTCTTAAACGCTGCGAGTAATATGGTGGCAATCCAGAGGGCTGGTTGTTTTGTGAGTTGCTTTTTTCCTTTGATTGTTTTAGTGGCCTCGTAACTGGGGCCACTTTTTTTTGGGGCAAATGGGGCAATGTGGTTTTGCCCCAACAGTTGCAGAAAACTTTTAAATTTTCTACGGGTATTGCAAAGCCGGAACAGTTGTGCTTATAATCCGCTCGTTGCTGTAGTGAGCAATGAATTTAGGCCGTTTACACATGCGTTTCGCCTTACCTAATGACCCTGTTGGAAAGTCATTAGGCAAGGTCACTACCGAATCGCAGTTGTAAACGGCCTTTTTTGTTTTTGAGACTGGGATTGTGTTGCGGGTTAGCGCCGCAAGCTCCTAAAGTGGACGAATGTTTTGATGAAACACTGCTTCATGTGAGCAGTCCCAGTCTCTCCTCCTACAGTAGCTTGCCTCAAGAAACTATCGGGTTTTGGGTTGGCACGAGGGAAGCGTAGGAAGCCGTAAGGTGTAGTCCGCAGTCCACCAACCCTACAACGTTCCGTCTTGGGGCGAGAGCACTGGAAGATGCAAGGTGCAATCGGGGGAGTTCCGTTGTTGTCCGTGGTTCAGTCTGCGGGTGGCGGCAACGGGCTGAATGGCCGAGCTAGACGTTGCCAAGCGACGGAAAGCATTCAGAGGTGACACAAGCTGGATTGATGTCACTCCACACGATACTAAGCTACGGCTCCGGGGATGTGGATAAACGCCTAGGTGGAGATACTCTCTCCCCTAGGCAGAGTCTTGCCCAGCCGAGCCTAGCACCCACCAAGGATGTGAAATGAACCTTTCCAATAAGTTGAAACGCAAGGCGGTGAAACTAGCTTGGGCGGTACGGGCTTCGTCCATGACAGATAACGAGGTAGCAGACGAACTGCGTAAGACGGCAGACCCGTTCCTGTACACGGATGAGTGGAGGAAGCTTCGCCGAGAAGCTGCCGAGAGGTACGGGCTGGTGTGTTTTAAATGTGGGAGAGAGAACAGTCGCAAGTTCCCTATCAACATGGATCACATCAAACCACGTAAGTACTACCCTGAACTGTCTTTGGACATTGATAACCTACAGCCGCTTTGCGGCCCTTGCAATAAGGCTAAAGGTAACAAAGTTACAGGCGTATTTAAAACGCAACATTAGGGAAAGTCCCTACCACCTTTTTACAACACACGGCACAAACTGCCAGAACTGTGCAATAATTACATAAAACATAGCAGGTATAACAGGAGATAAGCAATGAGGTATAACGAAGAGAATCTAACGCATGGTGGAGCAAGAAAAGGGTCGGGTCGTCCTGCTACACAAGTGGATAAACGCAGGGTTGAGGTTCTTATGAATGAGGGTCTTTCGGGTAAAGCTATTGCTGAGAGATTTGGAGTAACGCCGGCGGTTATCAAGAGAGTAATCAGGGAGATAAAGAATGGACAGACCAAGTAAAGACACATGCCTGACGATGGCCAAGTACCAACATGGTTGCATGAACGAAGAGTTCATGTGGCGGTGGCTGTTTGAGTGGGCTACATGGGAGGACGACATGCAGTGCCATGTAGAGAAAAGAAAGATTAAACAAAGGAGATCAGTAATGACCAAAGAGCAGATAGAGAGATTCAACCAGACATTCCCAGAGTTCGACAACATCCTTGGCAGAACGATGGTGGCGTGGGTGGAGGCTGAGGTAACTCAGAAGTTGGTGGAGCAGTTTGATGAGATCTTTGAGGATACGAAATGACTTACGAAGAATTTTTAGAATTTGTCCCAGCCAAATGTATGCACGAAACTATTTACGAGGATAGCGAAGGCCGACTAATCCTTGTTATTGAGATGCTTGATGCTTATAGCTTGATAAACAAAGTAAATGTAGAGCCATGTTGCGGTGAGTTTAATAATTGCTTCAAAGTTTGTATGCCTAGAGCCAAACATGACGAGCGTGAGGCTATTCTTGCAGTCATTGGCGACAATCAATGCGAGTGCCGATGTTCAGAGGTTGTGAGAGATAGGGGACAAGCATGACCGATGACGATGACATCCAAGAATACTCTCGCCCCTGCCCGAACTGTGAGTACCACAGGAAACGAGCACAATTTTGGCGTGATGAAGCCTACAAGCAAGCAGGGCATCCGTTGCCTGAGCGTGAGTGGGTAGGGCTGACGGAAGATGATAAGAACTTTTTATTCCCACATGGGAAATCTGTATGGGTTCAAGAAACAGTAAAAATCATTGAAGCCAAACTCAAGGAGAAGAACACATGACCCCTGTATTTGTCATTACTTTTGGCGATGTGTTTGGATTGATTGCACTTGCCGTTTTCTTGTTGGTGGTTGGTGTTGTTTATGCAAGACAAGCATGGAGGCAATCAAGATGCAAGCACGATGGTGGAGTTAACGAAACTATGGCTTGTGATGCTATCTGCAAACAATGCGACAAGAATCTTGGATTTATTGGCAAGTGGCGTGAAGCCAAACTCAAGGAGAAGAACACATGAGCGACTGGATGACTGAAGAACATGGAATCCCACATAAGAATGGGCACGTGCGTTTTTATGTAATTGGCTTTGGCGAGGATATGTTTGCATATCTTGGTTGGTACGACATGACCAACTGGGATAAGGGGTGGAAAAAGGTTTGGGGTGACGCACTGAAAGCCCACAACATTAATCCTGACGAAGAAAACTTTCAAGTGCTGCGCCACGACCAGTTATTGGATTTAAAGAGTAATGTGGATTGGGCATTGCAAGAAGCATTAGAAGATAAAGATGAAACCACAATGATGTGGTGGTGGAGACAAGAAAAACTTAAGGAGAAGAACGGATGCTAGTCCGTAAAGTCAGAGGCGAAAACAAAATTGGCAAGATCATTATGTTGGCGGCTGAAATAGCAGTGGTTCGCAAGTTGGGAATACCTGTTGAGAAATACGTGAAGGTAAGGCTTATACAGATTGCCAAAGAGCGCAGATGGAAATGGTTCTTTAACAAGGAGAAGCATGAGCAAACCAAAGACACCTGAACCACTGTACAGGCAGTTCACGCCAGAAGAAGATCGTGGCAAGACAATGGTCAGTAAATATTACAGGGTTAATCAAAACATGGATGGGTTGGGTGTAAGCCTGCATCCATATCTTGTCGAGTGCAATATACGAATTGACTTTGGCTTGGATGGTGGCATCTACAAAGTCGAGTGGAGCAATGAAGTTCTTAGTGAAAGGAAGAACAAATGAGTGACCAAAAAAACTGGGATGCAGCAGTCATAAGCACATGGCGTAGGGCGGGAAGTGTTCAAGACGCAGTGCTTTTGTTTAGGGACTTGTCTGGGAAGCAGTTAACAGATTGTGATCCACCATTAAAACGAGTGCCGCCGATGGGGTATCCGTGGAAGATTGGTATCAGAGTATTTGTTGCCGCTCATTTGTCAAAGATTAGCAAGCGGTTGTGGGAGCAGACTCCTGATAAAGACATACTTCTTCTCCGCAAATTAGAAACAAGTTCTTATGACACCGAGAAAGACATGATTAATGACCTAAATCTTGCAAGGGAGCGGGGGCAGGACTCACGCAATCGTAAGAAGGTTGCAATGAGTATGCTTGAATATTCCAACCGTAACCAAGCTACAGATTGGGGAGTTAATAAAGGTTCAGCAAGGATAAGGAGAAGCAAATGATTGAATTAGTTTGGGATGATGAAGTGGGAGAGGGTCAAGTGAAGATCACCAAGGAGTTTATGGTTGCCGACCGCATAGTCCAGTTGGATGCTCTTGTCGATTGGATGGCAGAGCTTCAAGAAATCTACGATGCGATGGTGGTAATACCATGAAGGTCAGAACTATCCGCAAAAGAAACCTGACAAAACTTCGTTACAACAAGACAACGACATGGTTTCTTGCACCGATCCTTGCGAGGTCGGCAAAGATTAAAGAACGAAATGACCGGATCAAAGCGCAAGTAGACAAAATGTTTCCAGAATTGAAAGGAATTCCATGTCAGAACCTGAATTAAATATATGGGAGAAGGCGATGGGCTGGCGCAAGCGGCAGATGGTCAAGGCTCAGATCAATGAGGTGTCGGAGAAGATAAGAAACGACACGCTAGAGGAGGTAGCTAAAGAGTTTGACAAGATGAAGCCATTTGGCGACACGGCTCAAAGCTTTGCCACTTATGTGAGGATGATGAAACGATGATTAAGTACGAAGGATATGACGAAGCCATCCTTGGCCCTGCATATATCTGGCGTGAAAGACAACAGGTTCAAGTGCTTGTCTATGACGCAGAAAAGATACGTGAAATTCTTATGCGGGACGGCTCGGATGCCGATGAAGCTAGAGAGTTTATTGAGTTCAACATTGAAGGCGGTTACTTAGGGATTGAAACACCCGTACTGGTATGGCCTGACGATATATGGGATGAAGAAGAATGAATGGATTTGTAGCGCAACAGTTGACGCTTGGAAGCAAGCAGCCTTATCACCAACTTAAAAAATGTGACAAGTGTAAAGAAGAGAAGCCGCCAGAGGGAGGCATCCAGATGTCACCTAACAAATGGCATTGTGCAAACTGCTGGACTAGAAGAGCAATCAGGAGATCGTAATGGAAGAACTAAAAGCAAAACTGGAATGGGAAAAGCAATACAGCAAGATGTTGGAGGAGTTAATAGCTCACTACCAACGAGAGATTAACTATTTGAAAGCCAACACATGAACGAAGCACGACAGGCGTTTGAGTCTTACATGGCCACCAAAGGCAGAAGCATTGCTGACGTTTGGAATGGTAAGCGGTACACCAATATCAACATCAATACAAAGTGGTGTTACTTTTTAATAGGATGGACAATGAGAGGACAAGGCAAATGAAACTTAATCAACTAACAATAGATGGCGGTACGCAGTCACGGGTCAAGATTATTCAAGAGGCGGTAGATGAATACTCAGAGTCGCTTAAGGGTGGCGCGAGGTTTCCTCCGGTGCTTGTGTACTACGACGGCATTAAATATTACTTAACCGACGGTTTTCATCGTTACTTTGCTCATCAAAAGGCGGGGATCAGGGACATTGAGGTTCAAATTGTTAATGGCACACTAAGAGATGCGATCCTAAGATCCTTTAGTGTCAACGCAGAGAACGGACGGCATCGTAACAACAAGGACAAACGCAACGCAGTTCAAGCGATGCTTGATGATTTTGAGTGGCAGTTCTGGAACAGTACAGAAATAGCTAAAGCGTGTCGTGTGTCTGTGACTTTAGTCGAGTCAGTCCGTGGTGGTGTGAAGCCAGAGGTGGTGAAGGTCACTCGCAATGGTAGGGTTTTTGAGCGGCAGGCAAAGTATGTCAAGCCTGAAGTAGAAGAATCGGAGCATGATTCATCAAGCGATGTGATTAAGTCATTGGCTGATGAGAACGACAAGCTGAAGGATCGTCTGGCGGTAGCAGTCTATGCGGCTGACGAGTCAGAGAAAAAGTTAGCTGAGAACACTATCGCGCAGTTGCGTGAGGATATTCGTTTGTTAGAGATCGAATTGAAGTCTACCCGTATCAGTCGTGACACATTGCTTAATGAAAATGCGGCAATGAAAAAGCAAATCGCAGCGATGCAGAGACAGCTTAAGAAGTAAATAAAGCCTAAGCCCACAGGCTAATGTGTGGGTAGCTGGAGAAACAATATGGGATTAGAGTTACGGCCTTATCAGAAGGCTACGCTAGAGGCATTGCGTAAGGGGTTTGCATCAGGCAAGAAAAGCTTGATGCTTTATGCACCTACGGGAGCAGGCAAGACAGAGATGGCTATTGCTTTGCTTGAGGCCACAAAGATGAAGGGTAATCGGGCGGCAATGGTCTTAGACAGGATCATTCTGTGCGATCAGACCAGTCAACGGCTAGACAAATACAAGATTGAGCATGGAGTTTTACAGTCAGGTCACTGGCGTAATCTCCCATCGGAGAAGATACAAATCTGCTCGGCTCAGACGTTGGAAAGACGGGATGAGTTTCCCAATCTAAACCTACTCATCATTGACGAAGCCCACCAGACACGGGCGGCAACAGTTGAGTTCATCAAGAACAATCCAGAGATCAGAGTCATAGGTCTGAGTGCTACGCCATTTACCAAGGGGTTAGCTAAGGTGTATGAGGATGTGGTCTCTACTGTAACTACACGGGATTTAGTGGATGACAAGGTGCTTGTTCCGCTAAAAGTATTTATTGCCAAAGAAATAAACATGGAGGGGGCTAAGAAGGTGGCGGGCGAGTGGTCTCCTGTTGAGACTACCAAGAGGGGGATGCAGATCACAGGGGATATTGTGGTGGAGTGGGAGAAAAAGACCCATGAAATCTTTGGTAAGCCGGCTAAGACGATTGTTTTCTGCTCAGGCGTAGCTCATGGTGCTGACTTGGCGCAGAAGTTTGGTGATCGTGGATATAACTTTATCAACATTAGTTATCGGGATGACGATCAGTATAAGAAGGATGTGATCGAGGAGTTTAGTAAGCCGGACACAGAGATTCAAGGGCTGATAGCTACTGACATCTTGACTAAGGGATTCGATGTATCAGATGTGATGATTGGAGTATCGGCTAGGCCGTTCTCTAAGTCCTTGTCCTCTCACATTCAACAGATGGGACGGGTTATGCGTGGTCATGAGGGGAAAGAGTTTGCCGTGTGGCTAGATCATTCCGGTAACTATCTTAGATTCCGTGAGAATTGGGATGAGGTGTTCGGTGGTGGTGTTAGTGAACTAGATGACGGGGCGGAAAAGACTAAGAAAGAACCAAGCGAGAAGGAAAAAGAGTTAGCTAAATGTCCTGCGTGTGGTGCTTTGTGGCCTTTGAACTCTGATATGTGCAAGTCGTGTGGTCATATCCGGCAGAGAAAGACCAAGGTCGAGGCGGTAGCGGGTGAGATGGAAGAACTCACAGGAACTATGACCCGTGACGATAAGCAGGTGTGGTGGTCAATGATGAACTGGTACATCAAATATAACGGATGGTCTAAGGGACGGGCGGCTAACGTGTACCGAGAGAAGTTCGGAGTCTGGCCTCGCGGGTTAGAGGATAGACCAGTCATGCCGGATGCCAAGGTCGCTAAGTTCGTGCAGGATGGAATCAATAGATACGTTAAGTCAATCAGGAGGATGCGGTAATGGAATTCATTTCATTTTGCAGGGCGCATGGCATCTTGATCGACATCCCTCCACCGATAGGAGTTTGGAGAAGATACCCAACGGATGACCATCCAAGGAAGCGCAACGGGGCAGTCAAGTTTATGGGAGATCATGGCTTTGTGCAGAACCATGCAACAGATACAGAGGTATCTTTGTGGCAGACAGAGACACCTATCAAGGTGGACAGAAAGAAGATTGCTCGGGACATGCGGGAAGCTGACGATAAGCGGTTGGCTGACCAAGCGGATGCAGTCAAGCGGGCAGCGTTCATCTTAAGTCAGACAGTCTTAGGCAAGCATGAGTATCTCAACACAAAGGGATTTGTCGGGTCGGAGGACATGATCTGGGGGCATGAGGGTAAGCGAACTTTGGTAGTTCCTATGCGGGTGGATGGACACTTAGTCGGTTGTCAACTGATTGAGGAGGACGGCTCAAAGAAGTTTCTGTATGGACAACGCACCAGTAACGCAGAGTTAGTGATTGATAACAAGGGTGTGCATATTCTCTGTGAGGGATACGCTACGGCTTTGTCAATTAAAGAGGCATTGGTCAAGATGAGTCGCAGGTACACCATTCATGTGTGCTTCAGCGCGGGGAACATGAAGAAGGTAGCGCAAGGCTTACCGGATGGCCTCATCATTGCGGATAACGATAAAAGCGGGACAGGCGAGCGTGTCGCAAAGGAGATTGGATGGAAGTATTGGATGAGCGATGTGGTGGGGGAGGACGCAAACGATACGCACCAAAGGATAGGCGTACTGAAGCTAGGTCTAAGCCTCGTTGCGTCATTGAAACTGGTCTGAGTAATACATATAGTCAACGCTCAAGACTTCGGGGTTTAAAGCCTCTGCCATCTTGAGGTTGGCTAGTATCTCTAGGCCGATCTCGTAACTCATCATGCCGTGGCCTATGTGGTCAGACTTGACAGTTACGAAACCGGATTCATCTTCTACGAGATAGATTGCGAACAAAGTTTTCTTTTTCATTAAAAGATTTTGCCAAGAATGTAGCCGATTGCAATACAAACTGCGGCTAATTGTATGGTCTCTTGCCAGTAAGTCGGACGATCTCCTGTGATTTGGATAGCGCATCCGTAGCGGGCGCGGTGCTCGGGGTCATCGGGAAAAGCCTCGGCTAAGGTGCGGGGAAAGGTGCGAGTTGTTTCCATGATTAGTCCAGTGATTCTTTTACTTGTATGAGTTCTTCGAGGGTGTCGATAATAAAGCCGTAGAGGTCTATCACTTCGGGGGGTTTACCCTCGGCAAAAGCCCTGCGTTCCATGTCTCGGAATATGTCCAGCTTCTCATCGTCCCAGTAGCTTGATTGGTAATTCATGGTGTCACCTCATAAACTTCGTAAATATCCCAGTCACCATAGCCGGAGTCTGTAAAAACCTCTCCGTCTAATTCTTTTGCTATATCCCATGCTTTTTGTTCGTCTTCTGCCTCGATAAATGTTTCAACATAGCTCGTGTATTTTGCGATTACTTTGTAGCTTTTCATGATTGTTTCCTTTTCCAGTTTTCGTAGTTATGTTTTAAACACCATTCAACCCCATTGGTGGGTACATGGTTCTCCCATTTCTTGATGTAGGCGAGTCGTTCTTTCTCTGTTTTTGGTTCGTAATAAAACTCAGGGGGACTTTTCCCAAAGTATTTATCGTGCCAAGGGTCGGTTGTCCATTCGCTCATCGGATGGCCTCCTTTTCTAATTCTTTAAGTGCGTCATTTATGGCTATGTTCAGCACTTGATAAGTACCAATAGATTTGTAACACTCGGGATAATCGTTAAAGAGTGCCAAGGCTTCTAAGCAGGCATCAAATAATTGTTCGTTTACTGTGTTCATCGGATGGTCTCCTTAATCGTCTGTGTCTGTGTTTAGTTCAACGAATGGTTGTTCGTCATGGATAAATGAGTCGTCAACGCTCGCAATTTTGCTGCGATTTCCGGCATCCCACACCATTACGTCAAGGTGCGGGGGCAGTTCGCTTAGGTGGGCGATTAGTTCTGATACTTTCATTTTATAAATGTCTCCTTGATGTAGTCGTTAGCTTCTTCCTCGGTATCAAAGCCGAGATACTCTCCGTTCTCGTCTATCCATTCGTCCGTTGTATTGCCGTAGATAACCCAAATGTCATCGGACTGCTCAACGTGCCAACAGTTCGAGTCGTTGAATCTCTCCATGTAAAGCTCATGCACAATCTTTTTGCAAGTCGTGTCATCTGCACCTGTCAAACGTGCCAGTTCTGCCGGATGGTTTTCGTTTAACAGTTCAATGATCTCGGCTTTCAAAAGTTCTTTTTCTTCCATAGCTTTGGTCTCCCACATTTTGTCAATGCGTTCATAAGAATCGTCTTTCATGATGTAACCCTTTCAAAATGTTTCTTTGTGCTCTCAATAAATCCCGCCACTTGGTCACAAGTGCAGTCCTCTACCACTTCCCAAACTGTGATGTCATCCGCGCACCATGTGTTCTCAGGGTCGCGCAAAATAGTTATTACTTGGTCATAGGTCAGGTTGTCGGGGTAGTCTGACAACCATTCGTCAAGTGCAAAGTGTTCGGATGTTTTCATTTTTAATCCTCTGTTTCGTGTTCAAGTTCAGCGTGTATCGGGTCGGAATAGGCTTGCAGTTTTGTATCTAACTTAAAAACGTAATCCAGTTCTTCCGTTAAATTGTTTATTGCATCTAGTCTGTTATCACCGGCAACAAAAACATCTATGTTTACTTTCCAGACTTTCATTTTGTTTCCTCCTGTTTCCATTCCATTGCTAACTCTTGGGCATAGTCGAGATAGTCCGTTATGTCCACATCAAACCTACGGCAGACATTCGCCAGTGCTTCGTTAAGGATGTAATCGGATGGCATCTCTACAATCTCCATGCCTCCGTTTATCCTGTCTTTTAAGTCGTCAGTGTGCAAAAGGGCAACACAATGCCAACCCAGTTTTTCCAACTCTTTCAAGTGGTGATTGAGTCCGTCATTCTTTTTCATCGGATGGTCTCCTTTAGTTTATGGTTGCGTAATGGTGGTTTACTGTGTCGCGGATAACGTCCAAATTCTGCAAGGCTTGGGCGTGTTGGGTCTCTAATGCTTTGGGTGTGCATCGGGCGACACGGCTCGTCAAAAGCGTTTTGTTGTAGTCGTGAAACATTCGATGCGAGAAAAACTGACCCTCTCGGATGGTCACAACTGCGGTGGTCGTCAGGTTGCCGGATGATCTTTTCATCGTGGTAAGCGATAACTGCATTGAGTCGCTCAATAGGATGTTGGTCTCGGTCATGTAGCCGCTTGGTGTTTTGCGTGTGCGTGTGTTCATCTTGTTGCCTCTTGAATGTATGTTCTAACTGTGTTCATATCCTCGTCGCTGACTGTGTAGATGTCGCGCTGACCCCCGTCAAGGCACAATCCGCCCGTAGGGTCGCCCCCATAAAAGCCCTCATGCCCGAGTAGCGTCCCGACGTAATAACGGCTCACAAACCCGCCCCGCCCGTCACTGGTCGGATGATTCGAGTCGTAGAATTCAACCATTGGTCGGTCGTCGTCATGGGTCAGGCAATCATCGCGCCCGAAGCGGTCGCCCTTTCGCACAATCCTGACGTTGTATTTGTTAACTTTTATCATTGCTTTTCCTTTGTTATTTTGAAATTAACTCGACAAATTCATCATCATCAAAGGTCGCTAGTTGCCCAGTGTGATAGTTGCCCCCGCTTAAAAATTCTGCGGCATTGCCACAAACTTTTGAATAATCCTCCGCAGTATTCGGGTCGAAGAATCGTTCACCAACTTCAATGTCTTTAAATCGTGTTTGCATTTAGTTTTCTCCTTAGCGGGCAAAAGTACCCTCCAAAGCCCTCAGAAAAGGGCTTCAGGCGGTTATCTAGCCTCTGACCTACCTATCTCAAACAATCGGACGATCTCCAAGCGGTTGGCGCGGTCTTGGGCGGTGGCATTGGCTAGCCAAGTGCGGTAAAAATTCGCGCGGGTGCTGCTTTTTGTGCGCTCAAATTTGTAACCCATGTCGATGATGTAAGCGGGTGGGTAGTTCATCCTGTAACCCCCTCAATGACAGAGAAAATGCGGTCTAATTCCTCGTTGCTTAGATCAAGCTCGCGGGCGATCAGGTCGCCAGTTGCTTGGTGAGACAAAGCTACTCGGGCGATCTCTAAAATTGTTTGTAAATCTGATTTGCTCATGTTGTCTCCTTTTGCACTGAGTAAATGCCCGCCATGTATGCCGCGATAAGGTCGCTTAGTTGTCGTGCGCTTACATGACCACAAGAAAAGATGTCAGAACACCCGCCCGATTCGCCTACCATGCGGTAAAGGGCAAAGCCCCCATAAGCCCCGTCTAGGTGGTAGTTGCCGATATTGGCAAAGTGTTTCCCGTTCTCGGTGCGGTAGGCATCTAAAGGGTTGCCCGTCATGCGGTTAAGCGTATCAATGCGGGCTTCTAAAAATTTGCGTGTGATTCTTTGCATGATGTTTCCTTACTTGGTTGATTCGAGGTGTGCGTGTAGTTGCTCAAGGACTTGGGCGCGTGTGCCTGTGTAGCCCTCGTTTTTGAGGATTTTGTAAGCTGAATCTCCGCGCTTTTTCATTCCCGCAATCTCAAGCCGCAAGGCGGCTCGGAGGGTCAAAAGGCGGTAGCGGGCTATTTGCTCGGGTGTGTCTAAAACAATGGCAGTCATCGGATGGTCTCCTTTATTCATCGGTTTCGGGTTGGTCTTTTTCAATGGCGGTGTGCAGTCGGTCATGCTCGCGCATGGCTTTTGTGCGTCTGTCGATCTCGGCTTGTTCTGCCGGAGTTCGTGACGGGTTGCGAAATCCGTCAAGGTTTTCGGCTTCAAGTTCGCCCATTGTTTTTTGGGTGGTGGTCATGGTTTTTCCTTATGCGTAGTTATTGCGGATTAAAAAGGCGATCAGTTCTGAGCGAGTACCCTCGCGGTATTTCCCGCCCACTGGGAAAACGTAAAGCTTGCCGGAGTTCAATTCCCCGATCATTTGGTTTGCGATAGCCTCGCGTTTTTCAAGGCGGGCGAGATAGCGATCCTCGTTCGCAAATCTGCGGCTGAGGCGAGCTTGCGCCCTGCGCTCGTCTTTAAGTTCGGATGGTGTCATGTGCATGGTTTCTCCTTTGGTTGGTGGTAAGTAATCCCCAAAGCCCTCACATAAGGGCTTCAGGCAGTGCTTAACGCTTCGCTTTAGGCTCGAAGAACCCTACCCACTGAGTGCCCTCTACTTGGGGCTGATACATCTTGATTTCATAGGACGCGTCGTGCGGTACAGGCACAAGGTACAAGCTGTATGGGTAGCCCTCTTTTTCCATGTGCTTGAGTAGTTGCACAAGGTTTCTTTTTTCGTTTGTGGTAATCCAAGTGCAAACGGACGAAGCGTAGAAGTGAGTCGTTTCGGGATGGTTTTTCATGGTTTAGATTCCTTGAATAGATGGTGAGTCGGTGCAAATACAGGCGATACGTTCGAACTTAGGTGCATTTTCCAAAGTGCAAGCAATGACATTTCGCCCAGTGTGGGTGTAACTTTCAACCCGCATATCGCGCCCTTGAACTTTTATAACTTGACCAATTTTGTATTGGGCTTTTGGAATGAAAGCAAATCGCATGATAGTCCTTTTGTAAGTTGGTGCAAAGCAGTGTAACGAAATGTTGTGCCTTACACTATATAAGCATAATAGAATCGTGCCATGTATCAAAAAAGCCTTTAAAATCAACGCTAGGTATTTTCCCTATGTAATCCTTTTGGTTTCAAAAGTGCAGTGATTCAATAATTCATTTTGAACACAAAATAATTACAAAAACAAGCTGCCTAAAAGGGGTAGAAAACTTTAAATTTTTCTGTTCCAATCGCGCCCGTAAGGAACTAGCGAAGCGGGGCGGCTTTGCTTCCCATTCCCCCAATCAAGTAGGAGAGACACAGAGATGAAAACACTAAGCAGAAAGCAGATAAGGGAAGGACTAGAACAAGTCCCAATGACCGAGCTTTTAGGCGTAGCGGGTAAAGCGTTAACAGGGAAGCAACAAGCGTTCGCCCGCGAGCTTGCGAAGGGGACAAGCAAGGCAGAGTCGTACAGAAGGGCTTACAAGCAAGATGCCAAGCCAAGCAGTCTGGCCAAAGATCCTTATACGCTAGCCAAAGATCCAAGGATCATCCTAGAGGCCGAGCATTACAAGCTGGCTTTAGAGGGGGCTAAACATCGTACCCCTGCGGCTTTACGCGAGCTTGTAATCCAATCCCTCGTGCAAGTAGTGATTGACCCAAAGGCCAAACAATCCACCAAAGTAGCGGCGGCTAAGGTACTCGGCACAGTGACAGAGGTCGCGGCTTTCACTGAGCGTAAGGAGATCAGGACGATACGCTCAAGCGAGGACACCAAAGCCAAGATCATGGGGCAACTGCGGGAGATGCTGAACGCGGGCGCGGAGGATGTCACGTTCGTAGAGGCGGACACCCTTTTGCGCGAGCTAGCGGGCGAGACCCACCCACTCCCGACCCCCCCGAATGGCGTTGCGGAGTCCCAAGATCCTATACATACTATTCCACCCGAATCAACCCAACAAGATTTGATTATTGATGAGTCCCCACCCCCAGAAAAAGTTTCCAGCGGGACACCCACCCACCCTTTTAGGGGAGACACCCCGGCCTAGAAAAATTAAAAGTTTTCTACAAAAAATTTCTAGAAAAATTTAAAGTTTTCTAGGATGTAGAAAAATTAAAAGTTTTCTAGAAAAATTTAAAGTTTTATGCGGTTTTTAAAAGTACAGATAAATAAGAAAATGGTGTCACGTAAAAGTGACATGACGTTCAATGAATGTATGGAGGTAGATATGACCCCGGTGCAGAAGGAAGTGTTTTTGATTATTGATGAGTGGTGGAAGAGGTATGGGTTTAGTCCCAGTCTTAAGGATATAGCTCATCAGAGGGGCAAGATGAGTATGTCAAATACTTCTAAGATAATTAAGCGGCTTGTGAATATAGGTGTTATAAAGAAGGTGGATAGACAGGGCAGGACGATTAGACCTGTGTATATAAACTTCAGGAACCTTGAGTGAAGCTGGAAGAATTGATTGATAGTTTGCCGGAGAACGAGAAGGATTTGTTCTTAGCGGAGGTGGAGGACTATAAGAGTGCGCTTGTGCGGGAGAAGGCGCAGGTGTCTTTTATGGACTATATCAAGACGATGTGGCCCGGTTTCGTTTCTGGAAGACACCATTCTTTAATGGCTAAGAAGTTTGAGGACGTTGCTAATGGGAAGATTAAGAGATTAATTATTAACATGGCTCCTCGGCATACAAAGTCAGAGTTTGCTAGTTACCTGCTCCCGTCGTGGTTTCTTGGGAAGTTTCCTAATAAGAAGGTTATTCAATGTTCAAACACGGCTGATCTAGCTGTGGGCTTTGGCCGGAAGGTTAGGAACTTAGTTGATTCTGAACAGTACTCAAAGATCTTTCCTAATGTAAGTTTGAGACAGGACAGTAAAGCTGCTGGTAGGTGGGCTACTAATGGCGGCGGAGAATACTTCGCTATTGGCGTTGGAGGAACTGTTACTGGTAAGGGTGCGGATCTTTTGATTATTGACGATCCGCATTCTGAACAAGAAGCGGCTTTAGCTCAGGGAGACCCGACGGTCTTTGACAAGATTTATGAATGGTATACCTCTGGCCCTAGACAACGACTCCAACCGGGAGGTACTATTGTTGTCGTAATGACCAGATGGTCGGAGAAAGACCTGACTGGTAGGATCATTAAGGATGCAGCAAGTAGGGATAAAGGTGAAGAGTGGGAGGTTATAGAGCTACCTGCGATCATGCCTAGTGGTAATCCTTTATGGCCAGAGTTTTGGAGCTTAGAAGAACTCTCTGCTTTGAGAGATGAGCTTCCTCCTAGTAAGTGGAATGCTCAGTATCAGCAGAACCCTACGGGAGAAGAGGGTGCTTTAGTTAAGCGAGAGTGGTGGAAGATTTGGGAGCATGAGGATCCTCCTAAGTGTGAATTTATTATTCAGAGTTGGGATACGGCTTTTACTAAGAATGAGCGATCAGACTATTCCGCCTGCGTGACCCTTGGCGTTTTTCACTTAAATGAGAACCCAGAGGATATAAATATTATTTTGTTGGATGCTTTCCAAAAGCGGATGGAGTTTCCTGAACTGAAGGAAAAGGCATTTAATCATTATAAAGATTGGGAGCCGGATGCTTTTGTTGTGGAGGCTAAGGCCGCAGGAGCACCGTTGATATTTGAATTAAGACGGATGGGGATTGTGGTGAGTGAATACACCCCGTCTAGAGGAAATGACAAGTTTGTGCGTTTAAATTCGGTGACTGATTTGTTCAAGTCGGGTAAAGTATGGGCACCTGATACGAGGTGGGCGCACGAGTTAGTTGAGCAGATGGCGGCGTTTCCGAACGCAGACCATGATGACTTGGTTGATGCTTGTGTACAAGGACTAATTCGTTTCAGACAAGGTGGATTTTTGCGGCTCGATTCGGATGAGCGTGAAGATCTAATCGGCTTCAGAAAGAAGCACGTTTACTATTGAGGCTCTCATGGAAAAATCTTTATACGAAATGCCACAGGGTATTGAAGCTCTGGAAGGCCCAGAAATTGAAATCGAAGTTGAAAATCCTGAATCTATGTCTATTGAGATAGATGGGATTGAGATTGATTTGACTCCTCCGTCTGGTGGTGGGGATGAGTTTGACGACAACTTAGCTGAATTTATAGATGACAGCGTACTAGCTACGATTGGCTCTGATCTGGTAGAAGAGGTGTCTAGTGATGTGACATCTCGTAAAGACTGGGTGGAGATGTATGTCAAGGGTTTAGATGTTTTGGGGATGAAGTATGAAGAGAGGACTGAGCCTTGGAATGGCGCTTGTGGCGTATTCTCAACCATACTCACCGAGGCGGCTGTTCGTTTCCAAAGTGAGACTATCATTGAAACGTTCCCAGCTGCTGGCCCGGTCAAAACAGAAATTATCGGTGCAATTGACCGTCTTAAAACTGAGGCGGCTGCTCGCGTCCAAGAGGACATGAACTACAAGCTTACAGAGGAGATGCCTGAGTATCGCCCTGAGCACGAGAGAATGTTGTTTAATTTAGGATTAGCCGGCTCAGCTTTTAAGAAGGTTTACTACGACCCCTCTTTAGGAAGACAAACCTCTGTCTATGTTCCTGCCGAGGATGTGATTATTCCTTATGGCTCTAGTAGTTCTAGGACTGCTGAGAGAGTTACGCACATCATGCGTAAGTCTAAGAATGAGTTAAAGAAACTACAGGTTGCAGGTTTTTATACTGATGTAGATCTTGGAGAGCCTAGTAACTTACATACTGATGTAGAAAAAAAGAAAGCGGATGAACAGGGTTACTCAGTAACCGATGACGACCGCTACCAGATTTATGAGATTCAAGTTGACTATGACTTACCCGGCTATGAAGATGAAGACGGTATTGCATTACCTTACATCATCACGATTGACGTTGGGACTAATAAAGTTCTGTCTATTTATAGGAACTGGAATGAATCAGATAAGAAGCGTCTTAAACGTCAACACTTTGTTCAGTACGATTATGTACCCGGCTTTGGTGCTTATGGCTTTGGTTTCATACATCTTATTGGTGGTTATGCCCGGGCCGGCACTTCTCTTATTAGGCAACTCATTGATGCTGGCACATTAAGCAATCTGCCCGGCGGCTTAAAGTCTAGAGGTCTCCGAGTTAAAGGTGACGACACACCTATTGCTCCCGGCGAGTTCAGGGATGTAGACGTACCTAGTGGGTCTATCAAAGACAACATCATGATGCTTCCTTATAAGGAGCCATCACAAGTATTGTCTATGTTGTTGGATAAGGTCACTGAAGAGGGTAGACGTTTGGGATCTATTGCTGATATGAACATCAGTGATATGTCTGCTAATTCTCCTGTGGGTACGACGTTAGCTTTGTTAGAGCGTCAGTTGAAAACGATGTCTGCTGTTCAGGCGCGGGTTCACTACGCTATGAAGCAAGAGTTTAAGATCTTAAAAGCGATCATTCGTGACTACGCTCCTACAGAGTATGAGTACGAACCTACTTCTGGCACGAGGATGGCTAAGCAGGAAGACTATGACATGGTGGATGTCATTCCTGTATCAGATCCTAATAGCTCGACGATGGCTCAGAGGATCATGCAGTATCAAGCTGTGATGCAAATGGCGCAGCAAGCTCCTCAGATTTACAACTTACCTAATCTTCATAGACAAATGATTGAGGTTTTGGGTATTAAGAATGGTGAGAAATTGGTTCCGACTCCAGATGATGAAGAGCCAAGAGATCCTATTAGCGAAAACATGGCGTTCTTGAAGGGCGAACCTACTAAAGCGTTTATCTATCAGGATCAAGATGCTCACATTGCAGCTCATACTACGTTTATGCAAGACCCAATGATCGCTGCAACGATGGGGCAGAACCCTATGGCTCAACAAATGATGGCGGCTATTCAAGCTCACATCGCTGAACACTTAGGATTCTTGTACAGACGCAAGATTGAAGAGCAAATGGGCGTTCCACTGCCTCCTCCAAACGAAAAACTGCCAGAAGATGTGGAAGTTCAGTTGTCAAAGCTCATTGCAGAGGCAAGTGCCCAGCTTTTACAGAGCAATACGGCTCAAGCTCAGCAGAAACAGGCTCAACAACAAGCTCAGGATCCGCTTATTCAGATGCAACAGGCTGAATTGCAGATAAAAGCAGAGGAACTTAAGCGCAAAACTGCAAAAGATCAGGCTGATATGGCTTTAGCTCAGGCTAGATTGGCCATTGATGCTGAGAGGATCAAGGCAGAGAGCGAAAGAGAGTCTATGAGACTGCAATCCCAGCAGAAACAGACTGAACAAAAGCTTAAAGCTGATGTTATTACCAAAATGACACGAGGCTAAATGACTAAACCGCTAGTTTCCCTACTAATGGCTGCGTATAACAACGTGGCTTACATCAAAAACGCTATAGATAGCGCAAAAAAGCAGACTTATAAGAATTGGGAACTGATAATTCTTGATGATGGGTCTACTGATGGTACTTGGGAGCTAGCGGAGGTGTTATCTAGGGGTGATAAACGCATAAAAGTCCACAAAAATGGGGTAAATATTGGCTATAACAGCACAATGTTGAAGCTTTCTGGGCTTGCAAAAGGGGACTTTTATGCTCATTTTGACAGCGATGACATGCTTGAAAGGTATGCCATTGAGGAGATGATGCTGGCTTTTGACCAGCTACCAGACGTTAAATTCATTTACTCAGACTTTGCCCAGATAGGTAAGAAGGGTGAAGTCGAGCACTATTCCCCAAGTCCTACATTTGATCCCAACAAATTACATCAACACGGGTGGAGACATTTTGGAATGTACCGCTCAGATGTAATGCAGCACATCCAAGGTTACAACGAGAAGCTGGCTAGTACTAATGGCTGTGCAGATGGCGATTTGTTTATGCAAATTGTTGAGAAGTTTCCTGCGGCGCGATTACCTAAAGTTCTTTATTTATACAGAAACCACGGAAATAACATTAGTACGAAAAATGCCAAGTGCGAGGCGTGTCCATTAAGAATGGACTGCAACTTTGCACGAGTATGGTGTAAGTCGGCTAACTACGACATTACTACTTTTAAACCAATAGAGGTGCATCATGGAATTGAAGATATTCGAAGTCTTGAACCAAAAAATTAATGAGCGGGTTCAAGATGTAACTGGGTCTTTATGTGACGGCGTGGCTAAAGACTACGCTGATTACAAGGGAATGTGCGGAGTAATTAAGGGTCTACGAACCGCGCAGTATGAGTTGAATGACCTTTTAAGAAAAATTAAGGATGATGACGATGAGTGAATTTGATGTGTCTGCTGTTGATCTGTCTGGGCTTTTAAACAAAGAACCAGAAGAAAAAGCACGACAAGTGCCCGATCCCGCTACTTATCACATACTTTGCATGCTTCCAAAAGCAGAAGATGAATATAGCGAAACTGGCATTTTAAAGTCTTCTACCGCAATGCAACATGAAGAATTGCTTTCTCCCGTCTTGTTTGTGGCCAAAATTGGCCCTGACGCTTTTAAAGACGAAAAACGATTTCCTTCAGGAGCTTCATGCAAAGTTGGAGATTTCATCATTACGCGACCTAATACTGGGACGCGAATGAAAATACACGGTACCGAGTGGCGACTAATCAACGATGACAGCGTTGAGGCAGTTGTTCAGGATCCCCGTGGAATTCAGCGACCTAACTATTAAGGAGTAGTCTATGGAAAATCTTAATAAAGAAGAATTCTCTTTTCCTGATGAAGAAAAGAAACCTGCCGTTGAGGACGATGGTGGAGTAGATGTAGAGATTCAAGTCTCTAATAAAAAAGAATCTGACAAAGATGATGATGAACTGGAAAAGTATGACGAAAAGGTAAAGAAGCGTATAGCTGACCTTCAGTCTGGTTTTCACAGTGAGCGTCGCCGTGCTGAGGAAGCTGCTCGCGAGCGGGAGGAGGCTATTGCTTTTGCCCAATCTGTGGCCGAAGAGAATAAAAAGCTCAAAGGTTCATTATCTGAGGGGCAGTCAGCATTATTAGAGCAGGCTAAAAAGGTAGTTTCTAATGAGGTAGACGAAGCCAAACGACGCTATAAAAATGCTTATGAATCAGGTGATTCTGACGCTTTAGTTGAGGCTCAGGAGTTATTAACTTCTGCCAAAATTAAAATGGAAAGAGTAAATAATTTTCGACCTGCTTTACAAAAGGAAGAAAATGAAGTAAAAATCGCACCTAGGGAAGTCCCTCGTCAACCACAAGCAGACCCTAAAGCTGCTAGATGGCAAAGCGAGAATTCTTGGTTCGGCAGCGATGATGAGATGACCAGCTTTGCTCTGGGCTTGCATACCAAGCTCATTAAGAATGGCATTGACCCTAGTTCCGACGAATATTACACGCGACTTAATTCGCGTATTCGCCAAGTGTTTCCAGAGAACTTCGGTCTGGACAACAACGAATCGGACACTCAACAGAGTCAATCCGCTCCTCGTCAAAAATCGAATGTCGTCGCACCTGCGACACGGAGCACCTCATCTTCCAAGATTCGGCTCACTCCATTTCAGGTAACGATGGCTAAAAAGTTCGGCGTATCCCACGAACTAATGGCTCAAAAAATTGCAGAATTAAGAAAAGGTGAATGATATGTCTGAAACTCAAACTCGTGCTAAACGTGATACTGAAAGCCGTGAGGCTGTTGCCCGTCCAAAACATTGGATGCCGCCCCAGCTTTTGCCTGATCCTCATCCAGAGCCGGGCTATGCTTTCCGTTGGATCCGTGTTAGCTCCTTGAATAAAGCAGACGCTACCAACATCTCTTCAAAACTGCGTGAAGGCTGGGAACCTGTAAAGGCTTCTGACCATCCTGAAATCCGTTTGTTTGGATCTAGCGGCAACGCACAGTTTCCAGATAGCGTTGAAGTCGGTGGTTTATTACTTTGCAAAACCCCAGTAGAGTTTACTGAACAGCGAAATGAGTACTACCGGCAACAGTCGGAAGCTCAAATGGCTTCAGTAGATAATACTTACATGCGCGAAAATGATCCACGGATGCCTATGTTCAAAGAACGTAAGTCCACAGTCACTTTCGGAAAAGGTCTTTAATCTTCTTGGAGTCTTAAATGGCATATCCCACGATTGATAAGACGTATGGTTTCAAGCCAGTCAACCGACTGGATGGTCTACCCTACGCCGGAGCGATCCGTCAAATCCCAATCGCACCTTCCTACGCTACTGCAATCTTGAACGGTGATACCGTGCAAGTGGACACAAGCGGTTACATCGTTGCAGCGAATACTACCGATTCCGGTAAGATCGTTGGCGTGTTGGTTGGTTGTTCTTACATCAACTCTTTGAGTCAGCCTACGTTCGCACAGAACTACCCTGCTTCTACTTCAACTTCAACAAACATGGCTTTGGCTTTTGTTGTGGATGATCCTAGTGCAGCGTTCCGTGTTTGCGCTACTGTCGCTGGTTCCACCACTCCTACGGCTTATGCCCGCACGATTGTTGGTTCTAACGTGGCTTTGGTTGCTAACGTTGGTTCTACAACCACTGGCGATTCGTACTATGGTATTGACGGTTCTTCCGCCAACACTACTAATACATTGCCTATTCGCGTGATTGATGTCGTACCTGACACAGCCACAGGCCCTGCAACAACTGCCGCTACGACTTATTACGAGTTCATCGTAAAGATCAACACAGCGCAGTACAACAACACCACTGGTGTTTAAGGAGTAACAAATGGCTATTTCACGCGCACAGCTACTTAAAGAGTTGCTCCCCGGCTTGAATGCTTTGTTTGGCTTAGAGTATGCTAAATACGGCGAAGAGCACAAAGAGATCTACGAAACTGAGACATCAGAGCGTAGCTTCGAAGAAGAGACAAAACTGTCAGGTTTCTCTGCTGCACCAGTCAAAAACGAGGGTTCTGCCATCGCTTATGACAATGCACAGGAAGCATGGACTGCACGTTATGTCCACGAAACCATTGCGATGGGCTTCTCCATCACAGAGGAAGCCGTGGAAGATAACTTGTACGACAGCCTGTCTTCACGTTATACCAAGGCTTTGGCCCGTGGTATGGCTTACACCAAGCAAGTTAAAGCTGCTTATGTGTTGAACAACGCTTTTAGCGGTGGCCCAACATACGGCGACGGCGTGGTGCTTTGCTCTACTGCTCACCCCTTGGTTTCTGGTGGTACTAACAGTAACACTCCATCTACCGCTGCTGACTTGAATGAAACATCGTTGGAAAACGCTGTTATTCAGATCGCTGCTTGGACAGATGAGCGTAGTTTGCTGATCGCCGCTAAGCCTAAGAAGTTGATTGTTCCTCCTTCTTTGATGTTCGTTGCTACTCGTTTGTTGGAAACCGAACTCCGTGTTTCTACAGCCGACAATGACATCAACGCATTGAAGAACAATGGTTCAATTCCTGAAGGCTATACCGTTAACCACTTCTTGACAGACACCAATGCTTGGTTCCTGTTGACAGATGTGCCTAACGGCTTGAAGCACTTTGTGCGTACTCCCATGTCTACTGGCATGGATGGTGACTTTGACACAGGTAACGTTCGTTACAAAGCCCGTGAGCGTTATAGCTTCGGTGTGTCAGATCCTTTGGGCATCTTCGGTTCACCCGGAGCCTAATAGGTCTAAAAAAAGAGGGAGCTTCGGCTCCCTTTTTTCTTGCATTAGATTTATTGTGGTGGTATAAACATATTAATCCGGGCTTTCCGGTGCATTAGACAGTCCCGGCTGACGACATACAGACTAATGCACTTAACTTGTATGTAAGGACACATATCATGGCACGTACCACGTTTCAAGGCCCAGTTCGTTCATTGGGCGGCATTTATCAACAAGGCCCAGCTACTACTGTTGAAATCACAGCAAGTACCACATTAAGCCCAGAGGCTCATGGTGGTCGCATCATTTCTATTGGTGGTTCTTTGGCAGCGGCACTGACATTGACTTTGCCCGCAATCAATGTTTCATCTAACCCCGTTACATCCGGCCCCGGCCAAGACCCCAACACAATCAATAACGAAGGCGTTGTTTACACTATCTGGGTTCCTACTACCATCTCTACAAGCTCCTTAAAGATTGGTACTAACGGCACTGACAAATACATTGGCACAATCGTTATGAATGACGTTGATTCAGACGGAGCCGCTTTGGTTGGCTTTTCAGCCGCCGCCGCTAACGACTTTATCAACTTAAACGGCACGACCACTGGTGGTGTTGCTGGCT
>Ga0209191_1000230_pt1 | contig 44921 bp, 47 predicted proteins | sample S_130626_EF_Meta_FD_187320 | JGI IMG/M metagenome (GOLD analysis project Ga0209191, IMG submission 187320) | Freshwater microbial communities from Lake Simoncouche, Canada to study carbon cycling - S_130626_EF_MetaG (SPAdes) (version 2) | ecosystem: Environmental > Aquatic > Freshwater > Lake ...
ACTTACTCAATCTTCTCAAGGGTGTCGCACCCACGCTGGCAATGGCTGTCGCTGGTCCTTTGGGTGCTTCTGCTGTTACCGCTTTGGCTAGTAAGTTTGGCGTGTCTGATAGCGTTGATGCCGTTGCAAAGGCTATTGCTGGCGATCCAAAGGCTGCTGAAAAGATAGCAGAGCTTGAGCTGGAGATGGCAAAGATTGATGCAGCCAATACTGCCGACGCAAGGAAGATGAACTCAGAGATACAGAACTCTGCTACAGCGTCTTGGTTAGCAAAGAACATTGCTTATGTAATAGATGTGGCGATCATTGCTGGCGCTCTCACAATGACCTTTGTGGTGTTTATTGTTGGCGTACCAGAGCAAAACAAGTCGATGGCTTTTACGGCTCTAGGATCGCTGTGGACTCTGACGGGTACGGTAGTGAACTTCCATCGTGGTAGTTCTGCTGGTAGCAAGGCTAAGACTGAAGAAATGATGAAAGGCGCAAAATGATTGAATTCTTAAAAGAGTTATTGCTGGCTAAGGTCAACCGTCCGAAGCCTACCGTCGAAGAGGTCGAAGTCCAAGTCTGGGCATTCGTCGTCAAGTCAATTACCGTAATGGTTCTTGGCATTGCATTTGGTACTTTGTGGCTCATAGGTTTCGAGAAGCAGGACACCGATCTCGCACCGATTGACGCAATATTCTTGGAAATCTTGAAAGCCATTGCGTTTATGGGTGTCGGCACTATGGGTGGTATCTCAGGACGCAAGGCATCGACTGCCATTGCGAAGGCTATTGTTGGAGAAGACGATGCAACTAAGTGAGCACTTCAGTCTTGAGGAGGCAACGCACTCTGATACCGCCACAAGGCTCGGCATCAATAACCAGCCAGACGCACAGCAACTAGAGAACATGAAGACGGCTGCTGCTGGTATGGAGAAGGTCAGAGCGTTACTGGGAAAGTCGATCAATGTCAATTCATGGATACGACTGCCAGAGGTCAATGTGGCGGTGGGTGGATCAAAGATCAGCTCGCACATGGACGGCTGGGCTATTGACTTTGTGTGTAGAGGCTTTGGCACTCCACTAGAGGTCTGCAAGGCTATCGACGCAGCAGGTATCAAGTTTGACCAGATGATTCACGAATTCGGTGAAAAAGGGTGGACTCACATCTCCTTTGCACCAGCAATGCGTCAGCAAAAGCTCACCATCTTTAGACCTCAAAACAAATACGCCATCGGCTTGTTGACGCAAGACGAATACAACAAGGCAGTATGACGAACTTCTACCAGCAGCTCCAGACTCCTGCCGTACCCGATCTGCCTAATCCGCAAGACAGGTATGACCGTTTGACGGTTGCGCAGACGAATGGTGCGTTGCGTACCTTCTTCTTGAAGTTGACAAATGCCTTGCAATCCATTGCGTCACCTCGCGGTGGTCGGTTTATAAACAACCCTTACGGGGCATTCCAAGACGGCACAGACCAGACGGCAGCCAATACGACGACTGCCTATGCCATCACATTTGATACGACAGACTTCAACAATGGCGTAACCTTGTCAAACTCGTCAAGGCTTAATGTGTCTCAGGCTGGAATTTATAACATTCAGTTCAGCGTGCAGTTAGTAAACACGACAAATTCATCGGCAGACATTGACATCTGGTTTCGCAAAAACGGCACAAATATCGACAAGTCAAATTCACGCTTTGGACTAGCACCAAGGAAAAGTGCTGGAGACCCATTTCACATTATTGGTGCAATGAACTTCTTTGTAAGTCTTGACACAAACGACTATGTTGAACTCATGTGGCGCACTTCAGATGTTGGTGCATCCATTGAGCACTACGCTGCCAGTTCCACACCAACAAGACCGTCTATACCGTCTGTCATTGCGACGGTTACCTTTGTGTCCAATCTTTCAGCATAATTGACCCTATGGCACTCGTACCACTCAAAATCCCTGCTGGCGTATACCGTAACGGTACTGAGTACCAGTCTGCGGGGCGCTGGTTTGACTCAAACCTTGTCAGATGGTTCGAGAACACACTAAGACCTTGGGGTGGGTGGCGTAAGCGCTCAACCAGTCAGATGACTGGTGTCAGTCGTGGAATGTTGACTTGGCGTACTAACTCAGATGAAAGATACATTGCTGCTGGCACGCCTACAAAGCTCTACGCAATGAGTGAGGGTGGAGTCTTAAAGGACATCACGCCAACAACATTCACATCTGGCATCACAGACGCAACGCTAAAGACTGGTTACGGCTACGGCACTTATGGCTCTTCTGCCTACGGTGTGGCGCGTCCAGATTTAGGTGCAATTATTCCAGCGACTACTTGGTCAATGGACTCATGGGGCGAGTATCTGGTTGCGTGTTCATCTGCCGACGGTCAGCTCCTTGAGTGGCAGTTAGGCTTTACCACGCCAACAAAGGCGGTGGCGATTACTAACGCGCCAACGAGCTGCGAGGCTGTGATGACGACAGCAGAAAGATTTGTCTTTGGACTTGGCGCATCAGGTAATCCACGCAAGGTATCTTGGTGTGATCAAGAAAACAATACCGTTTGGACACCATCGGCAACCAATCAGGCAGGTGACTTTGAGATCAATTCAGTCGGGTCTCTGAAATGCGGTAAGCGCGTCAGGGGTATCAATTTACTGTTTACCGATGTCGATGTCCATGTGGCGACATACATCGGTTTGCCTTATGTCTATTCCTTTGAGAAGGCAGGATCAGGTTGTGGCGTTATTTCCTCACAGGCAGTAGCAGCCATTGATACGGCAGCCATTTGGATGTCTAAGTCAGGCTTCTGGGTATATGACGGCTATGTCAAGCCCTTAGTGTCGGATGTTGGCGACTACATCTTCCAGAACATCAACTACAACCAGTCAAGCAAGGTCTACGCAGTACACAACTCAAAGTATGGCGAGATCATCTGGTTTTACCCGTCTAGCGCCAGCAATGAGAATGACTCCTATGTCGTCTACAACTACCGTGAAGGGCATTGGGCTATTGGCTCTTTGGCTCGGACTGCTGGAACTGACAGAGGCGTATTCACCAATCCTTTGATGATTTCGTCAGATGGTTATGTCTACGAGCATGAAGTCGGCTACGCCTACGACAGCGCTGTCCCATTTGCTGAGTCTGGTCCTTACGAGATTGGTAATGGGGACAACATCATGTCGGTGCGTCGGGTTATCCCAGACGAGCAAACGCTGGGCGAGGTCGTCGTGTCCTTCAAGACTCGTATGTACCCAATGGCGACTGAGACGACTTATGGACCGTATGCAGCAGCTCAACCGACAGATGTGAGGTTTGCTGCCAGACAGGTTAAGGTCAGGTACACGGGCAATGTCTTAGAGGACTGGCGTGTAGGCGTTAACCGATTTGATGTTGTCGCAATGGGTAAACGGTGACTTAGAATTGGATCAAGAATTAAGGGCAGGAAAAGTACCCATCTGTATTCGAGACGATTACATTGTGTACTTGGAGTTCTTTAGGGGTAATTTGTGGATTCATGTGGAGATCAGAAGATGGTCTTCTGGGGTCAAAAAGGACTGCTTGAAGAGCATTGCTCTGATTGAGAATTTAATTGGGAAGCCTATCGTCGCGCTAATACGCGAAGAAGACATCAAACTTGTAAGATTTGCCAAGTCATTTGGCTGGTCTGAGAAATGTCAAATATCACTATTGGACGGTTCTAAGGCTTTTATCTACACCAACAAGGTGTGACAAGGGAGATGATATGGGTGGAGTAGTAAGCGATGTAACTGGGTCTTTAGGAAATGCCATAGATAATGTTGGGCAAGGTCTTTCACAAGGGTTTGAAAATACCGCAGGTTTTATTGGCGGTAGTGGTGGAATACTTGGACAAGTTGAAAAAGGCATCACAAATACCGTTGGTGGTGTATCAAATGCCTTAGCAAATATTGACGACGCTATACCTCAAGAAGCCAAGATCGCAGCAGCTATTTACTTGGCAAGTCAAGGTATGCCAACTGGCGCAGAAGGCGGTATATTGTCTGGCGCAAATGCAGCAGTCGCTGCTGACAACGCTTACCTTGCTAGTTCGGCTGCTGCTGGTGCTGGTGCTGGTGCAATCGCAACTCCCGTTGCAACTGGATCAGTCGTTGCGTCACAACTTCCATCTTTAGGCGCTGCAACTGGTACTGGTGCTACAACAAGCGCTCTTGCACCATCAACATATAACGAAGTCCTTAGCCAATTAACGCAATATCCCACAACTATTGCTCCAGAAGTGCTATCAAGTGCTGGCGAGATGACTGCGCAGCAAACACTTGCAAAGATTGCAGCAGAGCAAGGTGGCGGTGGAATAATTGGCGGTGCTGGAAACTTAGCAAGTAGTGCTCTTAACTGGGCTACGGCTAGTCCACAAAACGCATTGATGGCAGCCAGCCTTGGATTAACAGCATCTAAGGCTTTGGGTGGTGGTACTCCAACATCAAGCACAGCAACAACTAACATTGACCCAGAAGTCAAGGCTGCATATCTACGCAACCTAGAAGAAGCCAGAGCAACGGCTGCTGGTTTGGGTGCAAAGCAGTTTGCTCCATACGCTGACTACAACTTAGGTATGGTTCAGAAGTACATGAACCCATATGAGCAAAGCGTTATACAAGGAACTTTGGGTGACATTGAGCGTGCTCGTCAAGGTCAAATATCTGCTGAAGGTGCAGCAGCCACAGCAGCCAAAGCCTTTGGTGGTTCACGCCAAGGCGTAACCAGATCATTGGTTGATGAGGCTGCACTACGCAATGCAACTAATGCCGTCGCTCAACTTCGCAATACTGGATTTGCTCAGGCTCAGAACTTGGGTCTATCGCAACAACAAATGCTCCAGCAATATGAGCAGCAGAAACTCGATGCACAACGCAACTTAGGTCTAGAGCGTTTGAATGTGGCGCAAGGCGCACTAAGTTTGCAACCTGCAAATATCGGTGGAAGCACTACAACTCCAATCTATCAAAACCAAACAGCATCTGCTTTAGGAGGTGCTCTTGGTGGCGCAACATTGGGTAAGTTAATCGGTGGAACTGCTAACCCTGAGTATGCTGGCTATGGTGCTGGCATTGGCGGTTTGCTTGGTTTCATGTAAGGAGTAAATGATGGCAACAATGCAAGACTTTAGTGGTTTACTCTTTGGCGGTGGTGGTACTGGTCTCGAAGGATATATCACGCCAGAACAACAACAAGCAATTCAGCAGCAGTCAATGCTGCAAGCAGCATCTGCACTCTTACAGGCTGGCGGTCCAAGCCGTCAACCGATCTCTTTAGGTCAGGCACTTGGTGGTGCTCTGCAAGCAGGTTCTCAGGGCTATCAGCAAGCACAGACAGGTGCAATTCAAAACCTATTGACACGCCAAAAATTAAATGAAGGTGCATTAGAGCAAGCCAGAATGCAAGCCTACCTTAACGCTCTTGGCGCTGAAGGTGGTGCTCCAGCCATAGCGGGTCAAGGCGGTATCCCAGCAATGCCTATGGGTGCTGGTGGTGTGCCTCCTGCTGGCTCTGCACCAACTGCAATGCCTATGGGCGCTCAAGCTCCTCAAGGTGGCGGTGGGATGTTTGCAGGGCTTACGCCAGAGCAAAGAAGAATTCTGCCCTTAATGAAACCAACTGAGGCTATCGGTGAAGCGTTTAAGGCTGCTGGACAAAGAGCTAACCAGTTAAGCGATTCAGAACTTGCTGGTTTAGGTTTACCGCCAACAACACTTGCGTACAAGATGCCTAACGGTGAGACAAAAATTGTCTATCGTCCTGACTATCAGTACATTGAGACACCTTCTGGCGGTAAGCAGTTAATGGACATGAACAATCCACTTGGCATAGTGCCTAAGCCTGTGCAAGACAGAGTGGCTGCAAGTGGAACAGTACCAAAGCCAACTGGCGGTGCTCCTACCTATGGTGGTGGAATGGCTCCAGCATTGAAGCCTGAGCAGATTATGACTACGGTGGCTGAGTGGGATAAGAATTACAGAACACCAGTAGAGACAGTCCTATCAAGTTACAACATCGTTAAGGACTTGGTGACTACGGGTCAGGCTGGTATCTCTGACTACGGTGTCTTGATTAAGGCGATCAAAGCACTTGAACCAAACTCTGCTGTTATGCAGGGTGAGGCACAGTCTGCGCAGCAGATGCAAGCCATTGCAGACCGTATGCAGGGTTTTGTTGACAAGATTTCTGCTGGTGGTGTCGGTAGTGATCAGGCAAGACTTGACCTTGCTAACTTAGCCAGATCAGGCGCAAAGGTGGCTATTGAGACATACAACAAGCAAGCAGATCGCAAGTCTCAATTACTTGGTAGGTATGTACCTCAATCAGTTATTGATTCAACATTCCAGAAGTATCAGATTCCAGAAGACATTACCTCTAAAGTAAAAATGGAACAGTCAATGAAAGCTGGAATGGCGCAAACTCCTCCTGCTGCTGGTCAGCAAATGTGGCGCTTTGAAAATAATAAATGGATATTTAGATAAGGTGGTCTTATGGCAGTCGAATTTGTAGAAGGTTTTGGACCAATAGACTTCCCAGAAGGGATGACGCAAGCGCAAAAGATTGACGCTCTGTCTAAACTTCCAAAGCCTGAGACGCAACGCATTAGACAATTCGCTCAGGGTGCGACTATGGGAACTGCTGACGAAGCAGAAGCCCTAGTTCAGTCACAGCTTAAAGGTACGAAGTACGAAGACGAACTGTCTGCTATTCGCCAAAAGATGGCGGTTTACAAGAAAGCCTATCCAGTCGAATCGGCAGGATACGAAATCGGTGGTGCTATTGCACCTGCCATTGCTGCTGCACCATTTACTGGTGGTGGCTCTTTAGCTGTTGGCGCTGCACAGGCTTCTCCAGCATTGTCAAGACTAATGATGATGGGTGGTGCTCAAGGCGGTATTACTGGCGCAGCAAGCGCTGAAGGTGATTTATTGTCACGCGCTAAGGCTGGCGCAGTAGGTACTGCTGAAGGCGCTTTGATCGCTCCTGTGGCACAGCAAGTCATTAAGGCTGGCGGTGCTTTGATCAATGGCGTGATCGACGCAACCCGTCGTCGTGTCGGTGACCGTGGTGCGAAGGTCGTGGAGACCGAGATCAATCGACTGGCTACCGAGTCAGGTCTGAGTGCCGATGAGATTGTCCAGAGAATCTCTCGCGGTGAGATCATGGCAGAGAACGCAACGCTACAAGACGCTGTGCGTGCCTTTGCGCGTGGCGGTGGTAAGGCTGCAACTGCACTCAAGGAAGCGTTAACCCGTCGTCCTCCAGCTCTTCGAAATCAAGCGATGGGTGAACTGCAAGCAGGACTTGCTGGAGATTTAGACGCTAATGTTTTGAGGTCTTACCGTTTGGGCGAGCAAGAGTTGGGTAAGTTGGAGAGCGATTTGTACACGGGTGCTTATCGCATGGGCGGTGTCATCAATAAGCCAATGCTAGACGCTGCCTCAGACGCATTAAAACGCACTCCAGAGGCGGGTAAAGCAATCAATGATGCCTATCAGTCAGCGACTGGTAAAAAGCCATTCTGGACAGTTACACCAGCAGGTGATGTCAACTGGAGTCGTACCCCGACATTGGAAGACATGGAGATTATTCGTCGTGGCGTGGCATCCGCAAAGAATGCTGCGTTTACTGGTGGCTATGGTGAGGTCGGCAAGAACTTAGGTGCAGCCGAGAATGCACTTCGTGGTGAGATTGATACAGCATCTTTGGCTTTGAAGACTGCACGCCAAACATTTGCGAATAACCGTTTAGCGTCTGAGTCGTTTGATGCTGGTCGCAAGGTATTTACAAAGAGCGCTGACGAGATCGCATACGACTTTGAGAACCTAGCAAATAAGAGTACAGGTGCTGCCAAGGCTTTCAGAGCTGGCGTTATGGATGCACTACGCAACAAGTCAAGCCTTGGTGCTGGTAAGACCATGATGCAAAAGATTGACGATCCAGCGTCTAAAGAAGGTCAGATTTTGCGCACCATATTCCCGCAAGACGAGCTGGACAGTATGCTTGCAACCGTTGGTCGTGCGTCTCAGTCTCAGAAGGCTGCAACTGCAATCCTTGGTGGATCATCCACAGCGCCAACTGTCTTCAACCAGAACCGCATCGGTATGAACATCTCAACCGAAGAGGTTGCTGGCGCTTTGTCTGGAAACATTGGAAGCTATGTCTCCTTAGCTAGAAAAGCCTTGGCAAAGTCTTCACCTAACCTGACAGACGAGCAAAGATTACAGGTTGCTAAAGTCTTGGTGTCAGAAGACCCTAAGTTTGTGATGAATGCACTCAACGATCAGGGTGGCATCAAGATGCTGCAAGACCGTGTAGCGCAGTTATTTGGCACAGCACAGCGCGTACTGCCTTCGGCTGCTGCGATAACTGCTGGAAGCTATGCACCAAATATCTCTGGTGGACTTTTAGGAAAATAAGACGATGGCTGACTACATTGGCGCTACACCGCAGAACCCTTTGCTTGGTTTGCTTTATGGTGGCTACGATTATTTAAGGTCACCACAACGCACCCAGCAGATGCAGGGTCTGGCTAGTCTGCTTGAGTCAACTGGCATACCTAAGACCATTGAGCGTATGTCCTACGGTGAACCGTTGACGAACATAGGTCAAGCCAATGTGCCATTGCTAAAGCCAGAGACTGCTGAAGCAATGATGACGGTTGCGCCTATGGCTGGTCCTGCTGCAAGGGCTACCGCAAAAGGTGTGCAAAGAGCTGGTGGTCTGCTTGGCTCTCAGATCAATCGTGCAATGCTTGGTGAAGGCGGTCTGCTTGCACCTATTACTCCGCAGCCAATGTTTGCAGTTAGCCCAATAAATTTAAAAAAAGGCATTTACAAGCCTGAGTTAACGATGGAAGAGATGTTGAAGGTTAAAGACATTCCTACCGTTGACAGGGTAAAGCAGTCAATCGATCTTGTTGGTGAAAAAGAATTTAAAAAGATGGTTGATGCGCAATACAAAAAATACAAACCAACCGATCAGGATCAAGAAGCAATGCTTGTTGAGTCTGTAACTCTTGATATTCTTGGTAAGGCGCAAAGATCACCTTATCCACAAGAACAGGCATTGCGTACTGCACAGGAAAATGCTGCAACGCTTGGACAGTCTGCTAAACAAGAGACAAGAATGTTGCAACAAGGATATTACCCAGACTGGTATCACGGTTCTACTGGTGACATTACAAACTTTAGACCAGACCTTCTTGGTGAGGCTACTGGCGCTGCAAGCGCTAAGAAGGCGTACTTCTTTGCGCGTGATCCGCAAAATCCTCCTGCTGGTTTATTACAAAAAACTACTGATCAAGAATCAATAGATTTACTCAAACGATTAGGCAAGACAGATAAAGAAATCGCTGCACTTAATGCTGTATCAATGGAAGGAAACGCTGCTCAGACTGCATCTGGCTATGCCCAGATTGGCGGTTCAAGGGAATACAGAGAAGCAATGCGCAAAGCAAATGCAGCAGAGAAGCGCAAAGATTGGAATGAGTACGAGAAGCAAATGCAAATTGCTGAAGATTCTGAAATAAATAGAATGAACTATGCGCAAGGCTTAGTGGCTAAATATGGAGATGCTAGAGATGAGATGCTTAGAGCAATTAATGAAAATACTATATATAGCAAAAAATTACCGCAAGCAGAACTAGAATTATTAGACGCAAAATATAAAGAACTCATGCCATATGGTTGGTATAACACTTATGAACCTAAGCAATTTCAAGAACTAAAAAAAGAATTAGTTAATCTTGTAGGAAAAGAATCTGCTGCACCAGCTTTAAAAAAGATTGATGACTTTATGTCTGTTAAAGCTGAAAGAATGATCTCGGAGAATACACAAGAAGGTGGTAATGTTTTGCCAGTCGCTTTGCGTTACAAGAATCCAATGGTCTATGACTTTGCTGGAAGCTCTTACAGAGATCAAAGTTATTCAGACTTGATTGATCAGGCTATGGCTGGTGGTCACGATGCCTTGATTATGAAGAATACATACGATCCAGCGTCTGGTCCATCAAAACTGATTGATGTTGGTGCTGTATTTAGTCCTGATCAAATTCGATCACACTTTGCTGCCTTCGATCCATTCCGCAAAGATGTAGCAACCGCAACTGCAATGGGTGTTGCATTACCTGATCTGCTTGCGAGTCCAGTAGATCAGCAGCGCCAACAACCAAATATTCAAGACTTGATTGACTACGGGCTACTTTCCCCTTAAACACGACTTCTCAGCGCAATAAGCTCCAGCACATTAGGGTCATTTTCCTGACCCTTTGCTGGTGAGTACAGCGCTCGGTATCTTTCCTCTGCTTGCGGTCTTGGCTCACATAAGTAGTAAACCGCAAGAGACTTGCGTGCAAAGTCTTCTGGGCATTGAACGGATCGTGAGAGTCCATGCAATGAGTTTGTTGTGTCAAACAGCACAGCACGATTGAATTTAGGCATCACCTCTTTTACTAGGTCAGACGGCTCGATCCACATCCCTAAATGACCTCCAAAGTCTTTGTGCCAGTCTGGTGTCAGGTACACGATTAGATTTAACCGTCTCTCAAGCAATAGCTTTGGGTGTATGGAGTAGTCCAGATGCGGGTTTAGCTTTCCCCCAGAGATGTGCCTGTGCATACCAGCACCATGCAGACCAGCGTCAGCGTAGAGCGTGCAGCCAGTCAGGTGCTCAATTTGTTGCACAAAGTCAGGAGACACAAGGTGCTGCATTGCTTTGTAGATACTGGCTGGGAAAGCACCCCAGTAATTCATCGTTGACTTGTGTTCTAGTGCGTTGTTGTAATGCACCCAGAAGTCTTGCACCTTGTCAAAGTCTTGAGATATTTGCAGAGCGAGTTGATCTGGAAAGAACTCGTCAATCACTAAATGTTTGAATGGGTGCTCGGACTGCCAAGCGAATGTGTGTGTCTTCATATCTCACCAAAGAATGCTGCAATCAACGGGTCGCGCTTAATCTTGCGTCTGAGTTGGTTCTGCTTGGTTAGTCTTCTTTCCTTTGCGTCTGCATCTTCTTTGGCTCGGTGCTTACGCAACCGTGAGCTGCTGCTCACAGGCTCTGGCTTATCTGCATCGACTCCAATGCCGTACCTATAAACAGCAGACCATTGCGTCACGCTGGTCTTACGCCATGACTGGATGTGGACATTGCCTTCTTTGCGTAGCTTGGCGATCATGTCTCTGCTGGACCTGATAGTGCAGAAGAGAACCTCAGCCAGCTCGACTGCCGTGTACCCCTTTTGAGTGATCATGTTGACCAGCTTGGGCAGTCTGGTGGACTTCATTTGTCCTTGTCCAGACTCATGTATAGAACCGCAAAGATGACTGCCACGCCTATGCAAGCGCCAGCAAACAGCAAAACAAATAAGGTCAAGATACTGTGTAGTGCGTCAATCATAGTTAAGCCCCTTAAGTTTTAATTCAATATTCTTTGCTGTCTGCTCGATGTCGCAGCCCCCTTTTGCGTAAGCAATACACTTGTGTATCTGCTCGTCGGTGAGGGACACCCACACTCTTTTGTAAGTCTGGATGTCGTCTTCATCAACCCTGCGGTGCGGTACTGAGATGCCTATGTGTCGTGTCATACCGTCTTCTCCTCTATTACTCGTGCCTTGCGTGACTTTATCTCATTGGTAACAATATCGAGTGCCTTCTCAAGCTGCGCAATAGTGGTGATGTCGAGCTGTGCGTCGTGCAGCTCCATGACATAGTTGATCGCTGTCAGCTCGGATGCCTTTGCCACAAACCTATCCTCACGGTTGATACCGCGACGAGACAACTCCAGCAATGCGTCCTGTCCTTCTTTTATTTCATCAACATACTCATGTCCGATGCCAAGCCTTGAGAGGGCTTCGGAGACATTCAGAGCAGAGATGATGGAGTCGATGTCGTAACGCTTTGCCTGACCCGTCCTGAGCGCTTCCAAGGCACTATGGTTCTTTATCTTTAGATCGATAACCGCGCTGCCAGTAGCGGACACAAGTCTAAAGCCGTTGAGCACATAGGTGGTGGCATCGAGGCGCACACCTTTGGGTTTGTATTTACTTCTTTTTCGCATTGCGTTGTTTTAACCTTGGGCAGTTTATGCAGAACACTTTTTCCTTGGACTGACACACGCCAAGGGTCTCGCACTTGGTGCGTAGTACAACCCACGGTGGCGGTGTCACCCATCTAGTTTTTACTTCTGTCATTGCTGAGAAGCAATCATTTGAGTCTCTAACTCTTTGACGCGCTCGGTTAACTCCTTAACGGTTAACTCTGCAATCTCCAGCTCGTTGCCGTGAGCGCGTTGCGCCATCTTCATTCCACTATCGTATCCAAGCATTGCACCTTTGTGGGCTACTTCGCTTACCAGCTTGGCGATGTCCTGTGGCGACATGATGCGTGCCTTGCCTTCAGATGCCTTCAAGTAACCCAGAACGATCTCTTCGATTTTCTTTTGGACTGACATATTAGTTTCCTGTAATTAAGAGAGCTGCAATGATGCCGACAGATACGCCAGCAAGGAAGATGAACACGCAGTCAACAAGTCTTATTGACTTGTCTTGGTAAGGTCCATCGACTTCTAAGTTTTGTGTGTAGTTTTGGTGTTTCATTATTCGCTTTCAGAGTTAAATTGTGTAAGGGCTTCTTCGCAGATGTGATCTACGATGGACTGCATCAGAAGGTGGGCGATGTCAACCTTATCGCAATAGGCATTGACGAGGTTCATGCACGCTGGGAAGTCTGGCGCTTCCCCGTGATTGAGTTCTTCGGGTTCGTGTTCGAGAAAGCAGACGAGAGTTACCCCTTCTACTTCGCACTTGAATCTGAATAAAGTTTCTAGCATTTCGTTTGCTCCTTTAATAATCTTGACCAGCGCGTGCAGGTTGTGCGCCAAGGAATTGGGGGTTATAGGGTGCGTTGTGATTCCAAGTTTTGTCTTGGTTCAAGATGGCTAATGCGTCTTTGGCGCTGGATGCCTCATAGTCACGGCAGATGGCAAGCTCGATGCCGTTGTCATACACCGCAACCCATGCACCTGAGACGGTGCAGTTAAGGCGTGGATTGAACTTCTCTTCTTGGCAATAAACTTCTACGATTTTCATGTTTGCTCCTTAGCATTGGTTGTTGATATGCCGATCATACATTATTTGACTCAGTAGTCAAGACCATACAACTTACTCAACTATTACCACAATACAATAGACCCTGACAGGGTGTAGTTTCCCTGTCTGCTGTGCCTTATGTCTCCGCAAGAGGTGCAGTTGCCTTATAGGGGTGAGCGTCAAACCTCACCCCTTTTTTTGTTTGCCTTGTTGAAGTAATCAATTCTAGGTTAACATAGTCAGCATGAACTACTTAACTGAAATAATTGAACGCGCTGAAAAGGCGGGTTTTAAGATGGCTGATATATGCCGAGAGGCTGGCATTGATCAGGCTCAGATGTCACGCTGGATGGCGGGGCATACCGTACCCCTGATCACCTCAATAGAGAAACTCAGAACCGCCACAGATCGCTTGATCATTGGTCGCATCAAGTCGCTTGAGGTCAAGAATGATTAGGGTGATGGGTGTGGATGTTGGCGCACTCGGAGCATTTTCTCTGTATGTTGACGGCAAGTTTGAGCAGGTCGTCGATATGCCCATCGTGGAGGTGCTTAGAGGTGGCAAGAACAAGCGCCAAGTCTCTGCGCAGGGCGTAGCAAGCATTGTCAAGGTCTTCGCTCCTACGCACGCATTTGTAGAACGCACAGGCGCAATGCCAAACCAAGGCACAGCGAGTATGTATGCCTTTGGCAGAGCTGCTGGAATTATTGAAGGCGCACTCGCGTCTTTCTCAGTACCCATTACCTACATCAATCCCTTGGTCTGGCAGAAGGCTACGGGTTGCGCAAAGGGTAAGGACGCTATACGCCACAGGTGCATGGAACTGCACCCAGAACACCAGCAAGTGTTTTCTCGCGTTAAGGACTCTGGCAGGGCTGACGCAACCATGATCGCTTACTTTGGGAGTCAGGCTAAATGATCGACGAAGAACGCAACGCAATGCGAGAGCACATTGTCTGGCTCACCAAAGAGCTGGAGGACACCAGAACAAAGCTCAAGATTAGAGACGAGCTACTGTCTGAATTGCTCGATCCAGAGCAGCTCGGTCACGCAGTCACTAACGAGGTGCGCGGTCGCATCTACACACTTTTGCACTTACAGGAAAAAGAATAATGATCAAACTACGCCCATCGGCAGCTACACGCTGGCTCTCTTGTCCTGCATCTGTGAGGCTTTGTGCAGACATCCCTTACCAGCCAGCAGGTGAAGCTGCGCAGATCGGTACTGCAATACATGAGGTGGCAGAGACTGCATTCCTTACTAACTCAAGCCCCTACGACTGGGTGGGTAAGACGGTCAAGGACATTGTGATCACCGAGCAGAACGCAGACTTTGCAGCAGCTCATGTGAACCACATCAGGGACTTAGAGCTGCGTCTTGGCACTCTCAAGGTCGAGCAGTATGTGACCGTGTACAAGGACAAGGACATCGAGCTGGGTGGTACTGCCGATGTGGTGGCATGGAACGACGAGAAGTCAACCCTAGTCATTGCAGACTTGAAGACTGGTCGCGGATATGTGGACGCTGACTCAGACCAGATGAAGATATACGCCATCGGTGCGATGCGTCACGCAAAGATTGAATTCAGCAATATTGAGCTGTCGATCATTCAACCGCATCACGGTGAACCTAGAACGCACAAGATCACATTTAAAGAATTAAACGACTGGGCAGCGAATAGATTAACTCCAGCGATACAAGCAATCAGACAAGGCGATACAGAACCCACACCGACAGAAGAAGGCTGCCAATGGTGTCCAGCAAAAGCAATCTGTCCTGCACAGCGTAAAGGGTTCGAGGTCATTGCTGCATACCCAAGCATTCAGCACCTAAACAAAGAAGGCGTTAACGCTGCGCTAACAGCTCTCGCGCCAGAAGTTATTGCAGACCTGCTTGAACGCGCTCCATTGGTGGAGAAGTTCATCGACGCTGTGCGTGCTCACGCTGTCACTCGCATTGAGGCAGGTGAAGTGATTAAGGGTTGGCAGATGCAGCCGAAGCGTGCATATCGCAAGTGGATTGACGAAGCAGACGCAAAGAATCAATTACACGACGCTGGTATCCCAGCAGATCAGTTGGTCTCTAGCGAACTAATTAGTCCATCTGAGGCAGCCAAACTCTTACCTAAAGAATCAAAAGACCTCATTGACACGCTCACACGCAAAGAGAGTAGTGGTTTAACTCTTGCGCGTGACTATTCTTTAGGTCAATAATCCATTCCCCCAAACCGTTGCCTTGTGCAACATAAACTCGAAAGGCTCAAATGCTTAATCTTTCATCATCATCTGGCGGTGGTAATTACATTCGCTTTATGCCATCTGCTAACGCATGGCTCAACAGCAACAAGGAAGAATTCACGCCAAAGAAAATGGTTGTCGATACAGCTTCACTTCAAACAGGATGGATGCACCTCGGAGAAGGTGTACGCGACTGGCAACCAGACGCAAGTCTTGGTAAGAAGGGTGCTCAACCGTCACCAGATCACAAGCGTGGCTTCTCCATCAAGTTCTACAACAAGGAGATGGGACTCGCTGAGTGGAGCGCAAACGGCACAGGTCCAAACATGGGACTGGAAAAACTGTGGAAAGCAATCGAGGCAGGTCAAGCAGCCAACGCTGGCAAGTTACCCGTGATTGAGTACAAGTCTTCAACGCTAGAGAAGATCGGCAAAGGCACTACACGCATTCCTAACTTCGATGTGGTGTCGTGGATTGATCGTCCTGCTGGCATGGACGCGGTGGACGATGGCACGCAATCATTTGATAGTGACGGCAAGATCACGATGGCTGCTCCAGTAGCACCGCAACCTAAAGCAGCGCCTAAGACTGCAATGGCTCAGGCGGTAGAAGACGACGAGATGTTTTAACTCTTAGAAGAGACGGGGCTGGCTGTAAGGTCAGTCCCGTTTTTTTTCCTCTATGGAAAACACACAAGAATTTTGGATGCTGCTACTTATTGCGTTGGCTCAAAGGGTCTACGAACTGGAGCAGAGATTAGAACAAATAGAACAAGGACAAGAATGCAAGCCGAACAAATAGCGCAAGCGCTTGGCAACGCAAGACGAGTAAACGGTCAATGGATGGCGAGCTGTCCTGTAAGCAGTCACGGGCAGGGTAACGGGGACAAGAATCCAAGTCTTTGCGTATCGGAGACAGACGAAGGCAAACCACTCTTCAAATGCTTTAGTGGGTGCTCTCAGGAGTCAGTCTTCAATGCGGTCAAGGACTACGGGTTGCTCAAAGACTTACCGAACCCGACAGACTTCTTGACGCAGATCAAGCCACTACCGAAACCTCAAGAACCTGTGCTCGAACAGGAGTGGCACTACACAGACGAGGATGGAGTCGTCCAGCACATCAAGCAGAGGTACAAGACCTTTGACTTCAAAGGAAAGACATACAAGCAGTACAGGGTGGACGAGAACGGCAGACGGCACGCATCAATGACGGGTGCGAACATAGTCCCGTACAACCTGCCAGAGGTGGACTTTGCACGCAAGACAGGCAGAACTGTATTCCTTTGCGAAGGCGAGAAGGCAGCAGACGCTCTCAAGTCTCTGGGAGTAGTCGCAACCTGTACACACAACGGTGCAAGTAACTTCCCAGAAGATGTCGTCAAGCACCTAGTCGGACTCACCATTGCGATAGTGCCTGACAACGACACGGTGGGCTGGGAGTACGCAAGGAAAGCAGTTGCAGCTCTTAAGGTGGTAACCAAGTCGATCCGAGTGGTAGACCTTGGACTCGAAGAGATCAAGGAGGACGCATACGAGTTTGTCCACAAATATGGCGGTGACAAGGACAGGCTAATTGACTATACAAAAGCAACGAAACCAGTAGCAAGTGAGTTAGATGTAACGACTCCTGCAAGATTAAATAATTCTTCTGAAACACCAGTTACAGAAGAGTTGGAGCTGCCAGCAACACCACTTCAACGCGAAGGATTCAAGCTCGAAGCGTGGGACAGCATCGAGGACGAACCTGTCGAGTGGCTAGTGCAAGGAGTCATCCCGCAACGATCATTCGTTGCTTTATACGCACCGCCAGCGTCATTCAAGTCTTTCATTGCCTTGGACATAGCGGAGTGCATCGCCACAGGCAGAGCATTCCTCGGCAACCAGATCACGAAACAAGGCGCAGTCCTGTACATCGCGGGTGAGGGTCATGGCGGTATCGGGTCAAGGATTAAGGCTTTGAAGACGCACCACAACACGCCAGTTGGAGCGCCTGTTTACTTCTTGCGCAGACAAGTCAACCTTCGGTCAAGTAAGACAGACCTCCAAGACTTGGTGGCAGCCATTGACGACTTGAAGGCGATACACGACATCAACTTCGAGCTGATCATCATCGATACCTTGGCTAGAGCATTTGGCGGTGGCAACGAGAACGCAAGTGAGGACATGGGTGCATTCATCACGGCTGCTGGCGCTATACAAGGTCGGTATGAGTGTGGCTTGCTGGTAGTGCATCACGCTGGTAAGGATGCGACCAAGGGACTGCGCGGTCACTCTTCCCTGCTTGGCGCAGTAGACACAGAACTGGAGATCATCAGGATCGAAGGCGCTGATCCTCCAAGGGGAATACTGCACATCAGTAAGCAGAAGGACGGGGAAGACGGTCAGAGGATCGGGTTTGAGATGGTCGAGGTCACGACTGAATCGTCTGGGGTTGTCGGCTTTGAAGGCACATCCAGTCTGGCGGTGAAGCACGATCCTGCTATGGACACCAGCTTAAAAGCCTCAAAGAAGAAGGACAAGTCTGGTGAGGACACCATAAAACTCACAGGAACTCAGCAATCAGCGCTCACCCTTTTGTACGCATTAAGGAAAGAACACGGCACTATGCAGACCATTGACGGGATGCGCAACAAGTGCGTCAGTACCAATTTGTGGCATGAGGAATTTAGAAAAATAAAGGGCAAAGGTATCCTTCCAGCATCATTCAACACAAGCTGGATGAATGTCAAAAAGGCTTTGGTAGATTCTGGGAAAGTAATAATAAATAATACATGGTCGTGGATCGTATTTGATGAGGTTGAGGCGATAGATTCACCCAATTCCAATGTCCATCCGCTAAAGAAATGAAGGTTTTAGATAGATAGTTGATAGATAGATGATAGATCAACGATAGATAAAATATCTATCTAATCTATGCTGAGAACGATAGATCGATAGATTTGTGTGTATGTAATACACAAAATCAATCTATCGTTGCTCGATCCATTGGTAATGTTTAATGATTGGAGTTGTGATGGTTAAAAAGAGTTTGAAGAAAGCACTTGGTGGTCTAAAACAACCAGAATTCCCGATGAATGCTTTTGATGTATTTATGAATTCGAGGTTAGTTGAGCTGTCTGTGGTGAAGAGGGAGAACGAAAAGCGTTGGGGCATTAACAGGTTGATCGAGTTGGTGGACTCTGAGTTTCGGATCAAGGTATGGCGACAGGCTGAGAGAGTCTTTGAAGCATCCAAGTCAAGGGACGAGGTGAAGTTGGACAGAGCTGTCGTAGGAATGATCAAGGCTTATGCAGCGCTGGAGTCTTGGGCGGTTGAAAACAGTGTGTCTGAGATGCCAGCGATAGTTGCAGTCGAGCATGAGATGCAAGACGGGTCGGTGATGGTGGTGGTTGGTAATCATCACGATGCGACGCTGTATCAGCAGTTTAGACCCGATGTTGCCAATCGTCACATCTGGACGATGGAAGAGCTGGAGTTGATCATGGACTCGCCAGTTATCAAGGACACGATGAAGATCAAGGCGTTGATGCCGTGTGCAGCAATGGTCAGGCTTGACAAGGACGCGAAGGAGTTTCCACTTGGCGGTGCGACTGGATTGGACGATATGAAGTCTGACGAGCTGGAGGCTTCGTCGTTGCCAAAGGTATTCGATACCAGCAAGATGCGCAAAAATACGGCTAACAGGGCTTTAGAGGAGATTTAGATGGCTGGAAACAAAAAGAAGGTTCACGACATTGCATTGCTAAACACGCTGCCGATTGAGCAGATCACCAATATGTTTGAGGCGGGAATGAGCGAGACGAGGATATGTGTGGCGCTCGGTGTCAGCAAGAAGGCGCTGACCGAATGGATGGACTCACCAGCGCAAGAAGGCTTCTTGTCTCGCGTGCGTGCGCGAGCAGCCGATCATATCGTAGGTCAGATGATCGAGATCGCCGACGATACAGACATCGAGGAGGTCAACAAGGCGCGTCTGCGCGTCCAGACGAGGCAATGGGTGGCAGAGCGCTGGAATCCTGCCTCATACGCTCAAAACAAGATGCCAAGCGTGCAGGTGAACCTGTCTGGCATGAGGCTGGACGCATTGCGTCGAATTGAGGTGGTCGAGGACATATCCACAGAAAACAGCGAGAAGTTGTCCTAGTTATCCACAGTTGCGTGGAAACTGGCAAAGTTATGCACATTTATGCTTACAAACCTGTGGATAACAGCAAAATAACTTTACATAATGAACATAGTGTTAAGTAGAAATATACGACGATATGCGAATGTCTAGGTTTCATGCGCTATGCAAGGAGAGTGGTCACTCACTAACAGATTCTGTCTGACTGATAAGGGTTTACCCCCCCCTTCGATCTGCGCGACGGGTGGCGCTGAAACTGCACCCCGACAGTTACCGAACCCACACCCCCCCCCACACCCCCTACTCACACCGCCACACCCCCACAAAAAAATAAAAAAAATCAAGGCACAATCCTGACATGACGACAGAATCAACTCCGACAGAGACAGTAAAAAAGAAACTACACCCACAGGTCGTGGCAAAGATAGACCGCATCCAAGACAAGAGGGAAGACGAACTCAGCAAGAATCCATTTGTTGCGTTCACCATCCGATACAAGAACAACCCCGTCCTCTTCGTCAGGGAAGTCCTCAAGGCGAACCCCGACACTTGGCAAGAAACCTTTTTAACGCACATCGCAAAGGGCAACCGCAGAATAAGCGTAAGGTCAGGGCATGGCGTAGGCAAGTCCACAGCAGCAAGCTGGGCGATCATCTGGTACTTACTGCTCAGATACCCCGTCAAGGTGGTGGTAACTGCCCCCACATCCAGCCAGTTATACGACGCACTCTTTGCGGAACTAAAGCGCTGGGTGAAGGAACTGCCTGAGACCTTGCGGGATATGCTCGAAGTCAAGCAGGACAGGATCGAGGTCAAGGAAGCAGCGACAGAGGCTTTCGTGTCCGCAAGGACATCGAGGGCAGAGCAACCAGAAGCCCTGCAAGGTGTCCACAGCGAGAATGTGATGCTGGTGGCTGACGAGGCATCGGGTATCCCAGAGGCTGTCTTTGAGGCTGCTGCTGGCTCGATGTCTGGACACAATGCCGTGACCCTTCTGCTGGGCAACCCTGTCCGCTCTAGCGGGTTCTTCTACGACACCCAGAACCGACTGGCAAATGACTGGGTGACGATGAAAGTCTCTTGCGTTGACTCGCCAAGGGTCAGCGATGCGTATGTCGAAGAGATGAAGTCGCGGTACGGTGAGGAAAGTAACGCATACCGAATAAGGGTACTGGGTGAGTTTCCAAGGTCAGATGATGACACCATCATCCCGATGGAGTTACTGGAACTCGCCAAGCACCGAGATGTCGAGACATCCCAGCACGCCAAGCTGATATGGGGTCTGGATGTCGCACGCTTTGGTGGCGACAGGTCGGCACTCTCCAAGAGACAGGGCAACGCACTCATAGAACCCACAAAGACTTGGAAGAACCTTGACTTGATGCAACTCACAGGCGCTGTCGTCGCAGAGTGGGAGGCGTTGCCTCCGAGTCAGAGACCGCATGAGATCATGGTGGACAGCATCGGTCTTGGCGCTGGCGTAGTAGATCGGCTGCGAGAACTCTGTCTTCCCGCTAGGGGCATCAATGTCTCCGAGTCCCCCGCGATGGGTACGACTTACAGGAACTTACGGGCAGAGCTTTGGTACAAGGCAAAGGCGTGGTTTGAGGCGCGTGACTGCCGTATCCCCAATGACGAGGAGCTGGTGGCTGAACTGGCGACGGTGAGGTACTTCTTTAGCAGCTCAGGAAAGATGCAGGTCGAGGGCAAGGACGACATTAGAAAGCGTGGCTTGAAGTCACCCGACAAGGCAGACAGCTTTGTCTTGACCTTTGCGTCTGACGCAGCCGTCTCAATGTTTGGTGCGAATACGAGTCAGAAGTGGTCTCAACCGTTGAAAAGAAACCTGTCAAGGGTTGCATAATTCGGGTATCCCAATCAAGGAGTCATTGACATGATGAAGAAGACAAAGACAGAGAAGAAAATCTCTAAGGTTTACAACGAATTCAAGGCAGGTAAGCTGCACTCAGGCAAGGGCGGTCCAGTCGTCAAGAGCAAGGCTCAAGGCTTGGCTATTGCGTTGTCTTCTGCTGGCGTGAAGCCTAAGAAGGGAATGAAGTAATGGCAACCTCATACCCCAAGAGCTTACAAGGCGCAATGGATCAGATGATGTCCGACAGCGACACCAGCGAGTGTCCAGCGCCAACGCAAGACATCACCCTTAATCTGAAGAACCGCGCTAAGGCGATCACTGCTGCGAAGTACGGTCCTGAGAACCCAGCCCTACCAAACACCCCGTTCTGGGCAAAGAAGGCAGACGCATGGGATGTGACTGTGGACGATGCCAAGCAATCTCTTTGCGGAAACTGCGCAGCGTTCAATGTCTCCGACACCATCAAGCAGTGCATTGCTGACGGCATCGGCAACGAAGCAGACCCGTGGGGAACTATCAAGTTGGCTGATCTCGGCTACTGCGAGATATTCGACTTCAAGTGCGCAGCGTCAAGAACCTGTGATGCTTGGGTTGTTGGTGGTCCGAATAAAGGCGAAGGCGACTCAGGAGATGGCGAAGACATGGGCGACGGTGAGGACGACTCGGAAGAGTCCTTGATCAGCATCAAAATTGGTGGAAAGGACTAAGTTATGAAAATGGGACTTTATGCCAATATTAATGCCAAGCAAAAACGCATCGCTGCTGGCTCTGGCGAGAAGATGAACAAGGTCGGCTCTAAGGCTGCTCCAAGTGCTTCCGACTTTAAGCAAGCAGCAAAAACCGCCAAGAAGCCGAAGGCTAAGAAGTGAGTGCAGCTTGGCAGAGGAAAGAGGGAAAGAACCCCGCGGGGGGCTTAAATGCTAAAGGTCGCGCCAGTCTCAAAGCTGCGGGGCAGGACATTAAGCCCCCTGTCAAGTCAGGCGACAACCCAAGGCGTGCGAGTTTCTTGGCTCGTATGGCGGGTAACGCTGGACCAGAGTACAAGGACGGTGAAAAGACCCGTCTTTTGTTGAGTCTTAACGCATGGGGCGCGTCCAGTAAAGCCGATGCAAAGGCGAAAGCCAAGGCGATCACAGCGAGAAACAAGGCAAAGTGATCCCGATCTGCATATCGACGGTACACGGCAAGGGTTTGCCAGTCCTGCTTGAGTCAATCAAGCAATACGCGCCAGAGGCTTTTGTCTACTTGCGTGGAACAGAGAGAGTCGTCTCTGGGTACAAGAACGCAAGGCTTATCTTTGGCGAACCCCGTAACTTTGGCGACGATTACAACGAAGTAATTGACGACGCATTGAAATACGCACAGGCGTGCATCGTCTGCAATGACGATGTGGTACTGACACCGACAAGCTACCAGCGACTGCTCGAAGATGTAGAAGTGATCCGCGAGCTGGAGGTCAATGTCGGCTGGGTGGGTGCAAGAAGTGACTTTGTGCGTCCTATGCAAAACATTCGCTACAACCCCGACGGTGATCCGCTAAAGATGTGCAGGTTCAAGTCGGAGCAATTCATTCGCCATGTCAGCGCCATCGCACCGATCTTTGCGTACATAAGTCGTGACGCATGGCATCACGGCAGATTCCCCCCGATTAACTGGTTTTCTGACGATGTGAGCTGCGCAGACCTCAGCAATCAGGGCTACGAGCACTTTGTCTCAAGCGCCTATGTCCATCATGTCGGCAGCCAGACCGTAGGTCAGGACGCAAAACAACTAACTGCCGAGGCGATGCCTTGGGTAAAAGAGCACCGTCCACAGTATGCACAACGATTCTTTGGTACTTAACTTAGGCTCTGGCAAGGACTTTCGAGAAGACTGCATCAACGCAGATATTCAGTTGCGCACGAAGCCAGACTGGTTACTCGACATCTGCAATGTCCCGTGGGGCGACGCAATCTCCACACGACTCGGTGACTTCGAGGTGCAGCCAGAGATGTTTGACGCAATCCTTGCGAATGATGTGCTTGAGCATTTGCCCGATCTGGTGGGTGCAATGACGAGTTGCAAGAAGTTACTTAGAGTTGGTGGCGAGATGCGCATCCATGTGCCTTATGACTTGAGTTATGGTGCGTGGCAAGACCCGACGCACCTTCGCGCATTCAACGAGAAGTCGTGGCTTTATTACACCGACTGGCATTGGTATCTTGGGTGGGAAGATCGGTTTTACATGACGAGCTTGGAATTTAGGTTAAATCCCATCGCACAAGACCTAAAATTGACGCAAGAAGAACTGTTAAGGACTCCGCGAGCTGTGGACTCCATGTATGTCGTATTGACTAAGGGTTAAAAATGCACCTCACAAATGAACTCGGATTAACAACCGACATCGCGTCAGAGATTGACCCGACGCTAGTACCTATGACAGACATGGACTTGGAAGCCATGATGGGCATGGAGATCACAGACGCTGTGAGCTACATTGACTCTGACTTGAGTCCTATCCGCGCTCGCGGTACTGAATACTACCGTGGTGACCCCTTCGGTAACGAGGAAGATGGACGCTCGCAAGTCGTGGCGATGGAAGTCAGGGACACCGTGTCTGCCATGCTGCCGTCTTTGATGCGTGTGTTTTTCTCTACCGAGAACACGGTCGAATTCATACCGCGTGGTCCAGAGGATGTGCAAAACGCACAGCAAGCCACAGACTACTGCAACTATGTTTTTAACAACGACAACAACGGTTTTATGGTGGCATACGCCACATTTAAAGACGCTCTGGTCAGGAAATGTGGCATTGTCAAGTGCTATATCGAGGACAACGAGTCTGTCCGAATTGAGGAATATTCTGGTCTAGATGACCAGACATTGCAGATCGTCATGCAAGAGGGTGATGCCGATGTGAAGATCGTTGCGAGTTACCCAGACGAGACCATGCAAGGCGCGATGCAGATCGATCCTATGACTGGACAGCCATTGCCCCCAGCCATGATCCATGATGTGCAGATCAAGCGCAAGGTAACCGATAAGCGTATCCATGTGGCGTGCCTACCGCCAGAAGAATTGCTCTTGTCTCGCCAAGCGATGTCGTTCAAAGACGCACCTTTTATCGGTCACCGCAAGATGGCGACTGTGGCTGAGTTGATTGGCATGGGGTACGACGAAGACGAGGTGATGGACTATGTTGGCGCGTCCGACTTGAACGACAACGAAGAGGCTTTGGCTCGCGCACCGTTGGCAAATAACCAATATTTCAGCGAGAGCGCCAACCCGATGATGATGCGTGTCCTCTATGTCGAGGGCTACGCCAAGGTTGACTTCGATGGCGACGGCATACCTGAGCTGCGCAAGATGTGCTTTATGGGTGCTGGCTACAAGATGGTTAGAAACCTGCCAGCGTCATACATCCCGTTTATTGAATTCCCATGTGACCCAGAACCCCACACCTCACCACTTGAGGCGATGTCGATCTTTGACATTACACGCGACTTGCAGGAGATCAAGTCAGAAGTCATGCGCAATACGCTCGACTCTCTGGCGCAGTCTATCCATCCCCGCACCGTGATCGTTGAGGGTCAGGTCAACATTGACGACGCACTTAACAACGAGACGGGTGCGATCATTCGTGCGCGTGCTCCGAACATGGTGCAGCCGTTGGTGACACCGTTTGTTGGACAGGCTGCTTTCCCTGTGCTCTCTTACTTGGACGAGATCAAGGAGAGTCGCACAGGAATGTCCAAGGCATCTATGGGCTTGAACCCAGATGCGTTGCAGTCAAGCACCAAGGCTGCCGTGGCTGCCACAGTAAGCGCTAGCCAAGGACGCATTGAATTGACTGCGCGTTTGATGGCTGAAGGTATGAGGGAGCTGTTTAAGACAATCCTGTTTTTGGTTACGACACATCAAGACAAACCCCGCATGATTCGACTGCGCAACAAGTTTGTCCAGATTGATCCACGCGCATGGGATAACACGATGGATGTCAACATCAACATCGGACTGGGTAATGGCGACACCAATGAGCGTATTGCAACCCTGATGCAGATACTCGCCAAGCAAGAATCCATCATCAACCAGTACGGTCTAGAGAATCCCGTAGTGTCTCCACAGATGTATGTGCGCACCTTGAAGAAGGTCGTCGAACTGTCAGGATTCAAGGACGCATCGAGCTACTTTGCGGATATTCCAGACGGCTGGAAAGCACCGCAAGCACCACAAAAGCCAAGCCCAGAAGAGGTTTTGGCGCAGGTGCAAGCCGAGTCAATCAAGGCAGATATCCAGAAAAAGGCTGCCGATCTTGAGTTACAGCGCCAGAAGATGATCCGAGATGATGACTTCAGACGCGATCAAATGAACCAAGATAGACTACTTCGTCAGTACGAACTTGAGTTAAAGTACAACACACAGATTAGCACCGCGCAAATTGTTGCGGAGCAGAATGTCAACCGAGAGGTTGTAAAAGAACAAAGTGCATTGGTACAACAAGCTATGGCGCAGCCACAGCAAGCACCAATGCAACCCATCAACCCACAAGGAATGGTCTAAGTGAGCAAACAAGAAGAAGATGTACGCAAAGGCAAGAAGGCTGAGTCGCTAATCGCTGACGAGGCTTTCTCAACTGCTTTGCTAAAGATGGAGAACGATGCCGTCTGGTTTTGGAAAGATACGAAGCCAGAGGACACCGTGAAAAGAGAACACGCTTGGCATATGTTGCGTGCGATTGACAACTTCCGAACCGAGATTTCAAAGATCATGGACAACGGGAAAGTCGCACAGCGCCAGATTGAGCGTGAACAAAAGTCGTTGGTGTAAAGGACTAAGGCAATGGAAAACCAAACCCCTATGTCTGTGGCTGATGCAGCCAGTGCTCTTGATCAGATGATGTTGCCGTTAGACGGAGAACAGCAGAAAACTGACAAGGCGCGTTTGACCGAGGATGACTCCGAGGTCGCGGTCTCTGTCGATGAAGAATTGGATGTGCAAGACGACGAATCCAATGAAGAAACGACAGAGGAACAATCAGAGTTAGATGAAGAAACCGAAGAAGAAGAAAAGCCCACAGAGGTCTACACCGTCAAAGTTGACGGCAAAGAGATCGATGTCACGCTAGACGAACTTCAAAAAGGATATTCTCGAACTCAGGATTACACACGAAAGACGCAACAGATCGCTGAGACCCGTAAGGTTGTCGAAGCAGAGGCTAGTGCGATTCGTGCCGAGCGTGAACAGTACGCCCAGTTATTGGGAGCGTTGAAACAGCAACTTGAGTCAACTGAAGCACCTGTCGATATGGATCGTCTTTATAACGAAGACCCCATTGAGTGGGTGAGACAGTCAGAAGTGATGCGCCAGAAGCAAGACAAACTCGCAGCTATTCAGTCTGAGCAGCAGCGACTGTCGCAACTTACAGCGCAACAAAGAGCACAGGAGATGAACGCTCACCTTGCGACACAGCAAGAAGCCCTGATCCAAGCCGTACCCGAATGGAAAGATTCCAAGAAGGCACAGGCTGAAAAAGCTCTACTCGTCGAATTCGGCAAAAAGATCGGATTCAGCGATGATGAACTCAAGAATGTTTATGACCACAGAGCTGTCGTTGCGTTGCGTAAAGCAGCGCTCTACGATCAGATGATGTCCAAGCGTGGACAGATCAAGCCAGTAGTCAACAACGGTCCTCGCTCTGCCAAGCCTAGTGCAGCAGGTCGCGTCTCTACAACAACTGAAAGTACACGCGCAAAACAGCGTCTTGCAAAGTCAGGTCGCGTCAATGACGCTGCCTCCGCAATAGAACTTCTTTTGAAATAGGACACTCAAATGGCAATCGTAACCAACACCTTTACAACCTTTGATGCGAAGGGTATCCGCGAGGACTTATCCAACATCATCACTAACATCGCTCCCGAAGAGACTCCTTACATGAGTAATGTCGGACGCGAGTCAATCAGCAATTCATTGTTTGAGTGGCAAACCGACACATTGGCATCCGCAGCAGCTAACAAGCAGCTCGAAGGTGACGATGTAACTTCTTTCGATAGCGTTACCGCTACTGTGCGTTTACAAAACTATGCTCAGATCAGCCGTAAGACTATCGTCTTGTCTGCAACTGAAGAGACCGTCAACAAGGCTGGTCGTCGCTCTGAATTGGCATACCAAATTGCCAAGCGTAGCGCTGAGTTGAAGCGTGATCAAGAGTTTTCAATGTTGAATGGCGCTGTCGCTGCTGCTGGTAACACCACAACAGCTCGCGGTACTGCTTCATTGCAAGCCTTCATCAAGACTAACTACGATATGCAGACCAACGGTGCTAACCCCACTTACACGACTGTGCCTACTGGTGCTCGTAGTGACGGCAATGTGCGTACCTTCACAGAGACCATCTTGAAGAATGTTATTCAACAAGTTTGGACTTCTGGCGGTACACCAAAAATCTTGATGACTGGTCCAGTCAACAAGCAGCGCGTGTCTGGCTTCTCTGGTATCGCTTCAGCTCGTTACAACCTCAATGGTGGTGACCGTCCTGCAACGATCATCGGTGCTGCCGACATCTATGTATCTGACTTCGGTCAAGTACAAGTCGTGCCTAACCGCTTCCAGCGTGAGCGTGACGCTTTCGTGATCGATCCAGATTACGCAAAAGTCACTATGTTGCGTCCTTACCAACAAGTTGAGTTGGCAAAGACTGGTGACGCTGAGAAGCGTATGCTGATCGTTGAGTGGGGTCACAAAGTATTGGCAGAAAATGCTCACGGCATTGCTGCTGACTTGATCACTTCTTAATTGAACTAACGAAGGGTCTGGGGAAACTCAGACCCTTTTTTTACATGATTGAAAAAAGATTATTTAGTACAGACGCTGATCAGGGGATCACGCGAACATTCCATTACGACGATGAAACGAATCAGGCAACGATACAGACACAGCAAGATGTGACTGCGATCATTGAAGAGAATAAGCAAGAGTACGCACAGGTTGATGAGCGTGCTCGGTGGGGCGAGTGGAGCAGAGTTGCCAGCATCCCGATGTCTATCTACTTTCAGCTCAAGGCTGAAGGAAAGTTAGAAGACGAAGCCTACATGAAGCGTTGGCTTAATGACCCAGAAAACAAGTATTTCAGAACAAGAGCAGGAAAACTATGACTCCAAACTACATTGCGGTATGCACCCCAGCGCGTGACATGGTTCACGCTAACTTCACCTTCTGTATGGTGAACATGGTGGCGCACCACACGATTAACACGACTGATGCCGTGTCCTTGAAGATTATGCAAGGGACACTTATCCAGACCCAGCGTGCTGATCTGTGCCTAGACGCAATGGCTGAAGGTTGTACCCATATCTTGTTTGTAGATTCAGACATGACCTTCCCGCAAGACATGATTGAGAGACTCTTGGCGCATGACTTGGATGTCGTGGCAACAAACTGCGCAAGGCGTAGGATGCCGACAGGACCAACTGCCCAGCGCTACGACGAGAATGGTGAGCGAGTGCTGGTCTACACAATGCCAGAGTCCACAGGAATTGAGGAAGTCGGCTCTATCGGCATGGGTGTAATGCTGATCAAGCGTAAGGTATTTGAGGCTTTGAGTGAACCTTGGTTCGAGACTCCTTGGCGTACCGACAAGCGTGGGTATGTTGGAGAGGATGTTTTCTTTTGCCGTAAAGCACAGGCTGCTGGCTTTAAAATCTACATAGATCACGATGTGTCAAAGCAAATTGGGCATATCGGGACTTTTGAATTCAAACACGATCACACTTGGGTGATGCGTGATCTTGAGAAAGCAGAAAAGGCTGAAGATGGCGTTAACAACCTATGCTGAACTGAAGACTTCGGTCGGGGACTGGCTTAATCGCTCAGACCTGACTACTGCTATTCCAGACTTTATCTCTCTGGCAGAGGCTCAGATCGAGCGTAATCTGCGCACCAGACAGATGATTGTGCGTGCTACTGCATCGATCACTACCGAATACTCCGCAGTCCCAGATAACTTCTTGGAAGTTAAATCTTTCAAGCTAGATACTAATCCAGTCACGCCATTGCAGTTTGAGACTATCGACTCAATGGACACTCTGGCAGTCACATATCGCACAGCGACTAAACCTATATTCTTTACCGTGGTGGGTGAGCAGTTTCGCTACCTGCCAGTACCAGATACTGCCTACACGGGTGAGTTGATCTATTACGCAAAGTTGAGCAAGTTATCAACTAGCAACACAACAAACTGGCTGCTGACTTCTGCACCTGATGTTTATCTCTATGGTGCTCTTATGCAAGCAGCTCCTTATCTGCAAGATGATGCGAGAATTACGGTATGGGCATCGATGTATCGAGCTGGTCTTGAAGAGGTTACAAAAGCAGATGATCGTAGCTCTTCAACTGGTGGTGTACTGATTACACGCGCAAGAACTTTGGGGTAACAGATGCTAGTGAACACAACAAAGGGTGAGATGGATGTCTCCTTGCTAGAGAAGCGAGAGGGTTCTATCGATACCGACAACGAGACGACGAACTGGGTGGAATATTGGCTAGAAGGCGAGCTTGTGCATCGCTCAGTCCATATGACCTTAAAACGAAATGTGACTGGTGAAGCAGTCGCGCAACCTCTGAACTAAGGAAATCTATGGCTAACACACAAGCAATGTGTACATCTTTCAAAGTTGATCTGCTCAACGCTGTACACGCATTCTCAACCAGCGTACCAGCTCACACAGCAGGTACTGCCGACACATTCAAGGCTGCGCTATACCTTGCGTCTGCTACGGTTAACGCATCGACTACTGCATACTCCTCAACTAATGAAGTGACAGGCACTAACTACACGGCTGGCGGTGCTACGGTAACATTTGGCACAGCACCAAGCTCTACCAGCACGACGGCATTTGTGACTCCAAGTGCATCAATCGCTTATTCCAATGTGACGCTATCGACTGCCTTTGATGCCGTCTTGATCTATAACTCAAGCCAGTCAAACAAGGCAGTCAGCGTCCACACCTTTGGTTCTCAGACCGTTACGGCTGGAACATTTACCTTAACCATGCCGACAAATGATTCAAGCACAGGCTTGATCAGACTCGCTTAATAAAGAGGCAGCGCAATGGCTGCTTACGGCTCTGGCTACTACGGCAAGGGTGTTTATGGCATCGGCAATGTCATCATTAGTGGCAACTCGTCAACCCTTGGCATTGGCACGCTTGGCGTAAACATATCTGAGCAAGAAGATGGGAATGTCACCACAGGTAATGTCGGAACGGTTGGCATCTCCAGAACCGTTGCTATAACAGGTAACTCGTCAACCCTATCGGTTGGCACTCTCACACCAAATATATCTAAAGCCGTTACAGGTAACACTTCAACCTTGTCGGTTGGGACTGTTACGCCATCAAGGTCTATTGATGTCTCTGGTAACTCTGCAAGCGTTTCGGCTGGGACTGTCACGCCATCAAGATCGGTTGCTGTTACAGGTAACTCATCAACTGGTGCTGTCGGAACATTGTCGCCAGAGACAATATCCTTTGTTGCTATTACTAGCATTAGCGGTACTGGCTCAGTCGGTAGCGTTACAAATGTCATCTCTATTGCGATAATAGGGGTTGAATCATCTGGCTCGGTCGGGACAATGATTGGCTTTGGCTGGGGTGCAATACCAGACACGGCAGAGACTTGGACGGCAGAGGCAAACACACCAGAAACTTGGTCGGAAATATCGGACAATTCAGAAACATGGACGCAAGTCCCCGCATGAAGGTGAACTATGGCAGATACAACCACAACCAATCTACTACTGACAAAGCCAGAGGTAGGCGCGTCCACAGACACTTGGGGTACAAAGATCAATACCGATCTGGACTCCATCGACGCTCTGTTTGACGCTGGTCCATTTCTAAAGATTGCTAAAGGCGGTACTGGAGCTGCAACGCTTGCAGGTGCAAACATCCCCGTATTAAATGTGGCGAACACATTTACAGGCTTACAGAACTTTGCTGGCACTTCATCAAACGCAGACATTAAAACTTCTAATATGTTGGAAGTTGCAACTGTCTCTGCAACTGCTGCCACAGGCACGATTAACTTTGACAACACAACCCAGTCGGTTCTGTACTACACCACTAATGCTAGTGGTAACTTCACTTTAAACTTTAGAGGTTCTAGCGGTACATCACTCAATACACTTATGTCCACAGGCGAGTCTTTGTCTGCTACCTTCTTGGTAACAAACGGCACAACTGCTTACTACAACTCTGCTGTAACGATTGATGGAAACTCGGTCACTCCTAAGTGGCAGGGTGGTTCTGCACCTACTTCTGGCAATGCAAGTTCTGTGGATAGTTACACCTATGTAATTATCAAAACAGGAAGTGCGACCTTTACCGTTTTGGCTTCTGTTACTAAGTTCGCATAAGGACAAAAGATGCCTCGCTTATCCAAGATTGGTGCTGCTGCATTAGCTGCTTTCGGGTGGACAGGACTGCAATCGGTTACTGCTAGTTACCTTGTGGTTGCTGGTGGTGGTTCGGGCGGTGGTGGCGCAGGGGCTGGTAGTGATGGTGGTGGAGGTGCTGGCGGTCTACTAACAAGCACAATTGGATTAAATCCAACCCTATCCTATACAGTAACAGTCGGAGCGGGTGGCGCACCAAGCACTACTGGTGGTGGCTCTAATTCAGTATTTGGAGCTATTACGGCTACTGGTGGAGGTAGTAAATCATCTCAAGGTGGCTCAGCCGCAAATGGCGGTTCTGGTGCTGGCGGTTGGTATGGTTCAACTCCAGCGGGAACTGGAATATCGGGACAAGGAAACAATGGCGGTACAGGCGGTAGCGCACCAGCCTATTGCGCTGGTGGCGGTGGCGGTGCGGGTGCTACTGGTGGCAACGCAACATCAACTACTGCGGGAAATGGTGGCGTAGGCGTTGCATCTTCTATTTCTGGCACATCAACTTACTATGCTGGTGGTGGTGGTGGTTCGGGTAATACAAACACATATCCGGGCGGTTTAGGCGGTAATGGTGGTGGCGGTAATGGCGCACAAACAAGCCCTAGTTTGGGTGTATCAGGCACAGCAAACACGGGTGGCGGTGGCGGTGGTTCTAACCAAACTGCGCCTTTTGGCGGCTCTGGCGGTTCTGGCATAGTCATCATTTCATACACAAGCGCAACACAATTATTTGGTGGTGGAACTGTTACCCAATCAGGCGGTAACTTCATTCACACATTTACATCTTCTGGCGCACTTAGCCCTTTGTCATCTGTAACAGCAAGTTACTTGGTAGTGGCTGGTGGTGCGGGTGGTGGCGGTAGTGGCGATTCAGCAGTCGCTGGCGGTGGCGGAGGTGCTGGCGGTTTATTGTCTGGTTCTGGATTAACTTTAGATTCAAACTCCATATATACAGTTACTGTTGGAGGAGGTGGTGCTGGTGGAACTGGAACATATAACGGTGCTGGAGTTAATGGCAGTAATAGTGTTTTTCTCAGCCTTACTTCAACTGGCGGTGGAAAAGGTGGTGGCTATGACCAAGCATCAGCAGTAGGTGGTTCTGGTGGTGGTGCGGCTGGCGGTACAAATCAAACGGGTTCGGCTGGAACATCTGGTCAAGGCTCTGCTGGCGGCAATGGTTATAGAAATGGTGCAAATACAAACTCTACTGGCGGAGGTGGTGGCGGTGCTGGCGGTACTGGCGTTAATGGCTCTACTGCTGGTGTTGGTGGAAATGGTGGCGCTGGTTCTGCTTCAAGTATTTCTGGTTCATCTGTCACATATGCTGGCGGTGGCGGTGGCGCTGGATTAGTTACTAAAGGAACAGGCACAAATGGTGGCGGTGATGGCGGTCAAACAAATGCCGTAGGTTCAAATGGAACTGCCAATCTTGGTGGCGGTGGTGGCGGTGCGGCTACTTATTTAGATGCTGTTACTAGGTCTGGTGGCTCTGGCGGCTCTGGGGTTGTAATCATCTCTTACGCTGGCTCACAAGTATTTACTGGTGGAACAGTCACTACTTCTGGTGGCAACACTATTCACACATTTACTTCTAGCGGGTCTTTAGCCCCCGCTTATGGTGTTGAATATTTGGTTGTTGCGGGTGGTGGCGGTGGTGGTAATGATGCAGGCGGTGGTGGTGGCGCAGGCGGTTATCGCACAGCAAGTGGATTTATATTAGTTAAAGGCACTTCTTACACAGTAACTGTTGGTGGTGGTGGTGCAGTAAATACTTCTGGCACTGATTCAATTTTTTCTACTATTACTTCTACTGGTGGAGGTAGGGGTGGTTATTACAGCGGAAACGCACCATCAACTGGTGGCTCTGGCGGTGGTGGTGGAACAACAAGCCAAGCGGGGGCGGCTGGCAATACACCTAGCACAAGTCCAAGCCAAGGAAATTCTGGCGGCGCGTCTGGTCTTGCTTTTGCTATGGGTGGCGGTGGCGGCGCAGGTGCTGTGGGTTCTGTTGGAGCGTCAGGAATTGGCGGCAATGGAGGTAATGGCTCTGCGTCAAGCATAAGTGGCTCAAGCGTAACTTACGCTGGCGGCGGTGGCGGTGGCTCTGATGTGGCAACAAGCACAGTTGCAACAGGCGGCTCTGGTGGTGGCGGTAATGGGCAAAGTAGCACAACTTCTTCAACCGCTGGAACAACAAACAGGGGCGGTGGCGGTGGTGGCGCTTTTGGCGGTGGGTCGGGTGGGGCGGGTGCGGCGGGCGGCTCTGGTGTCGTTATCTTGTCCATTCCAACTGCCAAATACTCAGGCACAACCACAGGCTCACCAACTGTCACGACAAGCGGTTCAAACACAATTCTGACTTTTACAAGTTCAGGCTCATACACGGCATAAGGAGAAACAAATGTCACATTTTGCAAAAGTAGAAAACGGGTTAGTAGTTCAGGTCATAGTTGCCGAACAAGATGTCATTGACTCTGGCATCTTTGGTCACGGATGGGTGCAAACCTCATACAACACGCATGGCGGTCAACACGCTAATGGCGGTACACCTTTGCGTAAGAACTACGCTGGAGTAGGTTACACCTATGACTCAGGTCGTGATGCATTTATTCCACCAAAGCCATATCCATCTTGGACTATGAGCGAGGAGACTTGTCTGTGGTCTGCACCAACTCCAATGCCTACGGATGGCAAGCGTTATTCTTGGGATGAGCCTACATTGGCGTGGGTTGAGGTGACAGCGTGACATCAGAGCACACAACTGAGACGGCTACCGCAATCGTTGCCAAGGTAGCACCGCCAGTAGGCGTATCCCTTGCAACTGTCGCTGGCTATCAGGTCAGCGAAGTCTTGATCTGGGCGACTCTGATCTACACGGTCTTGATGATCTGCCACAAGCTGTACCAGATTTATAAAGAGGTCAAAGATTGACCCTTTCTCTTTACTCATGCTGGCACAGGGTGCTTTCAGCGCTATCAAGCAGGGGTGCGACTTTCTACACCAAGGTCGTATTCAGCTTGAGTCTGCTAAAGCAACCATTCAAGGAGTCCAGTCAGACCTTAAGGCAGTCAAGGGAATATTTGATTGGTTTATTGGTCTCTTTGTCTCAAAGCCAGATAAGTCTGAAGTTGCAAAGCCTGTGGCGCAAACGAAAGCCAAGGCAGTCGCAGCCAAGCAGTCCTACGGTGAGATGGAGTTACAGCTCATTAAAAGCGTTGGTGACAGCATTGGGACGCTCTTTGACACGCAACAACAAATAAATAACTATTACGCGGAACTTGAAGAGGAATCAAAGACCAACTACAACCCAGAGCAGAACACCAGCAAGAAGGCTATTGAGCGTGCTCTGATTGAGTTGCAGATGGAGAAGTTGATGGAGCAGACCAGAGAGGCAATGGTCTATGCACCGCCAGAGTTGAAAGATTTGTATAGCAGATTCTTAGTTATGCATGGAAAGATTGAGAGAGAACAGGAGTGGGCAAGGTCAGAGACAATTCGTAGGACTAGGCTTGCAAGATGGAAAAGAGAGCAAGAGGAGATCAAACAAATTGAGTTGATAAGTAGCGCTATTGCTGTGACATTCATTTCTTTAATTTTTGGATGGTTGATGTGGCAACTACGAGACTTATCTGGTGGGTTCTGATTGGTGTAGCGGTATGTCTAGTCGTTGCGGTCACCTCAATGGCGTATGTGGAAACCTTGTATATGAAGGCGCAGTTAAAACAAGAAATGAAAGAGTTGAGAAAACTTAAACGAGAACTCAAGGAAAGCAAATGAATGACTTACTCAATCTTCTCAAGGGTGTCGCACCCACGCTGGCAATGGCTGTCGCTGGTCCTTTGGGTGCTTCTGCTGTTACCGCTTTGGCTAGTAAGTTTGGCGTGTCTGATAGCGTTGATGCCGTTGCAAAGGCTATTGCTGGCGATCCAAAGGCTGCTGAAAAGATAGCAGAGCTTGAGCTGGAGATGGCAAAGATTGATGCAGCCAATACTGCCGACGCAAGGAAGATGAACTCAGAGATACAGAACTCTGCTACAGCGTCTTGGTTAGCAAAGAACATTGCTTATGTAATAGATGTGGCGATCATTGCTGGCGCTCTCACAATGACCTTTGTGGTGTTTATTGTTGGCGTACCAGAGCAAAACAAGTCGATGGCTTTTACGGCTCTAGGATCGCTGTGGACTCTGACGGGTACGGTAGTGAACTTCCATCGTGGTAGTTCTGCTGGTAGCAAGGCTAAGACTGAAGAAATGATGAAAGGCGCAAAATGATTGAATTCTTAAAAGAGTTATTGCTGGCTAAGGTCAACCGTCCGAAGCCTACCGTCGAAGAGGTCGAAGTCCAAGTCTGGGCATTCGTCGTCAAGTCAATTACCGTAATGGTTCTTGGCATTGCATTTGGTACTTTGTGGCTCATAGGTTTCGAGAAGCAGGACACCGATCTCGCACCGATTGACGCAATATTCTTGGAAATCTTGAAAGCCATTGCGTTTATGGGTGTCGGCACTATGGGTGGTATCTCAGGACGCAAGGCATCGACTGCCATTGCGAAGGCTATTGTTGGAGAAGACGATGCAACTAAGTGAGCACTTCAGTCTTGAGGAGGCAACGCACTCTGATACCGCCACAAGGCTCGGCATCAATAACCAGCCAGACGCACAGCAACTAGAGAACATGAAGACGGCTGCTGCTGGTATGGAGAAGGTCAGAGCGTTACTGGGAAAGTCGATCAATGTCAATTCATGGATACGACTGCCAGAGGTCAATGTGGCGGTGGGTGGATCAAAGATCAGCTCGCACATGGACGGCTGGGCTATTGACTTTGTGTGTAGAGGCTTTGGCACTCCACTAGAGGTCTGCAAGGCTATCGACGCAGCAGGTATCAAGTTTGACCAGATGATTCACGAATTCGGTGAAAAAGGGTGGACTCACATCTCCTTTGCACCAGCAATGCGTCAGCAAAAGCTCACCATCTTTAGACCTCAAAACAAATACGCCATCGGCTTGTTGACGCAAGACGAATACAACAAGGCAGTATGACGAACTTCTACCAGCAGCTCCAGACTCCTGCCGTACCCGATCTGCCTAATCCGCAAGACAGGTATGACCGTTTGACGGTTGCGCAGACGAATGGTGCGTTGCGTACCTTCTTCTTGAAGTTGACAAATGCCTTGCAATCCATTGCGTCACCTCGCGGTGGTCGGTTTATAAACAACCCTTACGGGGCATTCCAAGACGGCACAGACCAGACGGCAGCCAATACGACGACTGCCTATGCCATCACATTTGATACGACAGACTTCAACAATGGCGTAACCTTGTCAAACTCGTCAAGGCTTAATGTGTCTCAGGCTGGAATTTATAACATTCAGTTCAGCGTGCAGTTAGTAAACACGACAAATTCATCGGCAGACATTGACATCTGGTTTCGCAAAAACGGCACAAATATCGACAAGTCAAATTCACGCTTTGGACTAGCACCAAGGAAAAGTGCTGGAGACCCATTTCACATTATTGGTGCAATGAACTTCTTTGTAAGTCTTGACACAAACGACTATGTTGAACTCATGTGGCGCACTTCAGATGTTGGTGCATCCATTGAGCACTACGCTGCCAGTTCCACACCAACAAGACCGTCTATACCGTCTGTCATTGCGACGGTTACCTTTGTGTCCAATCTTTCAGCATAATTGACCCTATGGCACTCGTACCACTCAAAATCCCTGCTGGCGTATACCGTAACGGTACTGAGTACCAGTCTGCGGGGCGCTGGTTTGACTCAAACCTTGTCAGATGGTTCGAGAACACACTAAGACCTTGGGGTGGGTGGCGTAAGCGCTCAACCAGTCAGATGACTGGTGTCAGTCGTGGAATGTTGACTTGGCGTACTAACTCAGATGAAAGATACATTGCTGCTGGCACGCCTACAAAGCTCTACGCAATGAGTGAGGGTGGAGTCTTAAAGGACATCACGCCAACAACATTCACATCTGGCATCACAGACGCAACGCTAAAGACTGGTTACGGCTACGGCACTTATGGCTCTTCTGCCTACGGTGTGGCGCGTCCAGATTTAGGTGCAATTATTCCAGCGACTACTTGGTCAATGGACTCATGGGGCGAGTATCTGGTTGCGTGTTCATCTGCCGACGGTCAGCTCCTTGAGTGGCAGTTAGGCTTTACCACGCCAACAAAGGCGGTGGCGATTACTAACGCGCCAACGAGCTGCGAGGCTGTGATGACGACAGCAGAAAGATTTGTCTTTGGACTTGGCGCATCAGGTAATCCACGCAAGGTATCTTGGTGTGATCAAGAAAACAATACCGTTTGGACACCATCGGCAACCAATCAGGCAGGTGACTTTGAGATCAATTCAGTCGGGTCTCTGAAATGCGGTAAGCGCGTCAGGGGTATCAATTTACTGTTTACCGATGTCGATGTCCATGTGGCGACATACATCGGTTTGCCTTATGTCTATTCCTTTGAGAAGGCAGGATCAGGTTGTGGCGTTATTTCCTCACAGGCAGTAGCAGCCATTGATACGGCAGCCATTTGGATGTCTAAGTCAGGCTTCTGGGTATATGACGGCTATGTCAAGCCCTTAGTGTCGGATGTTGGCGACTACATCTTCCAGAACATCAACTACAACCAGTCAAGCAAGGTCTACGCAGTACACAACTCAAAGTATGGCGAGATCATCTGGTTTTACCCGTCTAGCGCCAGCAATGAGAATGACTCCTATGTCGTCTACAACTACCGTGAAGGGCATTGGGCTATTGGCTCTTTGGCTCGGACTGCTGGAACTGACAGAGGCGTATTCACCAATCCTTTGATGATTTCGTCAGATGGTTATGTCTACGAGCATGAAGTCGGCTACGCCTACGACAGCGCTGTCCCATTTGCTGAGTCTGGTCCTTACGAGATTGGTAATGGGGACAACATCATGTCGGTGCGTCGGGTTATCCCAGACGAGCAAACGCTGGGCGAGGTCGTCGTGTCCTTCAAGACTCGTATGTACCCAATGGCGACTGAGACGACTTATGGACCGTATGCAGCAGCTCAACCGACAGATGTGAGGTTTGCTGCCAGACAGGTTAAGGTCAGGTACACGGGCAATGTCTTAGAGGACTGGCGTGTAGGCGTTAACCGATTTGATGTTGTCGCAATGGGTAAACGGTGACTTAGAATTGGATCAAGAATTAAGGGCAGGAAAAGTACCCATCTGTATTCGAGACGATTACATTGTGTACTTGGAGTTCTTTAGGGGTAATTTGTGGATTCATGTGGAGATCAGAAGATGGTCTTCTGGGGTCAAAAAGGACTGCTTGAAGAGCATTGCTCTGATTGAGAATTTAATTGGGAAGCCTATCGTCGCGCTAATACGCGAAGAAGACATCAAACTTGTAAGATTTGCCAAGTCATTTGGCTGGTCTGAGAAATGTCAAATATCACTATTGGACGGTTCTAAGGCTTTTATCTACACCAACAAGGTGTGACAAGGGAGATGATATGGGTGGAGTAGTAAGCGATGTAACTGGGTCTTTAGGAAATGCCATAGATAATGTTGGGCAAGGTCTTTCACAAGGGTTTGAAAATACCGCAGGTTTTATTGGCGGTAGTGGTGGAATACTTGGACAAGTTGAAAAAGGCATCACAAATACCGTTGGTGGTGTATCAAATGCCTTAGCAAATATTGACGACGCTATACCTCAAGAAGCCAAGATCGCAGCAGCTATTTACTTGGCAAGTCAAGGTATGCCAACTGGCGCAGAAGGCGGTATATTGTCTGGCGCAAATGCAGCAGTCGCTGCTGACAACGCTTACCTTGCTAGTTCGGCTGCTGCTGGTGCTGGTGCTGGTGCAATCGCAACTCCCGTTGCAACTGGATCAGTCGTTGCGTCACAACTTCCATCTTTAGGCGCTGCAACTGGTACTGGTGCTACAACAAGCGCTCTTGCACCATCAACATATAACGAAGTCCTTAGCCAATTAACGCAATATCCCACAACTATTGCTCCAGAAGTGCTATCAAGTGCTGGCGAGATGACTGCGCAGCAAACACTTGCAAAGATTGCAGCAGAGCAAGGTGGCGGTGGAATAATTGGCGGTGCTGGAAACTTAGCAAGTAGTGCTCTTAACTGGGCTACGGCTAGTCCACAAAACGCATTGATGGCAGCCAGCCTTGGATTAACAGCATCTAAGGCTTTGGGTGGTGGTACTCCAACATCAAGCACAGCAACAACTAACATTGACCCAGAAGTCAAGGCTGCATATCTACGCAACCTAGAAGAAGCCAGAGCAACGGCTGCTGGTTTGGGTGCAAAGCAGTTTGCTCCATACGCTGACTACAACTTAGGTATGGTTCAGAAGTACATGAACCCATATGAGCAAAGCGTTATACAAGGAACTTTGGGTGACATTGAGCGTGCTCGTCAAGGTCAAATATCTGCTGAAGGTGCAGCAGCCACAGCAGCCAAAGCCTTTGGTGGTTCACGCCAAGGCGTAACCAGATCATTGGTTGATGAGGCTGCACTACGCAATGCAACTAATGCCGTCGCTCAACTTCGCAATACTGGATTTGCTCAGGCTCAGAACTTGGGTCTATCGCAACAACAAATGCTCCAGCAATATGAGCAGCAGAAACTCGATGCACAACGCAACTTAGGTCTAGAGCGTTTGAATGTGGCGCAAGGCGCACTAAGTTTGCAACCTGCAAATATCGGTGGAAGCACTACAACTCCAATCTATCAAAACCAAACAGCATCTGCTTTAGGAGGTGCTCTTGGTGGCGCAACATTGGGTAAGTTAATCGGTGGAACTGCTAACCCTGAGTATGCTGGCTATGGTGCTGGCATTGGCGGTTTGCTTGGTTTCATGTAAGGAGTAAATGATGGCAACAATGCAAGACTTTAGTGGTTTACTCTTTGGCGGTGGTGGTACTGGTCTCGAAGGATATATCACGCCAGAACAACAACAAGCAATTCAGCAGCAGTCAATGCTGCAAGCAGCATCTGCACTCTTACAGGCTGGCGGTCCAAGCCGTCAACCGATCTCTTTAGGTCAGGCACTTGGTGGTGCTCTGCAAGCAGGTTCTCAGGGCTATCAGCAAGCACAGACAGGTGCAATTCAAAACCTATTGACACGCCAAAAATTAAATGAAGGTGCATTAGAGCAAGCCAGAATGCAAGCCTACCTTAACGCTCTTGGCGCTGAAGGTGGTGCTCCAGCCATAGCGGGTCAAGGCGGTATCCCAGCAATGCCTATGGGTGCTGGTGGTGTGCCTCCTGCTGGCTCTGCACCAACTGCAATGCCTATGGGCGCTCAAGCTCCTCAAGGTGGCGGTGGGATGTTTGCAGGGCTTACGCCAGAGCAAAGAAGAATTCTGCCCTTAATGAAACCAACTGAGGCTATCGGTGAAGCGTTTAAGGCTGCTGGACAAAGAGCTAACCAGTTAAGCGATTCAGAACTTGCTGGTTTAGGTTTACCGCCAACAACACTTGCGTACAAGATGCCTAACGGTGAGACAAAAATTGTCTATCGTCCTGACTATCAGTACATTGAGACACCTTCTGGCGGTAAGCAGTTAATGGACATGAACAATCCACTTGGCATAGTGCCTAAGCCTGTGCAAGACAGAGTGGCTGCAAGTGGAACAGTACCAAAGCCAACTGGCGGTGCTCCTACCTATGGTGGTGGAATGGCTCCAGCATTGAAGCCTGAGCAGATTATGACTACGGTGGCTGAGTGGGATAAGAATTACAGAACACCAGTAGAGACAGTCCTATCAAGTTACAACATCGTTAAGGACTTGGTGACTACGGGTCAGGCTGGTATCTCTGACTACGGTGTCTTGATTAAGGCGATCAAAGCACTTGAACCAAACTCTGCTGTTATGCAGGGTGAGGCACAGTCTGCGCAGCAGATGCAAGCCATTGCAGACCGTATGCAGGGTTTTGTTGACAAGATTTCTGCTGGTGGTGTCGGTAGTGATCAGGCAAGACTTGACCTTGCTAACTTAGCCAGATCAGGCGCAAAGGTGGCTATTGAGACATACAACAAGCAAGCAGATCGCAAGTCTCAATTACTTGGTAGGTATGTACCTCAATCAGTTATTGATTCAACATTCCAGAAGTATCAGATTCCAGAAGACATTACCTCTAAAGTAAAAATGGAACAGTCAATGAAAGCTGGAATGGCGCAAACTCCTCCTGCTGCTGGTCAGCAAATGTGGCGCTTTGAAAATAATAAATGGATATTTAGATAAGGTGGTCTTATGGCAGTCGAATTTGTAGAAGGTTTTGGACCAATAGACTTCCCAGAAGGGATGACGCAAGCGCAAAAGATTGACGCTCTGTCTAAACTTCCAAAGCCTGAGACGCAACGCATTAGACAATTCGCTCAGGGTGCGACTATGGGAACTGCTGACGAAGCAGAAGCCCTAGTCCAGTCACAGCTCAAAGGTACGAAGTACGAAGACGAACTGTCTGCTATTCGCCAAAAGATGGCGGTTTACAAGAAAGCCTATCCAGTCGAGTCGGCAGGATACGAAGTCGGTGGTGCTTTAGCACCTGCAATCGTTGCTGCACCTTTTACTGGTGGTGCTTCTTTGGCTGGCGGTGTGGCACAGGCTTCGCCAGCATTATCTAGATTGATGATGATGGGTGGTGCTCAAGGCGGTATTACTGGCGCAGCCAGCGCTGAAGGCGATCTATTGTCACGCGCTAAAGCTGGCGCAGTAGGTACTGCTGAAGGTGCTTTGATTGCTCCTGTGGCACAGCAAGTCATCAAGGCTGGTGGCGCTTTGATCAATGGCGTGATCGATGCAACCCGTCGTCGTGTTGGTGACCGTGGCGCGAAGGTCGTGGAGACCGAGATCAATCGACTGGCTACTGAGTCAGGTCTGAGTGCCGATGAGATCGTCCAGAGAATCTCTCGCGGTGAGATCATGGCAGAGAACGCAACATTGCAAGACGCTGTGCGTGCCTTTGCGCGTGGCGGTGGTAGTGCTGCAACTGCACTCAAGGAAGCGCTTACTCGTCGTCCTCCAGCTCTTCGTGGTCAAGCCATGAATGAACTGCAAGCTGGACTTGCTGGCGACTTAGACGAAAACATAATTAGGTCTTATCGCTTGGGTGAAAAAGAGCTTGGTAAGTTAGAAAAAGATTTGTATACAGGTGCTTTTAATTTAGGCGGTGTCGTCAATAAACCAATGCTAGATTCCGCTTCAGACGCAATAAAACGCGCTCCAGAGGCAGGTAAAGCCATCAATGATGCCTATCAGTCAGCGACTGGTAAAAAGCCATTCTGGACGATTACACAAAGTGGTGAAGTCAACTGGAGTCGCACGCCAACATTACAAGACATGGAGATCATTCGTCGTGGCGTGGACTCTGCAAAGAACGCTGCCTATACTGGTGGTTTTGGTGAGGTTGGAAAAAACTTAAGCGCTGCCGAGAATGCGCTTCGTGCTCAGTTAGATAGTTCTTCTTTGGCTTTAAAGACTGCACGCGATACATTTGCTCAGAATCGTCTAGCGTCTGAGTCATTTGATGCTGGTCGCAAGGTATTTACAAAGAGTGCTGACGAAGTTGCCTACGACTTTGAAAACTTAGCAGCCAAAAGCGAAGGCGCTGCCAAGGCTTTCAGAGCTGGTGTGATGGATGCTTTGCGTACTAAGTCAACTCTTGGTGGTCGCAAAACAATGATGCAAAACATTGTTGATCCAGACACTAAAGAAGGTCAGGTTCTGCGCACACTATTTCCGCAAGACGAGTTAGACAGAATGCTTGAGACCGTAGGTCGTGCGTCTCAGTCCCAGAAGGCTGCAACTGCAATCCTTGGTGGATCGTCCACAGCGCCAACTGTCTTCAATCAGAACCGCATTGGCATGAATATATCAACTGAAGAGGTTGCTGGCGCTTTGTCTGGAAACATTGGAAGCTATGTCTCCTTAGCTAGAAAAGCCTTGGCTAAGTCTTCGCCTAACTTAACAGACGAGCAGAGACTCAGGGTCGCTCAGGTATTGATCTCTGAAGACCCTAAGTTTGTAATGAATGCCTTGAATGATCAGGGTGGCATCAAGATGCTACAAGACCGTGTGGCGCAGTTATTTGGCACAGCACAGCGCGTACTGCCTTCGGCTGCTGCGATAACTGCTGGAAGCTATGCACCACAAGTATCTGGTGGACTTTTAGGGAAATAAGACGATGGCACTACTAGACGAAGAAGGCGCAGCATTTGGCTATTACCCACAACTTCAGCGTCAAGCTGCAAGGATGCGAGCTGCTGCGCAAGGAAGAATTCCTGAGAACTTACCAGACCCAAGGACTTATGGGTTTATAAGTGGTTTGCTTGGAATATCTCCAGATGAACTTGGAATGAGTGTTCTTTCTCCAAATACGCAAGCAGCAAAAGAAGCTGCGTATTACGGTTACCAACTTGGCAATGCATCTCAAATTGCGCCTGTTGTTGTACCTGCTGCAAGAGCAACCATGAGTGGTGTTAAAAGTCTTGGTGAAGAGATGGCAACAAGAGTTGCTACTGGTCAATCAATATTACCTAGCTTGTTAGAAGAACCTCCAATAGCAATGTTTGCTGCTTCACCGACATCAGCACGACAGGGCGTTGGAAAGTCTAAAAACAGAGTTGGCACTACTGGTCAATATGTTGGTGCTCCACAGGGAATAGACAGTCCTCAAAAGCTCGCAGCAATGCGTGCAAATTACATGAAAGATGTCAATCAAGGTATTGCTGGAAGAGACTGGTACGACGATGCAAGCAAATGGATTTCAGAAGTAGCGCCAGAAAATAGAAGTCAGGCTATTGCAGATGCTATTGGCGTGTCTTCTCAGGGTACTGGTGTTGACTCTAATCTTGGATTTGCTGTTAAAGGTATCAATCAATTTGCTGCTGGTTTACCTGTTGAGACTGGAAGATTTCCAAGCAATCAGTCTCCATTGATTCAAAATGCACTTGCTGGTATACAACAACACCTTGGTCCGAAGAGGCAACCCTTTGCGTCTAATTTAAGCGTTGAGTGGAATCCATCTATGGCTCAATATCCAGTACACGATATTTGGCAGGGCAGAGCATTTGGATACAAGACACCAGAGGGAAAGCCTTGGGATGCTGGATTTAGTCCACAGCAGCACGCATTTATGGATCAACAAATGGTT
>Ga0209191_1000231_pt1 | contig 44916 bp, 42 predicted proteins | sample S_130626_EF_Meta_FD_187320 | JGI IMG/M metagenome (GOLD analysis project Ga0209191, IMG submission 187320) | Freshwater microbial communities from Lake Simoncouche, Canada to study carbon cycling - S_130626_EF_MetaG (SPAdes) (version 2) | ecosystem: Environmental > Aquatic > Freshwater > Lake ...
GCCTTCTGTTCAACTTTAGGAGTCTCTTCTGTCGTAGGAGTTGTAGAAGTGGTAGGAGAAGTTTTAGGCATCAAAGTTCTAGCTCCTAACTTATTATCTATGTATGCTTTCTTCATAGACTGAAGTACTTCAGGAGTTAAACTTTCTTTTGAAATTTTTCCATTTGGAAACATTTTTGTTAAGTCTGAAAATTCTTTTCCTTTATTTGTGTTACCAAATTTAGTCCACATCTCTGTAACACTTTCAGGATTATTCTTTAAAGAGTAATCATAGATAGCTTCTTGAGCTTGTCCTTCTGTCATATCTTCAATACCCTTAATAGTTCCTATCCAAGGTTTTAAATATTCTTCAGGAGTTTTTGCTGTAGCTAAACTAGATTCTCCTGTAGGAGTAGTTCTGCCTTGTAAAGTATTAGATTTTGTATAAATCTGTGCTTTAGGATTTACAGAGTTTAAAGTATTAGCTAAAATTTGTTGGCTAGGGTTTTGATTTAATAAGTTTGCACCAGGTTTACCTTGGTTAATCATTCTTTCAGTTATTTGACTAAAAGTTCCACCTCCACCAATTCCGTACTCAGGAAGTTGGTATCCACCATACTCCATGTTAGCTATGATTTGATCTTGTACTGCTTTAGGTAATGCTCTAAATCCTGGATTGTTAATTCCACCGTCTTTCATTTCTCCATTAGAGTTTCCATTCATAGACTGTTGATCATTAAATAAATCGTCTAGCTTCTTTTGATTTCTTTTAAGCATAATAGTTGCTGTGTCTTTATCTACTTGTTTCTTAAATGGATCATCAAGAGTTTTTTGAAAGCTGCTAATATCGTGTTTTTTAGCGAGTTGTGCAAATGTTTTTTTAGAACCATCTGGTTTTAAATGGTCTGAGTAAACTCTAGTACCCTCAGGTAAGTTAGTTTTAATTCCACCTTGTTCATGAGAAGGGCCTTCTGCATGTTCTGTATTAAAGTCAGGAAGTTGAATAAATTCTCCTCCTTCAATCTCTACGTTGTTTGCTCCATAAGGAGTGTTAAAACGTTTTGTAATTTGTGCTCCCATTTCTGCTTTTATTGTGGGTTGATATTCTGTTCCTCCACTAGTTGTTCTACCATACATATAGTTGTAGTCGTAGAGAGGCTTAGATTGTCTATTTTGAATGCTTTCGTTAAGTATGCGTTGATTCTTGAGGTCTTCATTATAACCTAGTCCCATATCTATTGCTCCTAGTCCTAAAGTGAACATAGAGTTATAGTCAGGTCTAGTAGATTTTTTTGCTACTCCTTCTACTTTTTGAGTAGCATTTTGAGGTCCATACCCAGGTTGGAAAGAACTTTCATTCCCATTTAAATCTTTTCCTGTAGTTGTTCCAAAGGGAGCTCCTGTAATAATATTATTTCCTTGTCCAAATGTATTTAAAAAACCTGGAGTTTGTACTCCAAAATTAGGAAGAGGTGCAGTTCCTTTTTGTTGATTTATCTCTAAAGGAGTTCCTGTTCCTGTGGGAGTTCCTGTTATGTTAGTTTGTCCTGCAATATTAACGTCCGCAGGAATAGTTTTTTGATTATTTGTAGGATTTGTAATCCTTGTAGCAACGTTAAACGGAGTTGTTGTTGGAAAATTTCCTGTCAAATTTTGATTTGCAGGAGGAGTATAAACATCTGCCTTAATTACATTGTTAGGTTTTGTACTAACAGGAGTATAATTAAAAGGGGTTCCTGTAGGAAATTGTCCTGTTAATCCTGTCATTTCACCACTACCTTGATAAACGTCTGATGACATATCATTATTTCCAGGTAAGTTAATTAAATCAGGAATTGCAAAATTATAATTAGGAGATTGAATCTTATCTTGAGAAGGTAATACAATGTTATTTCTTTCTTCTACATTTAAAGTTGCAGGGGTCTGAGTAAGTTTTTTTGAAGGAGTTTTGTAAGGACTATTAGCAAAAAAAGGATTTGTTTCATACCCCTGTTGTTTAAGTTGATTATACTTAGCCTGAAAATCTCCTGGATTACTTTTAAACCTTTCAAAAGTTTTGTCAAAATCATTTGATATAGATTCTGTTTTTTGTTGCAAACCTGGAGTAGATTGCATACAATTTCCATCTGGACAAAACATACTATTTAAATCTGCAGGAATTGTCCATGCTCTGTTATTAGAGTTAGAGACTTCTTTAAAAGATGGAGTATCTTTTGCATTCTTTACAGTCTTAAGTCCATCTGTATAAGTCAAATCATTTATAAAATCTGCATTATAGACTCCTGTACCATATGCAGGATTATAAATACTACGAGGTCTGTTTAGTGCTTGAAACTGGCTACTAGGAGGTATATAGTCTAGTTTTGTTTTTCTAGGATCTGACTTAAGAAAATTTTCAGCAGATAAACCACTATCTTCAAACATCTGATAAATAGTAGGCATATACCCTTTAGGCAAACCTCCCTCTACCTCAGTTCCATTAGGAGCTTTAGGCAACGTAGACTTTGAGAATTTTTTAAAAAGATTACCTCTTAACATGGCTTTTAACTTAGAATGTTATTAACATAGAAAGTTAATAACTTATTAATTTATAATTAGGTATACAAATATACGAGATTAATTAAAAAAAGCAAGGGTTGATTTTACTCAACCCTGACCTCTCATTTTTTTAAAATACAGCTTAGAACTTTTTAGTTTAGAACTTTTGGTCTTTGCTACGATTCCTTTTCTTTTAACTTTCGGCTTAGGCTGAAACTTAATTACTGAGGCAGTTGATTTTGCTTTTGTTGCCATTATATGTTTTATTAGTTTTTAACATTTCCAACGTCTTCTTGCTTGACGTATTCTTGAGTTAGGATCATTCCTAGTTTCTGCAGAAGAGTTTTTAAGTTGTCCTAGTGATCTAGCACAATAAGACTTTCTTCTCATAGCTGATTTACTTCCTGCTTTAACTTCACCTGTTACAGCTGTTTTTAGTTTAGAACCTGGGTTAGCTCTTCTATATGCTTCTACTCCTTTTTGAGTCATACCTGCTCCTGATTTAGTTGGGCGATAGTTTGCTCTAGGTCCTTTAGTAGTATGCGAGATAGTCCCTCCTGCCTTCATGTAAGCAGCTTTTAATCTACCACCTAGTTCCATTTTAGATTCAGACTTAATCTTAGCTTCTTGTTTAAGCATTTCAGGTGTAGGCTTTTTACCACTACCTTTACTTGCTCTTATGTTATTCCATAAAGAGTTCTTTACGCCTAACTTATTTAATTTTTGTTTCATTTCTTTACTTTTGATTTGTTTAAAAAGTCATTTAGACTATACTTTACTTTTTCTCTATTAAATTGGTTAGAGAGTTGATTAGCTAATTGTAGTCTATTCTTTTTATCTTTTACTCTACGTAAGATACTTGCTACTCCATTAACCATATCATCATCGTTACTATGTTCAACTTTGCCTCCTTTTTTAAATTCAGGAGGATTAAAAATAATATTTTGACTACGTACAGGATCTTCTAGCATATTGTATTTAGCTGTTCTAAGTCGAGAAGCATATTCTGATTTGTGAGGAGTTTCATACTTTCCCATATGTAGGCCTGTATCTCGGTATCTTTGAATAGCTTCAGCATTAGTTAATTGTTTTCCATTCACAACTGTAGGAAGTAAAGTTTCTTTAAAACTTCCAGTTTCCTCATCTAGAAGATTATAACCTGTTTTATACTCAGAACGTCTTCCTCCTTCACTATCTATGTAAGAAGGTCTATTAATGTCAGGAAGTAAATAATTGCCTTTCTTAGGAGCCATTGTTTTATCATAGTCTTCTAGAACAATAGATCCTCCATTAGGCATTTTAGCTACACCACCACATTTGTGACAGCTTAAAGGATTAAGTCCTCCTTCTGATGCTTTCCAAGACCATCCACATTTAGAACATGTAATAGTTTTATCTGCTATTCCTCCATTTTTCATTTCTGGTTTTTTAACTTCTTTATATCCTTTTAGCCAATCTTCTTTGTAAAATTTAAGGTTAGGATTAGTTAAGGGAACATGTTCTTTTGAAAACGTAACTGTACCAGAAAGATTTGGTCCTCCATAAGACGCAACATTGTTTGGGTCGGAAAAGAGATGACTGTCTCCAGAAACCTCTGCCATATAAGGACCTTTATATCCTGACTTCTGTGTTCTTATAGCCCTAACAGGGTCTGTCTTTGAAATACTATTTGGATACCATTTTCTGTCTAAAGGAAACTTTGCATTATAATAAGCATCTTCAAACTCAGGAATTGCTATTTTTTTATACCGTTGGGTTCCTTGATCAAAAATTGTCATATATTGAGGAGGTCTAACTACTCCACTCTTTAAAGCATCTTCATACCCTTCTTTTCCAATCATTCTATAATAAGCGTCTGGGTTAGGTTTAAAGGCTAAAGGATTAGATTTCCAAGCATCTTTTAAAGGTGTTTGAGTTGTAAGATATTCCCCTGTTTTATTTAATGGATTATTAGCAAACTGTTGTACAGACTTATATTGACTAGGACTAATTCTTGCAAACTTAGATAAAGGTTTTGCAATGTTTTTAAACTCTGAAGCTGCAGGAAGTACTCCTAAAGCACTTACTCCTGCTTGTAGTAAATCACTTCCTGCTTCTCGAAAGTTTCCTTGTGCTGTATTTTTAATAGCAGAGCCAGTGTTCTTTACTAAGTCTGCAGCAGAAAATGCTACAGCAGCTGGGTTAACTGTATCTAATACATAAGATATAGGACTAGCAGAACCAGTTCTTTGTTTCTCTCTTTCTACAAAAGAAGTAGCATCTTTTGCTTTTTCATAAGCAGTCTTTATTTTTCCTTGAGAAATACTTCCTCTACGTTTAGATAAAGCTATCTGAGTTTCTTTCTCAGTCGGTGTAGTATCAGGAGTTACTACTCTTGCATTATCACTATATACTCTTCCTTGAGAAGCTGGTATGTACTTTAGTTTCTTACCTCCATCTTCCATACCTACTATATGACCTTCCATTGTTCTAGGGTCGTATAACTGTGCTCCGTGTTTAGCTTTTTTATATGCGTTTAAAAGACCCCCATTTTTCATTGTTGGTTTAGCTTCAGTAGTTGTTTGTTTTTTATATTGTTTAGCCTTTTCTATTCTATTAGAAATAGCTGAAGGATCTCCTTTGTCTACAGTATAAGGAACGTTATGTTTAATTTGTGCTCTTGACCAATCTAAATCATTATTTTTTTCCCAGTCATTATAGTCTTGAATATTTTCAAAATAAACACTTTCTCCATTATCTAACTGAACAAGTCTTTCATATCCTTTATTAGTTTGAGTATCTTCAAACTTTGTTATTTTTGCTTTGCCTCTAACTGTAGGAGTTGTTATAACTTCTCTCTTAGCGGGTTGTTTAATTGACTCTACTTTAGGTGTAGGAGTTTCAACAACTGGAGCAGGAGTCTGTACCTCTACTTGCGGAGTAACTTCTTCTTTTACAGGCTTTTCTACTTTAACAGGCTCAGGCTTTTTATAAATTACAGGTTGTACTGGTTTTTTGTATACAGGACTTAAAGCAATTCCATCAAAATACTCACCTACAGGTTTAATACTTTTGTGTACAACGTCAGGTGAAGAGTATTGTCCTATTCTAGTGGGTTCATTAAACTTAAGTGATTTTAAATAATTATACACTTTAGTGTCCGCAGAGGTAAGAGGGTCTAAACCTTTTCCAAAATTTGGGTCATTGTAATTAAATGCATTTTTTCTTAAAGGTTTACTCTGTCCTATTCTACCATTATTTTTTTCCTTCTCTTGAATAAGCTTTGCAGGAGTCATTTTTAACTCAGGACGGATTTTATTTAAAGTAGTAACTACCTCTTTTACAGAAGGCATATAGTTTGTATTTTCTTTTTGAAATGCATATGCTTTATATAAATTCAAACTATCATTATAAGAACGTAATCTAGGATCATTTGGGTTTTCTGTATAGATAGGTTTAATTTCAGCCTTTGCAGAGTTAACTGCTTCTATGGATTTTTTAACGTTATTTATACGACTAGTAGGTTTAGGTAAACTTTTAACAGGTTCTTTATAAATAACTTCTTGTTTAGGCTGTACATTACTATAGTTATTATTAGGAGCTAATCCCATCCAAGCCCCTTGAGGTTTAATGTTAGGACTATAAATATCATAACTACCTGGCTTATCATACTCAGAGACAGTAGGTCTTTGTAATCCTGAGGGCATATTATATAAACCTGATTTAATATCTGGGTTATTTTTAAGTATTTTTTGAACTTCAGATTTTAACACATTTTGATCTTTTCTTCCTTGAGCAGTTAGGACATCTTTAGGAGTTCCAAATAAAGACTCTTTTAGAGTAGGAGTATATGAGTCTGAGCTCTGTTCTAATTTTTTCTGCAATTGAGTAAAATTAAATAATGCAGAACTATCCCTATAAGCTTTTAGTCTAGGATCTTTAGGGTTGTTTGTTATAATAGGTTTAGGACCATTAAATGCTCCTTCCTCCATCTTTCTAAAAGACGTTTTACTTTTATATGCGTTCTTCAGCCTCATTGTTAAAATCTATTGTATGGTTAAAACAAACTTTAATTTGATTAGTGTTGTAATGTTTTAAAGTTCCATCTTTTTGTAATGCAACTAAAAAAATCATATTCTCATGAACTCCATAATCAAGTGCTAGGATAGCTATCCCATCTCCATGAGGGGTTTCTACCCATAACACTTGTTGGAATTCGTGTATTGTCATTTATTTCTTTTTAAACTTTGCAAGTTTAGATGTACCTGCATTTCTTCTAGGAAAGCTTTGTCCTGTCTTAGGAGTAGGAACACTTGGTCCTACGATAGAGCCATTAACTCCTGGTACAGACATTCCTCCCATTCCTTTATTCATTTTAGAAAGCGTTTTAGCTAGGTTAGCTCTTTTTACAGTAGTAGAAGAGTAATCGCTTTTGTTAGCTAATACTTTGTTTCTAAAACCTGCTACAGACATTCCTGCTGATTGAGCTTGTTTGGTAAAAGATCCTGGGTGTTTAATAGCACCTTTGATCCAACCTCCTTTTTTCATCTTAGTACCTCCACATTCCATGCAGGTAGAGTAAGCGTTCTTTAATCTTGACATTTTATGATAGAGTTAATAAGTATAGAGTCTTAGCGTAAAGTGCTATAATCTCATCTAAGATGTTTTGAATGTGAGTATTCTCTACTCCAAATACTGTTCTGTGTTTCATGATGTAATCTTTCATGAATGTACAATGGGTTCTTGCATTCATGTACTCAGATGCAGGAATCTTAATGTTAAGACGTTTACCAATTGTTCCAAAGTAGGTTTCGCATAGTTCGTCAGTCAATCCTAACAGACTATCATATAATTCGTTAAGTGCTTTATGCTCTGCGAATCCTACAGTTGCTAAGTGAGTTAAGTGGACAATGTCTCTAGACTGAAATAAAAGCCCTAGGCATATTTCAGGTTTCACTGTTGTGAATAATTCTTTTTCTTTCATTTTTGGTGTGATCATGGTTATGGTTGGATTTGGGTTATTTGAATATGATTGATAAATTTATATCTGTTATACTGGTCTTGAATAAGACGCACTTTACAGAAGTCAGATTTAATTTTTTGTTTTTGATAAGATACAGATACAGGTCTTACTGCTTTAGTACTTGGTACTTTGTCTATAGGGTATTGGTTTTGAATGTCTGCCCATTTAGTAGACCAGATAGGTTGACCTGATCCTTGACTAGCTATACTCCAGAAGCCATTAAACGAATAAACGTTTTCTCTTCTTCCTATTAGTGTTTCTATTCCAGTACCTGTCATCTTTGGATATGCGATTTTTTGTGCTTTATTTCCGTAAATCTCTGATATTAAACTAACTACACCTGAAGACTGCTCTTTATTATAAATAATAGCTTTTGTAAAATTGGCCAAATTTTCGTTGTTACCAGTAGACAAAGAATAAAATTCATAGTTCGAGAAATACTCTTGTATATCTTGTATAAGAGTAACAGAATTAACCATGCTAGTTTTAGGCATTGAATTAGCAGAGTATTCCAAAATGTATGGATACAATTTGTTATAGTAAGTTTGATATGTGAGAGCATTTAAATTATGATTCCAAGTAGATGCACCTGTGGATGTGTTTGTAATAGTTTGAAAATGATCCACCAAAGGTACATAGTAATTTGGTAAGAAAGAATAAAACGATATAAAGTTCTGTAAAGTAGGAGAATAAGCTACTGTCCATGATTTATTTTCAAACACAGTTTTGTCAGAAAAGAAAACTTCAGTAGTAGTTCCTGTTCTAAAATATTTGCCATAAGTAGCACTAGCAAAGTCTGAGTCATAAGTAACTGATACTCCACTAATTAACTTATAATCTAGCTTAGTAATAAATACACGTTGGAATCTTAAATCCCATCCCATAATAATACCTACTCCTTTTGCTGGATTATCTATGTCAGCATTAGGGAAATCTTTAAGTATTTGGAAAGGTAAGTTTTGTTTAAACCAGTTATAGTTTTGGTCTTTTACTAAGTTTGTAAATCCTTGAGCTGATAGTTGATAAATGTTTCCTCTCTTAGCATCTACCCAGAATTGTCCATGTTCAGTCTTTACAATAGCTTTATGTTGACTTCCCATAAAACCTAAATCTGTTTTAGAGAGATCTAAAGGCTTTTGAGAGAACATTGATGCATTACCTATTTCAAGTTGAACGGGTGCTGTAGACTCCATTACTATACGAGCATTGTATACTCTAGTAGTGTTCTCGAATCTAGCATATACTCTTTCATTCTCTCCTGAGTTTAAGTCAATTAAGCGACCTCCTTCTTTAGGGAAATCAAATACATCTCCTCTTTTATAAGTCTTCCAAGCATCTGAATAATAATTATCAGTACTAGCAGGACTTGAATAAATAACTCTATTAGGGTGATATACTAAAGTGTCAAAATCATAAGGTAAGTTAGGAGATTGGTTTTGAGCAGAGTAAGTCGCATTATAGTGGTAGAAGTTATCAAACTTAATAGGAACATTTTTTTCTTGTAACCATTCATCAGGAATACCTGTACCTACGTTAGGGTAGAAGTTTTCTTTATTATCGTCTCTACCATGTCTAAAGTCTACATTGATGTCAGACTCTACAAAGAAGATAGGAATACCGTAAGAAGCAGTATACATGTGTCCTTTCTCATAGAACACTCCTGAAGAATTATCTAAATTAATTCTAGGCATTTGCATTCCATACAAAAGTCCCATAGATAAAGCAATAGCTGCAATCATAGCTGCTCCTGCAAAACTTGAGGCAGCTCCCCCTGTTGGAGGAGGAGTAACAGATGTAGTTGCAACAATATAAGCCGCTATAGCTGCTCCTGCTGCTAGAACAAAACCTGCTACAGCTACTGCACTAGGTTCTTCTGAACTATTACCTGTATAATAAGCAGGATATGCCAAATTAGGATATTGCCAATAGTCAAAAGGAAGATCATTAACTGTTGCAGGTAGATTTACTAAGTTACGAGTAAAGAAAGAGTGTTTACGTTTAAGAGCAAACTTATTAATAAAAGTATCTCCTCCAAAGGCAGGATAAAACTTATGTTCAATTACAGGTTTTAAATTTATATCAGGTACAATATCAACAAGGTATCCCATTGATACATATTTAATGTTTTGAATTTGTCCATATTGATTAGGAAAATTTCTCTTTAAAGAAGTGTAATAAGTTCTTGTTAACTGTTCTTCGTTTAAAGTCTGTGGACTAGTCTTAAATGCTCCTGTAGACTCTCCAATAGTATATCTTGAATTATCTTCTACGGTATTATTATGATAAGAAAATTTATTAGTAGTTTTTAAGTATACAGAGGTCTCTCTTAAGCGATTGTGTAAAGGAGCATCATCTTGTACCTCTACTATTTTATCATTAGCATAAAATCCTTTATCAATTACTCTACGTTTATGTCCTGCATTATTGATAGGCGTAAAGTTGTTATAAGTAGCTATTCCATTATATTGCCAAGCAAAGTTTTGATAAGGTAGTATTTTTATAATAGCATCGTTAAGTAACTGAAATTGAGCAATTTGATTAGCAACATCAATAGCAGTAGTATTAGAAGCATTTGGATTAACGAAAGAAGTTTCTAAATTTCCTTCTAAAAAGTAAGCAGCAAACCCTGAAATAGTAGCTATAGTAGTTAAAGTTTCTGCTGTCATAAACTTATACTGAGGATGTTCTTCTACAGGAACAAAGTGTCCAAGAACTCTACCATATTCAATAGTTTCTAGTTTAAGTTCAGTTCCTACTTTAGGAAGTTGAAAAGTAGTATCAGGAGAATAAAAAGTAAATCTATCTTGATATCTACTATCTCCTACAATTTGATAGTTAAAAGGATTTACTATGTATTTATCAGTAGCGTTAGGTTTGTCTTTAGGAGTAAGAAGACTATTTCCTACGTCATACCAAGCAGTACTATTAGCTAGATAAGGGTCAGAACGTAAATCATTAAAAGGATAGTTAGAGAAATAATAAGTTTTTTCTACATCCCCTACTGTATCAGAGTCATCTCCTCTTTTACGTTGTTCTATTTTTCCTACATCGTATACAAGCCCTTTAGCAATGACTGATTTGTTGTTTACACGATTACCTCTTACTAATTCGAATCCACAGATAAGGTCTGCAATAGGAATATTTTTATTTTGAAGAGGGTCATATACTGTGTATTTGTATTCTCCTGTAACATCAGATTTATCATTTAGAATGTTATTAAAGGTAGTATTATCTATCTTTACTCCTATTGGATAAATCTTAGACTTAGAATTGTTTGTGTTTATAGAATTTCCTATTAAGTCTTGGCCATCATGAATATGCGTAATATTAGAATCTGGAAATTTATGAAACCTGATAGGTTGATCTGCTAAAGGTCCCCATACTTCAGGAACACAAGGATATTTTTCTGTAGATTGCCAATAAGCAAACTCTCCATTTTCTTTAGGAAGAATCTCACAACTAAACTGAGTTTCTACGTAATCATTTGCAGGAACACCATTATTAGAATTACTTACTTTCTTTCCTGTGTTATATACTTTCCACTTAGGAATTCTTACTTCTCCAGATAAACAATCATTTTCTATAGAAAATACATCTTGCTCATCTACATTTAACTCATAAATATCTGAGTCAGGATTAGTCTTATCATTAATATTAATAACTCTACCAGGAATATGGAATACATCTGTGTACTTACCAGTTTTTAATTTAAACTTGATACCAAAAGGGTATACTTCGTCTCTTTGATAAGTTCTAAAGAAGTAGGCAATTTCAGGATTGGAGTAATCAAACTTACCATCTGCAGGCATTTCAACAGTTTCCCAAAGTAACTTAACTTGATTTGCAATAAGTTGAAAGTTGTACTTAGGAGTTTCTGTTAAACTCGCTAACATTAAAATATCATTTTGTTTTTCAATGATATTTGCAGCTATGTAATGAGGAGTTCTAACTAAAGGAAAAATAGAAGAGAATGTAGATTTGTAATCTCCTGTATAGATAATTTCGTCTGTTTGGTTTCTATTTACTTTATAAGTTCCAACTAAGTGATAATTTGTAGTCTCATTTACAGTCTCAGCCACTATAAGGTTAAAAAACTCAAAGTTGGCAGTCTTGTGTTCAACTCTAACTTTAATTGACTTAGAAGTCTCGTATTCGGTTTGTTCTGTAATCTTCCTTTCAAAGATTGGAATAGGATTAGTAAGATCTATATAATCGGTAATCTCTTGTCCATCTTGTTCTGAGTATGCAATAGCAAAAGAATAGTTACCAGCTTTAATCCTTCCTCCACTCTCTACAGATATAGGGTAGATCTCAGGTTGACAGAATTCAGGAAAGATATCAAACTTAGGACATGCATCTTGAATACATGTTATTTCGTTTTGACACTCGTCTATTCCTAATACCTCAGAAAGTACACCATCGTTCTCTACCCAATAAAAAGTTTTAGGCGAAATATTTGAAGCTGTGTAATAGATGCGAGTTTTGTAAGAATCTATTCTGTATTCAATATCAACAGGATGTTCTACTGAAAACCCTAAACAACAAAACTGTTTAGATACAGGAGTTGTTGTTCCACAAACTTCTGTACAAGGGTCATTAATTAAAACTGTATATCTGCAACAAGAATCAAGAACATTACTAGTTGAATAATTAGTTACTACAGTAGCTACTACATGAGTACCTGCTGCACAACCACAATCTTCTTCTTTAGTGGTTATAGACTCACAGTCTGCATCGTTGTTAGAAATAAATCCAATCTGTGATCTTCCGTCAGGATGTGTTAAAAACACCATAACTCTTCCTTGTTCAATAATAGGCTTAATTCCTACTATTTTAAATCCTGGAAGAATGTCGTTAAAATCTAAACATATTTGGTTTGAAGGCTCATTAGTATAAGTAACTGAGTTTCCATCTTGACTCTGGATATTTGCATTCATAGCAAATGTTACCTGACTTTCTTTTATTTGCCAGCTAACAGAGTCTAGGTTTAAACCTATTATATTTTGATTTATTTTATTTTCCATTAGGAGATGTGGAAGCGTTTAAACTTGGTTCTTAGTCTTGCTACGTTATCAGCCATCTGTTGTTTGGTAGGAGTCATTAAGAATCCAAAAGCAGCTTGTAGTTTAGCCAATTGATCATTCTTATAATATTGAAATTTGTTCTCTACTTGTTTAAAAGACTCGTCAATAACAGAATGCCATAAGGTTTCAAAAAATTTAAATTTAAGGTACGCCTTAACGTACTCTTCAACTTCGTAGATTTCAGGAATCATAGGAATACCATCTTCATCCATAGGTCTAGCAAAGTATCTAACAAATACACAACCACTTTCAAAGGTAGCTGTTACAGTTCTGTTAGCATTAATTTGTATAATATCATTAGAAGAACTTCCTATGTTAGGACATCCCTCTGTACATAGATGTTTAGAACCTGCATATACTCTAATCCATCTAGGTTCTTTCATTGTAATTTTGAATCCAGGAGTAGGTACTGTAATAGTTTCGTAAATCTCGTACTTACTATCACAGCTATCTGCACATCCTTGAGTACAGTCAATGCCTTTATACCAGTATCCTGTTAATGCGTTTACTCCAGGCGACCATAGTACGTCTGAATTATAAATCAAAGCGTAATCAACTAAAGCAAAGTCACAAGGTAACTCTGACTTATAGTTTATAAAATTCAAAACAATCTCCTCAGGTTGATAAACTAATACTTTAAGTTTACGTAAAGCTTGGTCTATAAACGTAGGAATTAATACTTCACTAATTGCACCAGCTTCAAAGTAACTTTTAAGTTCTTGTTTAACCTCCGCAATAAGAGACTCTGATGAGATGAAATTAGTATTTACGTAGTTCATTTTATTTTATTTTTAAATATTAATTGGGCTAACTGTTTGCTAAAATCTCTAGAGAGTTTAAAGTGGAAACAAGTTAACATAGGATATTTTTTACCGTACGTGTATAAATGTACTTTATACATATAACCTTTTGTATGAGTGTTTCTGTGATACGCAATTGTACCTGTTTTTTTAAAATAGTCCCAATCTACTCTTCCACTACTATTAGTTACAGGCTTGATCTTCAACAACTTAAGAACTCCTAACTTAGGAATTCTGATGTAGTAAGACTGAGTAAATATCTTTTGAATCATCTTAGCGTGTACTTTTGGAGGTACTCCACTAAACATTTCATAAGTTATATCTTCTCTTCCTGTTTCTTTTAAAAACTGTTTATAAGCTTTTTGTGTAGAATAATTAATGTCAGAACTTATATTTTTTCTTTCTTTCTCTATGGTCATAGATTAGTTTGGTTCATCTCTGTTATTGTCCTCTAACTCATGAGGAATCTTTTGATAGTTCATTAATGATTGAGTACACATTTCAACTAAATTATCAATAAGGTATTCAGGGAATTTAAATTCTTTATCATACATACTCATGCATTGAGAACCGTCTAAATCTTCTATAGATTCAGTAAAGCATGCATAAATATTAATAGACTCTACATCAGGGTCTAATACATATAGATATCCTTTTCTAATAGTGTAGAATTTCTTAGGCGTTTTTACCCTCAGTCTTCTGTGGTTAATAAAGTCACGAATGCTAGTTGGGTAAAGTTCTTCTGAATTAGAAGTATTGTAAACACCTTGAATAAAATAAGAATACAATCCTTCGTCAATCTTAGGAAGTTTGTTCTTAGTTCTTCTAATAGGGCAATCTAAGTCACACTCAGTACCTTTAGCTTCTATTAAGTCTAAGCATTCGTACGCTTGGTAAACATTATCAGAGAATAATAAACGTCTAAGGTTAATCTCCCTACGAAGTAAAACAGCTGCCTTAGACTTTAATAATTGATAAATATAACGATCACTAATCAAGTCATCATCACTGACAAATTTGTTAGCACTTTTTACTCTCGCTATTAAGTCTGCATTAGTAGCCATTACTTAGATATAATTTGGGTTATTACAAATATAATATAAAATGAAGGTTAAGTCAATAGTTTATATAAAACTAAAAGAGCTTGCATTACACAAGCTCTGTTTAGTGACAGGAAAACCAACCAAAAAAACCCTGCCAATATTTTTATTTACTCCATGTACCGCCTACATAAATAAGTAGGTAGTCATTGGATGCCATTACAATGTTTGTTCCAGAGTTGTTAATAATAGAATAATCCCCTGTAGATGTAATTTTTGCTAAACAGTTTGAAGTAGACTGTAGTACATTACTGCCATTATATCTTTTTACAATAAGATCCATAAACACTTCACTAGTAGGTCGATATCCTGAAGCTATATTAAAGACTGTGAGAGTAGGAGTAGGGGTTAGGGTATCTGTTAAAGTTTGTGATACTCCCGATATATTCGTAATTTTTACCTGATGATTTATCTTAAAAGTAAGTGTTTGATTTACTGTCCTTTGTACTGATGGAAGTACACTATGAAAAGGTCCTTGAGTTATAGAAAAAGAAGCACTTGTAGCAGCAGTTACTGGGGGAGATAATGCATTGTCTAAATCAATAGTCCAAGTACTAGTTCCAGAAGAATAAGAAGGAATAACTCCAGCACCCCCAGCAATAGTTATAGAAGATGGAATAGTTAAATTAAAAGTCATTGCTCCAGAAGTAACTGTTTTAGTTACACCTGTAGATGATCCGTTTAAAGTAACGTTTAAAGATTTATTTATCCATTGGCTAACAGCTGTATCATATACAAAAACGTCATTGTTATTTCCAGATTGTAATGAAATTTTAGTATAAGTTCCGCAAGAGTTACTTACAGGGTTAATAACTACAAACTCAGGAGAAAAGCCCATTCTTAGTTTATTAAGAACAGCTATAATATTGTTTAAATGATTTACAAGAGTATTACTATTCGGAATAATACTTAATCCATAATAAGGGGTATTATTAAAAGTACCTCCACAATCACCTGTGGATGTAGAAAATATTTGCCAACTAAGAGTAAGACTAGAAGATCCTCCTAATCCAGCTACTGTTGTATTAAGAGAACAAAGGTTATTTTTAATTAAAACAATCGCATCTTTTAAATTAGAAGTTAAAGAACCTCCACTTAAACAAGATGTATCTACTGAAGCAGGAACTGCTCCTGAAGTACTTCCTGTAATATAAGTATATAAAGCGTTTACTTTACTAGTTTGAGTAGTGATTAATGCACCTTGAGCAGTAAACATACCACACATGTTTGTAGTAATCCAATCAACGTATTCTTTTACATTGTTAGATGTAGGCTTAGCAGTAAAGGCGTACCCTACACATGGACTAGCAGTAACAGCACTTAAATCTAAGTTAGTGTTGTGTGCACATAACATAGTTCCATACTGAGTTAATATACTTGCAAGACCTGTAGTTCCACTAGTAATAGTTCCCGTAAAACAAGCAGCTACTGTTAATGCAGGTTTTTCTACTGCAATTACTCTAGTGTTTAAAGCACATAAAGCGGCTGCTGTAGATTCTGTAAATTGCTGAGCTGTTGTAATAGTAGTTCCTATACCTGTTAGAATTCCTCCTACTCTTAAACAAGAGTAGTTAAATGTAGAATAGTCTAATCCTGAAGTACTGGTTAAACAAAGTCTTTGATGTAAATTAAGAATAATCTGATCTATAGAATCAGAGTTTGAAATAATTGGTGTAAGGCCTGATACAACAACCAAAATGTTATTTGAAGATGTACCTCCCAAAGATGTTCCTAAGATCGTTAGAATGTCTCCTACGGTGTATCCTAAGCCTTTGTTTACTATGCTTACTGTATAAGTAGTAAATCCTGCTGTTCTAGTTACACTAAAAGTTGCTCCTGAACCAGTTCCTCCTGTACAAGAAACAGTAACAGTAGTATCAGATACAGGCGATACAGCTACTCCTGAGAAGTTAACTGTTTGTATAGTACCTGTTTGGCAATATAAATTATTTCCAGAGTATAAAATACACTTAGAATAGTTTGTAGATAAACATCCTACTGTCCCACAAGGGGTAGCAGAATTAGTGGTATAACAGTTAGTGCAAGACATTTTTTTATTTTATTATGGGGCAACAAGTACAAAGTTTTGAAACAATCGCAGTAAGTAAATCTCCTAAAGTAACAATAGGATCTCCATTACAACTAAAGTCTCCTAAACAACTATTATTTACATAGGTCTCTAAAGTATCTTTTAAAACCATATCTTGCCAGTGAATAACTCCACCACCTGTACCTAAAGTATTTATATCCTTAGAAGTTAAATAGTTTAAACTAGAACGTAGTTCACAAATAACTCTTACTAGTTCAATAACTACTTCAGACGAATAATACTTGTCATTTTTAACAGTTAGTCCTGAAGTGTTGATTACATCATTAAGACCACAAGCTTGATTAATATTATCAAATGCAATTTTATTTAATCCTACTCTAGTATCTAAACTAGTTAAGTTATCATCAAATAATGTAATGATTTCATTTAAGTAAGGATCACAGTAATCTTGGTTATCGATCAATCCTCCAACAGTAGGAGTTCCTGTGTATCTTACACAAGCAGATGGAGTGATTTCAACACAAGTATTAGTTTTACAACAATTAGCCATTTTAGAGTTTTATTTTTAAATTTTGAGTGGTATCACAATCTAAACATTGTGCATATTTTAATAAACGCATTAAGTGTTTAGACTTTTTATAATAGGGTTTTGTTAAGTATTTAATATGCTGTAGTTCTTTGTAAGAAGCCATAGCAAGTTTTTTCTTAACAGTCAGATTCAAGTCTTCTAAGTAAGTCATCTGCTTTACGATAAAGTTCAGTTGCTTTTGCTACATTACAAAGTTCAGCATTAGCTTCTGCACCTTTCAGTAAGAATTCTATCTTGTCTAAGTAATAAGCGATTTTTTCGTCCTCACAGCATTCTGGGTATTTAGCCCATTGAATAGCTAAGCGACAATTAATTCTACATGATCTTAAGTGAAACTTTTGACAGTTTCCTGTATCTGGACATGTAGTAATATTAAATTCGTAAACACCGTCAGGAAGGTCAGCAAAATCTCCTGTACTAGAAGTAGTAAACCCAAAAGAATATGAATTATAAATATTCACTTCTCCTAAGGTAAAAACAAACTGAAAAGGATTATCATATCCTGGCATTCCTATTGAGATAGCAGCACTATCTACAGGTATAGGATAGAAGGATGTGTCTAAGATAGACAAAAATCCACAGTCTGTTGCTGTTAGAACTTCTTGGTTACGTTGTACGTTCATTGATATAATTGATACAAAAATAGGTTTTTAAAAAATTAACACAAGAGATAAACCTATAATCTTTTATGTTAAGAAGTTAATGGTAAAAGTTAAAAGGGGAGAACTAACTCCCCTAATAATTAAACGATCATGAAGTTAATTTTGACTGCAGCTAAGTTAGCTCCAGTTGCATTGTAAATACGAATTGCAAAAGAACCTGCAGCTACACTTTCAGTAGCTACATGGATAGAATAAGCACTCAATCCTGTAGTATTTAAACTAACAATAATAGTAGAATCTGCTTTTACAAAACTGTTATTTACAGTAAATGCTGCATTACCTAAGTTAGCAATAGCTGTACTATCAGTAGTGATAACACCAGCAGGTGCATTTAATGTAACAGCAGTAGCACGACTTGTTGCTTGGGTAACTGTTCCTTTAGTAAGAACTAATGCTTTAGTACAACAAGTGTTGTTTTTAAGCACACTTACTACGTAGTCTTCCAAAGATTGTCCTGGAATACTATTAGTATGACTGTTCTTGTTATCTTTTAAGAACGTACCTGGTTTTAATATGATATCTTTCATTTTTTTTCTAAATTAAAAAGTTATAAAAAGGGGGAGGATTAGTCCCCCTTATTTAATTACACGTGGAATTGAGTAGGTAATACGTTATTCAAAGCAGTAGTCACCGCAGCAGTTACGCCAGATGCAGCTAAGATAACAATTGAATGTGTATTTTCACTTTTCTTTTCGAATCCAACAGCAGAAGGATCTAAGTAAGTGATTTCATACATATCATAGGTGGTAGTCTTATCTACTACTAAGAACTCGTCAGAGTCGTTGTTGTAGATAGGATTCCAATAACGTCTAGCTTCCGCAGTTGCAGGCAAGTTGTTACCAAAAAAATGTCTTTCCATTTCAGCCATAGCAGCTCCAGCACCAATAGGATATTTGATGTCTTGAGTCTTAGTGAAAGTCCAAGGACCACACCAGTCTTCAATATCAAAATCTTGAGTGTTGTAAGGACCTTCATGAACAGAAACCTTGAAACGAACCAAGTTGAATACATAAGGAACTGCATCAGGTACACAAGTGTTACCGAATTCATCCAAAGCATTACCAGTTAATTTAACACCAGCAGCAGTTACACTAGCAGCAGTTTTTAAAACTGATTCCCACGCAATACCATTGTAAACAGGCATATCTGCAACATTAGTCAATACTGGAGTAAGAATTTCAAAAGTACTATTGTTTAAAGCGTCTGTATCTGGATCACCATCAGTATCAGTAGTGAAGGTAATTGCACCATAAGTTGCAGAAGGATAGTATGCTTTCAAAGCATTTAACAAAGTACCTTCTGGACCAGTAGTAGCAGTTACTACAAGAGTAATCGCACCACCTGAACCCACACTAGCAGAAGCAATAGTTAAACTGTCTCCAATAGTGTAACCAGTACCTGCAGCAACAGGAGTAACAGAAGTTACAACACCACCTGCAATAACTACAGTAAATGTAGCAGAACTACCTGTACCACCTGTAACAGCAACAGCAGTGTAAGTTCCGTTTGCAGTACTAGTACCTGAATAAGTAATAGTAGAAACACCACCTACACTTGTTCCTGGATCAGGAAGAGTTAAGATGTATTTGTAAGCAGCAGGAGTACCTTTAGAAACTACAGAAGCAGTTACATATTTGCTCAATAATGGGTTAGCGTTGATCTTAGTAGAAATACTATCCATTACTGCATAAGCATCAGATGCATCACATCCACCTGCACAATCAGCACAACAAGGAGTCTTAACTCTTACAGAGTCTTGAATCATTGGCTGATAGATACCTTTAGACCAGTACTCATCAATTTTCAAAGTAACAACGTACTCTTCATCACAAGAGAATGCAGGAGTTTTAAAGTCGTTAACTTCATCAAATCCCAAGTAAGTGATTTGTTGTTTAGTGGTGTTATCTGCAGTAGTCTTAACAGCTGATAAAATGTTAGCAGTTTTGATTACACTTGTTTTAAGTGAACCATACTTAGAACTACCAGAACCGATAGCTACAACGAAGTCAGCATCAGCAGTAGTACCGCCAATGTTAGAAGTCAAGATAGGGCTATAAATACCCAATTCTTGTTTCACAAGTGCACTAGTAGCTTTTGAAGTGCTAGTAGCTGTAGGCACGAAAATTTGTGTGATTTTGTGATTCATAATTTTTTATATTATTCTGTGTTTTTGTTTAAACGATCTTCAGCATAAGCTGCCTGAGCTTGGTTGTCATTTGACATCGCTGCAAATTTACTAGCTAAGTCGACTAAGTCTGATTTAGCATATTCTGGAAGTTCTGAATCTTGATCAATGGAATCTGTTCCGTCAAACTTTGTGTAGCCCTTTATATCGATTTGTAGGGGATAACGCAAGTACGTAAGATAAACATCATCAATTTCAAAAGTACCATCTGTGTACGCTTCTAGATTATCATTGCCCAACGTTACTAACGTATATCTCCATTCAAAGGAAGGGCCATAACTAGTGTTAAGGTACTTAGTGGTCAATTCTCCATTTCTAATTAAGTCTGTTTGTAGTGTTTGTACACACTTGTTTTTCTTTGCAGTAACATAAGAACTTAAGTAGAACATGTAATTAGGAGCATCAGTTAAAGGACACTCATAGCCTATATGTAACAGATCGTTTGTTTTTTTTGTTGAAAGTTTGACGTTTGCCATCTTCAAAACTTGAAGATCGTCAATCCTTTTTCTAATAGAATCAAAACCAGCTTTGTAAACATTGTTCTGATTTATTTTAGTTTTAATCCAGCTTAATTGAGCTTTATTTAAATAAACAATAATATCCTCTACAGGAATGTCAACATTGTCTTGTCTGTTGACCTTATTCATGTTTAGTTTAAACTCATAGATAAGTTCTTGTACGGATATCATTGTTTATTTTTACTTATTAAAGTGAATTAATTCTAAGTCTATTTTTTAATTTGTCTTGGAAAGCATCATACTCTTCGTTGTATTTAGGATCAGCTAAAAGCAATTCAAACTCTTCTACAGTTTTTGCCCATAAGTGTTCTCCTTCATATACGATAGAGCCTTTTACTCTCACAATGTTTTGATCGATTAAATCTTTTACCAAAGTCTTTACTGCAAGTAAATCTACAGAATAAGAATTAATACGGTTAAACATTTCAATTGGATCATTTCCTAATACATTAGCAGGTGTGCGAAGGTATTCGTCTATAGCATTATAAACTTCTTCTTCTCCTGAATCTGCAGGAAGACCTAATCCTATTAACTTTTGAATTTGTTTACGCTTCATAGCAGACATTGTGTCTAATTCAGCGATTGCACTATTGATGCGTTTTTTGCGTTCAAAAGTTGTTTTAGTGTCAACTTCACCATTAAAGACAAAGAACTTAACAATGTTTGGATCCATCTTACCTGATTCAATATGATCTACTGTAGGAGCAATCATTTCAGTTTCAAGTAACCAATAGAAGTTTACTGCTTCTCTTGGATTATCCATATTAAACACGTTATCTCCGTCTTCAAGGCTAAAGCCCATTTCTTTTATTTCGTCATAGAACGTAGATGTTGGGACAAGAGATTCGTCTAAAATAGACTCATAATACTCACGGAGTTTTAACACTCTTTGGTATTCTTGATCTCTCACACTTTCATCTTCGATTGTACGAATCCTAATTGAGGTTTCGTCTAATCCTGTGCGAATTACTCCTCTAGAATCTACTCTAGGGAAAAATTTTCTAACTGTACCTGGGACAAAATTATATCCTTCTTTGTACAATGTTCCTTCTAACGTACGTAAATTCGATGGTTCCTTTTTGTAAGGGCGAATAATGCGTACTCCTTTGGTTGATAGTTTACTCATTTTTTGGTTTGTTTTTTTTAAGATTTTATTTAAGTATTTTGGGGGAGTTGTTTAGACTCCCCCTTATACTAACGTTTTATTACAAACGTGGGAATTCTTTGATGATTACAGATTTGGTAGGATCTTCCAAGAAGATACCAGCGAAATCTTTCATCATGTAAGTTGAATATGGATCTTTGTTAGCAATAACTGTTTGCTGACTTCCGAATCCTACTGAACCTGGAATATACTGATAGTACATGTTAGGACGAGTAGACAATTTAACTTCTCTGATACCAGAACCTTCTGAACCACTAAGATCCAAGATGATGTAGATAGGAGGAGTTTTCTTGTTAGGACCTAATTCCAAGAAAGTAGCATGCATGTTCAATTGTTCTAGTTCGATGAATTGTACCTCACCAGTTTCAACTGTCATAAAGTGATCAAATTGTAATGCATAACCTTGCTTCAAACGATCTTTACCGTCCATGAATTTGTCTGCACCTACCATGAAGTTTTGACCATTGAAGTCTTTACGGATAGCTGTAGAAGCCAATTCCATACCAGCACGGTTAGTGTAGATTTTAACTTTACGATCTTCGATCTTAACACGGTTGTAGAACAAATCTCCAACTGCAGAACGAATCAAGTTCAAAGAGAACTGACCTTTATCATAATAGATAACGTTACCTAAGTGAAGTTGTTGCCACAAACCAGCTTTCAAACGAGTTGGACGACCTTTTTCATCTTTAGTGTTACCTTGACGACCCCACATAAGAGTGTTAGCTTTCATGCGTAACATTTCCATACGAAGCAATCTAGATACAGTTGGTTCCCAACCTACAATTTTAGTTTTCTCACCTTCAGCCATAGGATCAGTTACAGAGTAGTAGCTAATATCCAAAGGATTACCTGAAGCGTCAGTTTGCATACCTAGTTTAGTAGCGTCAGCCCAGTCAGTGATTGTGTGTTCAACACCATATTGGTTAAGAACGTCAGCCATAACTTCTAAGTTACCGTCGAACAATCCTAAACCAGAAAGTGAAGTTGTGTACTCACCTAATACATTACCAATCTTGAAGTACTCAACCCCAATAGCTAAGAAACGTTGGTTAACGTAATCTGTAGCATTAGCGTTTGCAGCACGAGCACGATATTTGAATGCATTCTGGTATCTTTCACCTTCAGATACGATCTGAATTTGAGTTTCTTGCTCATAACGATGAGCAGTAATGATATCGTTGATTGCAAAAGCTTGTTTATCGAATACGATTTCAAACTCCTGGCCATCGATACCTGGTTTAGCAATAGCACTAGCTAAGTTAACTACAACTTTAGGCAATTCAGCACGTTTTTTAATTTTGTACGTGAATACACCGTTAGGATCGTTAACCATGAAAGGCTTTTCAGACTTCATAACTGTATCTAACAAATCGTTAGAATACAATTTAGTGTCAGTGAAAAGTCTAATCATTAACTTGTCATACTGTTCTGGCTTTGTACGTAACATAGTTTCGACAAAGTTCTTGTCTGTGAATTTGTTCAAACCATTTTTTGCATAGTATGAACTGGTGGAGTGTGCGTTTGCGAGCACCCTACCGTTAACTCTTGGAATACTTTGATTAGGCATAGTAATTTATTTTTTTGTTTATTTGTTTATTTGTTTAAATTAAGAGAAATACTTAGCAAAGGTTTTGTCATTCTTCTGACTTCCTTTACCGCTTGTTTTTGCTTTTGTTTGTAACCCTTTAAATAATGAGTTAGTTTCCTCTGATACTGCTTTCTTTCTAACAGGTGCTAGATCTAAATCGTTCTGAACTAATCTAGCTACTGCTAAGAACTTCTTTGGGTCGTTCTGACGCATTTGAGCTAACTTATATTCAAAATCTGTTATCCTTTGTCCGTTAGGTAGTTGATGAGGTTTATCTAAAACAAATGAAAATAAGTCGTTAGCGGCTTTATCATTTATAGGATAACCTTCAATCTCTCCCGTCTTAATAGCTTCTTTAAGAGTAGTAGCATAAAGATTTTCTCTTTCTTCTTCTCTTCTTTGCATATCTTGGATTCTTGCTTCACTTTGTGCTGAAAGAGTTGCTCTTTCTTGTTGCATTTTTTCAAGCAATTTACCATGATACTTTTCTGCGTAAGCAGCTAAACGGTCATTATCTCTAGCGTAATTTAATTGGTCTTGAATTTCATCATCGTCTAATCCTGTTTTTGCAAGGTAAGCTCTGAATACTCTTTCTTGATTGTCTTCATTATCTAGATCTACGTTTTCTACAACTTGCTCATTATTAAACATTTGCAAGTATTCAGAAACTGGAACCTTATTAATAAAAATATCTTCTACTAATTTAACTCCTGCTTCACCGTAGGTTTCTAATGCTAACTCCTCTAATTGTGTCCATGCTTTATTGTTGATGGTTTCTTCCATAGCTGCTAAGAAAGATTCTTCTGTCCATTCTATTTCATCAGGATTTTCTACATCAAGCATTCCTGCTTGTGTTAATCCTTTTGCAAAAATGGCAAAATCATTATCGTTGCTAGGTTCGGTATCATCATCATCTGCATCATCAGCGGGTTCATCATCATCGTCATCTAAAGGATCTTCTATAATCTCTTTAGGTTTAGGAAGATCTAGATCATCGTCTGAATCATCATCTGCAGGTTCATCTGTGGGGTTAAATTTCGCTCCACTTAAAATGTCTGGTGCAAGATTCTGATTAGGATCTGCATTGATAGGATCACTGTCTAGTGGATCGGTATCTAAAAAACTGTCAAAGAACTCTAAATTGTCGAGTTTGTCGTCGTTACTCATATTGGTTGGTTATTGGGTTTAATTCAAAAGTACTAAATTTAAAAAATAACACAAGATGTTAAACTAAAGCGGTTATTATTATAGCTAAAAGCAACATCTTGTGTGTTTATGTTATTTTTTAGAGAATTTATTTCTGTTTACGGTGGCTATTTTTAGCTTGGTGTCTATGTCTTTATTCTTAAGCATTAATTCTTTTTCCTTAAGAGACATTTCTTTATTTTTCATAGCTTGTTCAAAGTTCTTAGTAGAAGCATCTTGAGACAACTTAGTTTGTTGGATTAACTTATCTGTTAAATCTAACTCTGGATTGAATGATCCTTCATTAGCAATACCTTTAAGCTTTTCAACTTCTAAGCGATTCTGACGATCTAACTCTTTGTTCATGTCTTCACGTGCAGCATCTTGTTGTCTACGTTGGTCATCAATTTGAATCTTCATTTCAAACTGTTTTTGACTTTGCTCCATCTCTTGTTGCTTCATAGCGTTTTGTTGTTCCATGATAGCTTGTTTACGTTTTTGAACGTCAGATAAAGTCTTTCTTAAACTTCTCTCAGAGTCTGCTGTAAAGAGGTCTAACATCTCAGACATCTCTGCACCATTCTGCATAGCAGGTTGAGCTAATTGTTTTAACTGGTCTAGAGTTTGTTTATCTTCTGCATATGAAGAAACGAATACAAATAACTCATGTAGTAATTCGTTCTTGGTTACTTTTAAGAATACGTTCTCTAATTCAGTGTTCAAGTAGTTAAGCGTAGAAGTTGGTTTCTGGATCTCAATGTATTGAGCCATCTCCAAAATAGTCTGGTAGACTTTTTGAAGAACTGATTCATGCCATGCAAACCAAGTCTCTGTTTGAGCAAAAGACTGTTGTAAAGCATTGTTGTTTACTGTAGCAGCTTCAGATGCTTGTGCAGCTCCTAAACGCTGAGGAGTAATACCTATAAGTTGATAAGCTTCAGCTCTTAATTGTTGAGCTAATTGAATACGTACTTGAATCTCTGCACTACGAGAAAGATCTAATCTAGAGAATTGATTAAACTGAACTGATCCTCCTGTATTCTCAATTGACGTATCAATTAATAATGTTCCTCTGTTACGAGCATTCCAAAGCATAGTTTCGATAGGATCTTGAGAGTCTTTCCTTGGAACTACTTTCAAATCACCTAAGAATACAACACCTATTTCTTTCTCTAAAAGTTCCCATAGTTGGTTCATACAGATGTTGTACATAACCTGGTATGGCTTTAATAGGTCTAGGAGCGATTTTCCTTGAGTATTTCTTGCTGTGTTAACTATTCCTATGATTGGAGCTTTATCAGTGAATTCTAGAGGCTCTACGTCGATATAGATATCTGCACCTACTTTGATACCTCTCCACCATTCATTAATCCAGATTTCTTCAAGCGAAATATCTCCTAGAGTTTTATCCATTTTATATTCTTCGCTTACAAACATTTCTTGTTGGAAACCTTCTTCATCTATGTATGTACGTTTGAAGATTTGTTTTTTAGACTGCCAATAACAAGTAACTGTAGTATATGCGTGTTGAGAGTTAAAAGAAAATACGTTATGGTCAATACCACCATTTGCAAAGTCACCTACGTTCTCAAATGTTAACTGCCATAAAGGATCGTTAGGATTTGGAAGAGCAGGAGCTAAAGGAGAGTATTCGTTGTTACGTAAGTTTTGAATAGCTTTGATTCTTAAATGTTCTACTTCTTCACCTGTTAGGTTATAACGATCTACAATCTCACTCATAGAAAGAACTTCAATAGTTCCTATAGCCCAACAATCAGAAGTTAATTGTGCATTACGATTTCCTAAGTACCATACGTTAGAAGGGTTTATTACTTTATAATCGAATCCTATGCGAGAATTGTCAGGGTAGAAATGGTGATACTCTTGTCCACTAATCAAGAAATCTAAGAAAGACTGTTGAGACTTATCCTTAAAGTTGAATTGATATTTAAGTGCATTGAGTAATTTGTTTCCCCACTCCTCAGCTACTGAAGTATAGTCTAAGATTTTGTTTTGAATCTCTTGCTCCATTTGAGCTCTTTGTTCAGGATCAACTTCTTGACCTTCTAAAGATGCGTTTAAGTTTTGAAGAAAGTATTCTTTGATTAGATTTGTACGGAAGTCAATAGTCTCATTTACTGCCTCATCATCTACAGCCTTTACTTTAAATTTGTGAGGACGGTTAATTAATTCTCCCTTTAACTGATTAACAGGAGCAGTTACTATTGAGTAGTGTTTTAAGTGTTGTGGTACATCTGGTTGTTGATCAGGTGTATCTGACAAGTAGTCAACTAGTTCTGTAATCTGAGGGTTATTAGTATAGTCAGAAAAGTTAAACTCTCCGTTCATTAGACGGTAGTTCTTTCTTAACGTTAGGTTTTGTCTGTACTGAGCAAAAGCAATGTTTGTAAAATAATCAAGAGTTCCCTTGATCCATTGTTCTTTGTTTTTTTCTGTACGGGCTACAAATTGTTCTGGGTAGAAGTACGCATGATTTAGTGGATCTTGGTACTCTTTTAATGCTTCTATAATCATTTTTTATGTTCTAAAGGGTGATGATGTTGTTCTAAATAAAGAGCCTTTCTTATAAGCTCTGAAGTATTCTTTCATTCTAGTATCTGCGTCTGAGTTTCCTATAATGACTTTGGTATTAAGCGATTTTGCCATAGAAAGAGCTAATCCAAAAGAAACTACTCTATCGACGTTTAACTTAGGGGTAAACTTTAAAAGCTCCTTAAGTAACAGTGGGTCAAGGATTCTAGTAACTCCTAACTTCTCAGAAATCACATTTCCTTCCTTATCTCTGTCTATCTCAATTACCTCCGTAAGATACTCAATTATATTAGAAAGTAAATAGTTCTTTATATCTTTTGTCATGTGTATTCCAAAGTCTCTGTTTACAGTAGAGTTTGGATGGATGTCTGTTAGGAATGTAGGCGTTCTTTCTAGAAGCCTACTTCCTTCGTTTTTATCTACGCAATGTTGGATAAAACCATAATCCATATTCTCACACAATGTCTTTGCGTTATAATACTTGAGGAGGTTTTTTGTAGTCTCATACCACTGTTCAATCTTTTTAGGACGACCTGTATAAGCTGCTACTATTATATTTTGCCAACCTTCTCCACTTAAATCATGAACCCTCTTATAAACATAAGTAGATCCAAGAGAAGTAGAGTAATGTGCTTGTGATTGTTTGTAAGGATCCGTTCCTCCTGTGTATAGGCCGTAAGGTGCATCACTTAAAGGATATTCCCAAATCTGTACACAACCTTCTAAGTCATCACTTGGTTTAGTAGGGAAGTTAGATACTGCTTTCTTCTCTGTAAATTTATGTTTTACTTTTCCATCAGATGCTTGATAAAGTTCTACTACATCTGGTTGGATATCTTGAGAAGTTATTTTTTGAAGTTGTTCTTGTAAGATGTCTACTGGAAAGATGTTTTGCGAAAGTTCTAAGAAACATTCTTCATGGTTTAGAGGGTAGTACATTACCTCTTTAAGGTAAGCTTCTAATCCACTTGATTTTTTAGTCTGCTCACGAGACTTCAGAATCATTTCTCTGCCCTTTTCCTTATCTGATACCCAAATAGTAATATCATCTAATTCTGAGGGCTCTGAGGCCCCTAAATAAAGACCTAGAGGTTGTGGATCCTTTGGAACTTTTAAAGAACTAGTTCCTGGAACAAACAAACCATATGATTTACCTGTCTCGTTAGCTTCAACAGCTAAGAAGTTATAAGCTTCAGGATTACTAAAAAGTTCTTCTAAGTCTCCTGCTTTAGTCATATCTCCTGATGTACCGATTACAATAGGAGAACAACGCCATCCATAAGGACTATCAAAACATGGAACTGTTGCTGCTAGTGCGTTTAGCATGTTTCCTTTTCCTGCTTCTTCTAACATAAAAGAAGAAAGAGTAAGACCTGCTGCAGCCTCTGTATTATTTCCTTCGTCAAAGTTCCTTACATGAATCTTTGAGTATTCGTTTCTTGCATTCGTTTTCTTGTCTTTAAAGCCTAAAGTTACCTGTCTTTTCCAATCATCTTCAATTCTAGGAAATCTAAAGTATTCAGGTAAGTTTCTAAGAATAAGATCTACTGCTTGAGTTGTGTTGTTTAGATCAGGTTGATTCAAAGCAGAGATTAGATTGTCAGAACTAGGCTGAGTGATTGCTTTGTGGGCAATGTAAGAAGAGGTTAAAACGGTCTTAGATATACGTCTAGAACCTACTAATACTACTCCTTTCTTTCCATCTTCGTGATTCTCAGCTCTTTGGAATACATTATCTACTTCTAGATAAGTGTCCCAGAATTGAGGTCTGTCTAGTTTTCTGATTGTACGCTTACCTACTAATGTGTCTACGTAAATAGAAGAGTAGTTTAAATGCCAATAAATAAAAGGCGAAAAATAAATTCCATTGATAGTTACGCCTTCAGTGATTTTCTTGTCTTCATTTTCCCAAAACGCAGTATACTCCTCTGACGTAATGTCAGGGAGTTCTTTAACGTTGATTAGAAATTCTGAACTAGTAATCATTTAGACAAATTGTTTCATTTTACCGTTGATATCTTGAGAACCTCTAGCTACAGCTTTTTGCTCTTCTTTCTCACGAAGTTTATCTACTACCTCTAATAAGGCGAGATATTCCTTCATGGTATCTCTTAACGATTTAACTTGAGATTCAATTGATGCTATTACCATAGGTATAGCTCCACCATTAGCTGTTTGTTTTAACTGAACTCTATCAGTTAGGTTAGCGATTGGGTTAGCATCTACATACTGTCTCCATTCAGCTAATTTTTCTTCAGCCCATTCTAATTCGTTAGTGATGTAAGAGTTTTTCTTAACTGCCATATTTCTCTAGAAATTCTTCTGTAGGTAAGTTCATAACATCTTCTAGCAATCTTGCATAAAAGTGTTCGTCTTTACCATCGTGTTTATATTGATATCCTGCTTTCCAAAATATCTTCCATATCTCAAATATGGTATCTTGGTAAGTAGGTTTATGTTTTTTGGGGGTTGGTTGGTTTTCCATGTACTTATTTTTTTGAAGCCTGTGAGGCTTTAGAGATCACTTTCAAGTTAGAAAGTGAAGAAGGCATTATGTAAAGTTCTACATAACACTTAGTTCCCGCTTTTCCTCCACATCCATTTGTGATAGGAGCTGATTTTACATTTGAATTTTTCATTTTATTGCTTGCCATTTTAATGGTAATTTTTTGTGTGGGTTGTTGTTGTTCCATTCTTCTATACCACAATCTGAAGAAAGTGAAGCGACTTTGAAGGTTGTAATGCAGCCACATAACGAACAGTGTAATTCTGGTCTGGAAGAGCTGTACTGGTTACCTGTGAGTTGTCTGTACTCCTCAGATGATTGAGCATTGATGGAGTTGTAAGGACAGTCGAGACAAATATCCATTCTGGTGGAGATAATTTCTTTTTTCTTGTTAGATAAAGTCTTAAATTTGTTTGCTGTTTCATTCTTTACTCCTTCTAATACTTTATCCAAGTTCTTCAGTCCTTTCAGACTCAATTGTACATATTCTTTGAACGGGTTCATATAGGTTGGCGATTTTTTCTTTTAGTGTTTTTAGTTTTTCGGTTTGTTTATTAAATACGTGATCATGCATTCCTCCTAGTTCTCTTACTTTGTTAAAACGTCTTTCATAACTAGAGACTGCATTTTGTAACTTTTCGTATTTCTTTTTAACGTAGCTCTTATAAATAAAACCTTCGTTCTTTGGTTTCTTTTCTAAATGTGTTAAATCAGAATAAACTTGTTCAACATAACCTTGTAAGTATCTCATTCCGTTACCAGGATGAAACTTCATTTTTCCTAATCCCTTTAAATTAACTTGAACAGTGTCTTTATTGATTATGTCTTCAAACGTTTTTTTAAGATACCAGTCATACACTGTACTAACTTGGTCTACTGTATAACCAGTATCTTTTGCAACGTCTGAGTATAATCCATAAGACCGATACTCAAGTTCTTTAAATTTTATCATCTTAACATTTAAAGTTAAACAGAAGGTTGGTTTTCCTGTTTGCTCTTTTCTTTTACTATGCCTAATACTAAAGTCAAAGAGATTTCATCTGTGTTGGGTGGTAAAATTTTGGGGTTTACTTTATTCTTTTCCAATACTTTTAGTTTTCTTAAACGGGTAATACCATTAGAGATTACTTGTACTGAAGTGTTATTCTTACGAGCTATTTCGTCTTTTACTTCCTTTGTTAAGTCACCATGATAAGAACTGTACGCTAAAATACTAGTGTAAAGATCTGACAAACGGTAACCTGCAAATCTTAAGATAATATCTATGTATGCTTGGTGGAATTCTACTCCAGTTTCATACTTACGTGCAATTTTCATTAGGGTGATTTTAGGTTGATTTTAAACAAATATAATATTCCTATAAAAAAAGTCAAGTTTTAAGTTAACTAAATTAATTTTTTTTATTATAAATATATACACATTAACATTTAAAGTTACACTATAAGTGGATAAATTAAGTAGACTTTTTTCCAAATAAGTTTATATTTGTATAAACAGCCATTCTTAACCCTATCATGACTATGGAAATTCCTACCAAAGAAGAAGTATTAGAAGCCCTAGTAGAAGAATTGTCCTACGAAGAAATAAGGATAGGCGGAGACATTAGTTCTTTCCAAGATGCACTCTATACAGGATTCCTCAAATACATCAAAAGAAGGAAGTATAGGGAAGAACTTCTCTACGACTTTATTGAAAGTGTAGCAGATTCTATGTTAGAGGATGAAGAACCTCACCATATTTCTGACATTGTTCATTTAGAACAAAGAGGAGTTTCATAAGTTATCCACAAGTTATTCACACGTATTAATTAGTACTTGACTTTTGATTAATCAGTTAGTATATTTGCCGTCGACACCCTTCCTCAAGGATCAGCTGTGAGGGTATACATTGTAGCAGCTTAGAAGTCGGTTTGTGGGAGTAGCACTAGATGCGAAACTGGTTTTCACCGATAGTGTCAAAAATGACGTTCTTATATCGAAATTAACAGTGCTATGACCTACAAATATTTGACCGTAGGCAATGAGTGGACAAAACATAGATTTAGCCGTAAAAGACTATCTGGTAAGTTATCAATTAACGTTGATTTCAAGACTACTGTTATACAAGATATACGTTAAAGAAGATACTGACTTAAGCTTTACTCGCTTATAGGATTGGCAGTCTCCTTCATTCGTATTGTCTACTATGATTCCGAAAAGAGGGCTACATTCTGTATATCAATCAGTTAACTTAAATTTTATCATCTTTCTTTTTAACAAAAAAAACACCTAGTAAACTAAGTGTTCTTTTAAGAAGTTATTAAGAGTCTCCTAACTATGTCTAGTTAAAAACAACCTGATATAAGGTGTGCTTGAGGAGTAGTTATTTTAAAAGCCATTCCTCCATCAATTCTTTCTGTTAGTTTTCCATTACTGTAAAACAAAATAACAGGAACAGACTGAACATTAAACTTTCCTTTTAATTCAGGAAATTCATCTAAACTTAATTCAGAATACTTAATAGCAGGATTAGGAGCCCATCTGTATTGATTGGCTTTGTTCCATCCAGCATTAATTTGAATTACAGTTTTGCCATGTGCTACAAAACTCTGTAAGGTAGCAGGCGTAAGTTTTGGTGCAGGTTGAAATGCTAAACCAAAAACAAATAGTACGGTTATTAATAAGTGTTTCATTTTATTTTTCGTTAAATCTTCTGTTTACTTCTTCTTTGAATTCGATAAACTCTTTACGAGTCATTTGATCTTTCATATCAAACTCTTGTCTAGAAGGAGGCCATGTTTCTTTAGCAGCAGGATCAGCAGGATCTACCTGATAATATCCTTTGCCAACTTTTAGTTTATCTACCTTCTCATCTATTCTTGAGTCAATCCTAGCATCATAAGCATAAGCTGTTCCAATTACGGTAGCTACTATTGCAATAATTCCACCAAGGGTTTTTAGGCTGATTTTAAAGCCTATATCTTCATTTAATTCTTTTTCTGACATAATCTATAGTTTAATTAATTTAAGTGTCTTAAATCGCTTCTAATTGCGTTAATTACATTGGAGGATTTTCATCATCCTTTTTCTTGTCAAACATTTTAGCAATCTTATCGCCTACTGTAGCACCTCCTAAGAAACAGATAACTGTAACAACAGCATCTACTAAGATAGGGGTAGGAGCTAGTTCTTTAGGATGCCATACATTCTTGATGAATGCTGCTCCCAAACAAACTACTAAGAAAGCCATTAATTGACGTTTAGAAGAAGCTTCTCCCTGAGAGTCAGTGAAAGAGTCTTTAAACCATGCTTTAATTGAAGTTAATAATTTTTTCATTTTGTTTTATTTTTACCTTTATATTTATTTTTAAACCATTTGCATAAATCTTCCACTAGCCAAATTGTGGGCATCAACATAAATATACAGTATATAACAATGTAAGACACCTCATAGAGAGTTTATGAGGCTGGTTTAATGCAAAAATAAATCTTTAAAAAATAAAGTCAATAATGCTTAAAAAGAAAAAACCTCCCAAGTGTGCATTATTAAGAGGCATGGGAGGTAAGATCCTTTTTGGTAAAAAATAATAAAACAAGAATGATGACAGAACGTGATACAAATATACCCTTAAGTATTTAAGTATACAAGTACTGTGGATAAGTATTGAATTTTAAGTTATAAAAGAGGACCTAAATCAATCTCAGGTTTCTTTTCAGGGTATTTTTGATAGTACCCTTCTTCGTAAACCCAATCAAGTCCTGCAAATGTATGAACTCCACATGGTGACGGCCATACCTGAAACTCAGTAAATTCTAAGTCTTCTTCTTCATTCCACAGAATGTCTACTGCATATTTAACAGAAATTACAGGAGGAGTGATTACGTTAAACTCTTCGTCTAATACTGCAGGGGTAATAGTGATGTTTCCAATCTCTACTACGTGACAGTTTGTATATCCTAGTTCTTCTGACCAGATATTACTTTTTTGTGCTAACCAAGCGTCTACATCTTGGAATTCGTATTTTATATATTTCATGATGTTAGTTCTATGCATTGAGCATCAGTAAGAGGGGTGTTCCATAAAGCGGTTTGCTGGATGTTAATAGGAGTACTTGCTCCCGTAGCAAAAAAGTGAGACATTGTAACAGCTGTAAAAACAGTTGCTGAAATTTGTTTAACTCCGTTTATAAATAAATCAGCTGTACTTCCATTCCATTTTATTAGTAATTTAACAGTACCTGTAGATGAGCCATAAAGTGTAGTTTCGACACCTCCAACATATTTTCTAAATTGAAATCCTGTAGGCGTTGATTGTCCAAAAGTTAAAGCAAATCCATCTGCACCTACTGCATTAAAAAAATAACCAAGAGATATTGATTGTGAAAAAATATCTCTTATATAAGTAGTACTATTTCTTAAATCAAGTAACCAAGTTCCTCCACTCGCACTAATTAAATTGTTAGCAAGATTACTACGGGAAAAAGTATCAACTAGTCTTGTAACCGATGCTGTAGATGTAGGTATAAATGTAGTCGAATATGCTCCTTGTTCAAATTGAGGCATTGATAAAGTGACATTTGCAGTTTGAGTACTTGAGCAACCTGCACCAATTCTAAGTTCAACACTGCCTGTAGAACTTGGTACATATACAAGTGTGTAAACAGCATTAGAAGTTACTACATCTGATCCACTTATTCCGACATTGTTTTTGTAATAGTTTATAGTACCTGCTAAAACAGCACATACTAAAAATTCTGCTATAGAATTAATAGTACTGACAGATTCGACATAAATACTAAAACTATAAGAAACTCCACTTGTAACTGCAACGTACTGAGTTAATATTTGACGTTGAGAATTCACTACAAAATTATATGCAGTACAATTTTTATTTTTTATAGAAGCTACAGCAGTATTTGTACCTGTACTAGCTGCTAATGTCCAACTGGTTGGTGTACTTCCTCCACCACTTAGTACACTGTTTAATAATAGATTAGTTCTTTGCGGTTCTAGAAGTAAACTTCCTAAACCTAAAAAGTAATCTATTCTAGGAAAGTTTTGTCTGTTAGTTGTAGCTAAATAGTTTTTAGGTAAACTTCCTTGTACTAGTTGTGCTCCCCATAGATAAATTCCTGAAGTTCCGTCACCTACAATGTAGTTTGTTCCAGTAGAAACCATAGGATATACAGTTCCGACAGACTGAGTTCCACTTGCTCTTGTTCCTGTTATAGTACACTTGTACCATCCATTACCTGTTGCAAATACAGAATAAGTTATGTTTGTCCAAGTCCCTGAAGGTTTAATAGCAACTACTGAAAAAGTAGTTCCATTTGTCAAATCAATTCCAATAGCAGTATCTCCTGAAACAAAATCAGAAATAGCAATCATTGCTTTTGTGTACTCTCCTGCTTTTATATAAACAGAATATGTGTAAGTTCCCAAAGGACAAGTAATAGGTTGTCTAACATAATGTTCCGTATTTGTAGAGTTAGGAATAAACTTATCTGCAGTAAAAGTTGATGTAGGAGATTGAATAGCATCTGTAGTAACACTACCTGCACTTATAGTCCAAACAGCATTACTAAAATCTTCCGAGTAACTTAGTAAGTTATAAGGCGATTCTTCTATCTGACCGTCTGGATTAGTTCTCCAAGCACTACCTGCTCTAGTAAAAGTTACATCACCGTTACTAGATAAAGGTTTTTGTGGATATATAAATCCTTCTTTATACCCTGAAGGAGATAGGTAAAATGTTGCGTCTGAAAATTTACTCATTATTTTAGGTTTTGGATTAGGTTGGTTACTCCGCTTAAATTCTCTACTGTTCCTCCTAGATTATTTACATATTGTTCGTAGGTATTTGTAACAGAAGAACCGTCTGTGTAATCTGCTGTTAAGTTTATGCAATCAGTGTCTGATAAAGGTGTTGGAAATAAAGCCATTTGTTGAATATATCTTGGAGCATCAGAACTAGATGCGTTAAAATTATTGAAATTAGTAATTGTAAAAGGAGATGCAGTTACCACCTTGACTCCGTTTACAAACACCTCTGTTACCAATGCATTCCATTTAAAAAGTACTTTTGCTGTAGTTGTGGTTGTAGTGTATATAACAGTATTTGCTCCACTAATAGTTTTTAATATCAAAATTCTATTAGGACTATTTCCAAATCTTATTTGCAAATTGGAACTTAACCCATCGTCTAATTGTATATATCCTGTAGTATCTCTAGTGTAAGAAATATTATTTTTAAATTCTATAAACCAGGTTCCTCCAGCAACAGTTACTATTCCATTTGTAAAAAAATTACTTTTAAAAAACCCATCTACTAAACGAGTAGCACTTGCAGTAGTGGTTCCTATATAACTAGTTGCATAAGCACCTGCTTCAAACTGTACTCCCCATATTAATACTTGTTTGTTGCTGCCTGTATATGACTCACTAGCAGTATCATCCGCTAAAGCTATACGTAAGTTTGGCGAACCACTTGCTGCAATTGTGCGAGTGTAAACAATTCTGTACCAACCATTACCAGCATTTATAACTGATGCAGTTACATCGCCTGTTGCACCGAAAACTGTACCATTTTGAATGTCATAATCTACATATTGAGAAGTTACCCCATTATATATATTTACACTCATATATTTACGACTTACATACTTTGCGTAAAATGATATTGTGTATGTAGTGCTATATGCAAATGTTGGGTTTTGAAAAACCCAATGTTGTGTACTTGCTGCTATCCCGTCATCAACTAAACTCGCAGTTTGTGTACCATCTGGAGATATGCTTGAGTTTGCCGTAATTGTACAATTTTGTTTACTCCAAGATGCGTCACTTAATTGACCACTCCAAAGAAACAAATTAGTCCTCTGTGGTTCTAAAAGTAAAGAAGGAGAACTACCATAAGAGTAATCTAGTCTAGGTACATTAAGTCTGTCTGTTGTAGGAAAATAACTTTGAGGATTTGTTCCTTCTGTTAACTGAGCTCCCCATAGATAAATTCCTGAAGTTCCGTCACCTAAATAAGAATTAACGGCATTGCTTGATGCTAGCATACAATAAAAACCTACCGAGGCTGAAGTTTGGGGAAATATTGAAGTACATATTAAAGTACATTTGTACCAACCATTCCCATAATCCTGAATAGTTGCAATTCCTCCGCTTACAGTTCCTAATGTTCCATTATTTAAATTAAAATAAGCTGAGGGTACATAAGCAAAATTATTCGGTATTGTTGCAAATGCTTGTAAATAAAGAAAATTTCTTTCAGATTTTTTTGCAAAAATAGAAAAAGTAAATAAAGAATTTGTGTTTGTAACATTCCGATTTGTGTAATGAAGATCATTTAAAGTACCTTCAACTAACTTGTCAGCAGTCAAAGTTCCAGTAGGGGAAATTGTATTATTTGCTGTAACCGTAGCACCAAATTTTTGCCAAACCCCATTATCTAACTGCTCACTATAGGTTAACAAGTTCCAAGGAACTCTTTGTACTAGTCCATCTTTGTTTGTCCTCCAGGAATCTCCTGCTCTTGTAAAAGTTAAATCTCCATTTACTCCTGTACCAGAGTAAACAGTATTTTCCTTGTAAGCAGAAGGTACTAGTTCCCACGAAGTTCCAGTTAAGCGAGAATACAGAGCGTTTGCTTTATCTTGAGCTTCAGATATACCACCTGCGTTAGTTGACCTTGCATTTGAGTCAACTACCTCGTTATTAAAATTTGATCCTTTTAACATAATTAGAAGTTAAGAGCATAAGATCCAAAGTAGTTAGTACCATCCCATACTAAAGTGATTATGTCTATCTTACCTGCTGTAGTAGTTAAGACAGGTGCTATACCTCCTGACCACTTTATTGTAGCAGGCCAGGTAGCTAAAAATCCGCCTGCTCCTCCTTGAGTTAACTTAATAATGTATGTACCTATTACTGGATTGCTTAAAGTAAATGTAGTATTAGAAGTAAGCGTAATATCTGCTACGTTTCCTGATACCCAGTTAACAGTAGTAGTTGTTGTAGAAGCTGCTACAGCTTGTTTAACATCTATTACGTTTTGAGCAGTATCTAATAAAAGTAACTTTCTGTCAGTTCCGTTAATCTTAACAGCCCAAGAAGAGATAGTTGTGTTTACTTCTGTTGTTACTGCTCCCGCATTATAAGATGCGGAACCTACAACGAATTGGTTGGATGCGGTTGCGGTGGCTGCACGACCAAGAATAATAGATGAATTGAACACTCCCGTAGAAGCTCCAAGTCCCATTATTACATTATTAAATCCAGTTGCAGTAATATCTTGACCAACTGCCGTATTCGAATTAGATGCACCATTACAAATTAAATAATTTCCTATTAATGTATTCGAAAATCCAGTACTTAAACTAGTTGCACAATTGTATCCAACAAATATATTATTGTATGCGGTTGTAGTAGCTGATGCAGCCCCATTACCGTACACAGTATTTGTAGCCACTTGTCCCGCACCTAATCCCGCACGTATTCCATTGAATCGAGAATCAGCACCGACTACATCTAAACGGAATCCAGCGTCTGTGAATGTTCCTCCGTTTTGTAATGTGAGGTTGCCCGTAGTTGCAAAAAACTCTGCAAATTTTGTTGCCCCCAAAAAAAATCTTAATGGTACAGTTGAAGAAATACTTTTAATTTGAGTTTCCGCAGAAGATGCGAAAAATACATCTACGTCCCCACGTCTTAAATAAATTTGATTTGTTCCATTTATTGCAGCATTGCCTACAAGATTAATCCAGTTATTTTTTACCCCCGTAAATGCCCCGTTTGTAAATGTTGGATTAATTTCAAGTGCTGCAAGGGAATCATTATTAGCAGCAGCAACTAACGTTTGATTCATATACACACCTCTCGCAATTGCAGATGCAGCAGTTATTGAACCCGTTGTTGTTAATTGGTTTTGTATTCTTGCAGTTCCGTTTACATCAAGTCTAAATCCAGCATCGGTAAAAGTGCCTCCGTTTTGGATGACTACGTTACCCGTACCGCCAAATACTCTTAATTTTATATTGCCACTACTATCATTTAAATTTATATTTGAACCAATGACATCTAAACTATTATTAACCGAAGTAATTGCCCGTATATAAGCAGTCCCAAATCTAAAATTTGTTGCACCTATTGTTCCAACAGAATCTACACTCGGTCGTATTGATTCGGTAGTTCCACTATAAATTAAAGTGGCACTTGTCGTATTCCCTCTACCCGTTACACTTGCCAACGTATCACTTTCCGCAGTCAAATACGTTGCAGTATCTAATGCAAAAGTACCCGCAGCAGTCATTTTTACAAATGATGTTGAAGCATACGTTAACGCTGAAATAGATGTAAGGTTTGCGTTTAATGGTTGACCACCTAACCCTGTTAAATCATAATTAGGTATGTTAAGTACATTGGAAACTAAAGTTGAAGCCCCAGAAGAACCTGTAGTTGTTAAGCTTGTAATTCTATTAGAATAAGCTGTGTTCCAGTTTGTACTATTATTAGTTGTTGAATACCAAGAAGATGCAGTATAAATTGGATCAGTTTCTGTAGTTAAAAAAGCAGGTGCTCCAGTAATTTTAGTCCAAGCAAGTCCTGTTATCCAAGAAGGATTAGAGTAGCTTCCACTAGACAACAAATCTCCTACCGACCAACTTCTATTTGCAGTAAGGTCGTAAGTAGTTCCATTAATAGATAGTGTTCTAGAAGAGCTTACAGCGTCTGTAATGCCATAACCTAAAATAGTACTAGGAGTACTAATAATTTTGTTCCAATTCAAACTACCTAACCAAGTAGGGTCTGTGTAAACAAAAGAAGTACTAACAACATTTGTCATTTGACTTGCAATCTGCGAAGCAAATAAAGTTGTAGAGTATTTAACAGTCTTAGGAGACGTACCTATAATTACACCTACTAAATGAGTAGGCATGTCATCAGGTAATTGACTGGTTTTTAAAATTTCGCCTGGTATATTGTTTAAGTTATTCATCGACTGCTATGTAAAGTCCGTTTTCTGTAATTAAAGCTATAGAAGGTAAGAAAGATTGTCTTATTACTTGGTCTACAAAAAGTATCTTAAAGGTACTTAGAGGTTGTTCAAAACGAACTGTTCCTATAGGCCTATTTTCTTCTATAAATTGTGTGGTGAAGGAAAGAGATACCGAACCTGTCTGAAGTCTCGCAAATAGCCCCTGAGAGGTCTGAAAGAACTCTACTTTAACTGGATAGTCCCAAGCTTGAGTTCTAATTGCCATTAAATCATGAGGATGAATAAATGTCTTAGAGGAATATCCGTTATAGATTTGGTCTATAAGACCACTCCCATAGCCATTACCCTGAAAATTTAATTTAACACGCACTATGCAAAAATAAAACTTTAACGAAAAAAGTCAATATTAAAAAAGGAGCCCATATAGGACTCCTCTTACTTATCACTAGGTATAAGTTCTTTTAAGCTTCTTCTACACTCAACAACTTAATAAACACAGGATAGTGTTCAGTTGTTTCTAGATTTTCAAATTGTTCCAATAAGAACACAGAGTGAGAGATTTCTTTTTCTTCGTTTAAAAGAGCAGTGATTTCTTCTTGAAATTTAATAAAGTTAGGATTAGGCTTCTCATCAATCATCGGTTGAAGAGAAAAGTTTCCACTTTCATCTGCTGTTCCTAGTTCTTTGATTAAAGAATCTCTTAAAGTGTCTACTGCTTTCTTTTCAGCTTGGATACCTTCGCCTAAACGAGTTAACCAGTAACGATTTTTAAGAGTTAAACTTTGAGATAAAAGTCCTTTAGAAAGAACTTCTCCTGTTTGAGGGTTAGTTAATCCGAATAATTCAGACTCTAATCTGTAAATTTCGTTTAATGTAAGTTTGGTGGTTTGCATATATTTAAATTAAAGTTAGTCCTAAATGTTCAGCTACTAAAGTAAGTAGGTAATTGTTGTCTTGTCCCCAAGCAATAAATTCTTCTTCAGTCATGTAATAATTTCCTACAGAAATTGTTTTAGAAGTAGGGTTAATTGGTGTAACTCCCTCAGTTTCAGTAACTTCAGTAACTTCAGACAATTCATAATAAAGACCTGTAGTTGTGTCCTCTGCATCAAAAGGAAGAGATTTAACTTTTAAGGTGTTGATAGTTCCTAACAAGGCTACATCAACTGGTTGTACTTTTGCCATAATTACTTACAAATATAATAAATAAAATTAAAAAGTCAATTAGGTAATATTAGTGATTATACTATTAGTTATGTTTAAAGTTTTTCCAAAGTATTAATACAAACTTGCTATTTGGTCTCCTGTAGTTTCAACAGTTGATGCATTTTTTAATCTTTCTCCTATACTGTTTGCTGTAGTTAAATTAGAAGTAAGATGATTCCATACATCTGCTGGAGTAAGTGCTGCTGTACCTACTGTATTATCGACAGGAACACCTACAGAAACTCTGTTTGCAGGAGGGACTGCTAAAGTTCCTACGTAATTACCGACAGCATAACTTACGCCTAGTCTGACATTTTGTATAGCAGGTGAGTCTACAAGAGTATCAGGAGAAACTAGAACGTATGCGTTGTTACTTGTGTCTCGATGTCTTATATATGTACCTACAGTGTTAGCAATAAACCTACAATTAATAGCACCAATCGCATTAAAAGCAGTGTCGGAAAATATTAAAGGACCTGTGATATGAAAACCGTCCAATAAATCTGTTTTACTTACTAAAACGTTGCTTAAGTTTGTATTTATAATAGATCCAATAATATTTGTTTTTCTAGAAGAAATTGTTTGGGTAATTGACATTATTAAGTTACCTGTACCACTAGGATTTACTACTTTTTCTATCTTACCTGTGTGAGTATATATGCAATTAGTAAGAGTTGCAAACGTAAAATTAGTTGCAGTGTTTGAAATTGTCATTAAAATATTACCTACTATGTTTATAGTAGAGTCTATAAAAGTATAAGTTGTTACACTGGTAGTAGTTGTGACTCCAGATTGATAAGTATTACCCGTTATATTAAGGGTATGTCCCCCTTCAACCCTAATCATTCCTTCAGGTTGACCATTAGTTGTTGAGTCATATTGGATATCTCCAATTATATTAGTAGTACCAGTTCCAAATGCAGTGTAATTGAGTCCATAACGCTCAAAATAAGTACTATAAACCATATAATCCTTAATCTGATTGTTTAAAGTTTTAAATTTTTTAAGATTTCCAACAATGTTTATCGTACCTGTTCCTGTATGACGAACTGTACACCTATTTCCTCCAGCGTAGTCTGCCGTAATATGGTATATATCAGAGTTTATATTTAACACTCCAGAACCTGTATACGTTAAAAAATCATTCGAACCTGCCATAGTAGCTGCAATACCAGTACCAGTACAAGTTATTGTTCTTGTTCCACTACCGCTCACAACTAATCTTCCAAGATCATTACTAATAGCAGATAAATCGGTATTAGGAGCAAACATTAAAAGAGCACTCAAAGAGGCACTATCAGTCACTGTGTTTTGAATTGATAATACTCTCATCCTATAGTATGTATAAGCAGTACTATTTCCAATTCCATTTGCTATATAATTTTGTCCAAAAAGAACTGTAGAGGTGTGAAGAGTAGTCCATGAAGTACCATCGTTTGAAGCTTCAAAAGCAAACTGTTTAACATTTCTAGCGGTTGATGCAGAAGTGTTTCTGTAAAATATACCATCAACAACAGTTGCCGTATTAAACTTATACCCAATCCAAAGATTGTTAATTCCATTAAATGATCCTAGTGTATAACTTGAATTATATATATTACCATTATAAGTTGTATTAAGTGTTGTCCTAAATATGTTATATGCATTTACGTTATTATCCCAACTAATAACTTCTCCTCTGTTTAAAGTATTAGAACTGTCTAAATTGGAAAGCATATAGGGAATCAAGTCTACCTGAGACTCAAAATATGCTCTACCAGTAATAGTGTCTACATTAACATCTTCATCTACAGTAACAACTTTACCATTTAAAGCAACCACATCTCCTGGAATAGGTTTGACTCCTCTTGACCATGTTGCTGTATTGCTCCAGTTACCATCAGCAATAGCTACTTTTAGTTTAATTGCCATTATAAATTCTTTTCGTTAACTAATGTTTGCAAAGACGTCATAATACCTTGAACTGCATTTTCCAATGCAGCGTCTCCTTCAGCTGTTTCAAAAATATCCATCAAGGATATTGCTTTAGGTTGGTCTGGAAGACTTTCAAATGTACCATCCTTTAACTCTCTAAACGGAGTAAAACGGATGGCAGTAGAAGCACCTAGTCCAGGTTTCCAAATAGAAGACATAGAAATGCTTACTGCAAGAAAAGGATACTCAATCCCATCTACTATTGTTGGTTTAGTTGATATTAGTTTCATATTATGTATAAGTTGCTGTTAATCTATTAGTCCATGCAACATTAGTTGCACTTTGTATCATTGAACTTCCATTGGAAGAAATTGTTAATCTTTTTATTGTCCAAACATTTGACGATTCACTTGATCCTGTTAACGCTTTTCCTAAATAATCATAAGGGGATTCAAAGTCATGTCTTGCAATATAGGTAATTGGTGTAGCAGTTTTTTCTATTAAATCAGTATCTAGGATTCCGTTTTTCCACCAATATTCCACTACAGAACTATCTGTTATAACACCTACAGTTCTTCCGATTACTCTAAGACCAGAAACAATTGCTGTATTCGCTTCAGCTACAGTATTATAAGGTCCGTAAGTCGAATCAACATTTGCTGCTGGATTTACAATAAATATTTGGTTTGCTAAATTAAAAGTTGCCATCTTATGATAAAGTTATAGTTGCAGTTAAACCTAATGGAGTAACTGAAGTAAATGTGTAAACCTTGTAAGACACTGCTGTTCCTCCTGCATCGTTTACGTTAAATGTAGCCAATACAAAGTTACTTGTAATATTTTCAAGACTCGAAGTAATTACGCTTACTAAATTTCTTGTAGCTGGTATTGCAATAACAAACTTAGTTTGAGTAAATGTACCTGAGTTAAATGAGTTAGTGTCTGTAAAGTTAGATCCAAAAGCTCTTACCTCCGCACTTGTTGTTGGTGTAGTAGTAGTTGGTCCAAAAAACTGTCTATATCTTCCTGTAACCGTAGGAGTAGATGAGGAGACTACGATTGTTCCAGCTACTCTTGAAGCATCTAAGTTTGTTCCTGCAACTCCTTTATTGTCGAAGTAAGCTCCTGTACCAATTGCATGAGTTACAGTTACTGCCCAGTTATTAGTACCACTAATTACAGCTACAGTTATTGCTAGTGTGTTTCCTGCTTGGTTAGTTAAACTTATACCTGTGCCAGAAAAAGCATAATTAGAAGCAGCTCCTACTAAAGGATTTGCATTTACAGTTCCGTCTCCATTTGTAATAGTTCCTTGTACAAAAGTTGCTGTTAAAGTTCTACTTACACTAGTTCCTATTTCTACCGTTCCACTAGTTCCGCTTACAGCTAAGCTAGCAGATTTTACAGTTGTTATAGAAGCCAATATAGTAGGAAATAAAATAGTATCCAAAACTTGAACTAAAGTCTTACTTCTCCAACTACTAGCAGGTTGAACAGTTGCTCCACCTACAGCTACAGAGTTAACTCCATCTGCAATTAATGTATTATAAATAGTACCCAATGATCCTCCTGATAGCGTTAACCCTTCATTAGCATCTACGCTTAAAACAGATGACAATGCTTTATTCTTCCACAGCCCTGTAGACGATTCATAAGTAAGAAGATCGTTATTCGCTTCAGAAGCAATAAGAACTCCGTGTAATTCGTTTAATTCGTAACCGTTCTGAAAATGAAGAACTATACGACCTTGCGTAGGGTGAGACCGAGCAATATAACCTATAAAAACTGTATGATTAGGTTCAGCAGGAATTGTACTTGTCATCCCACCTGCCGTAGTAGCAGATAACCAAACAGCATCACCAGCCGTAAAAGCCGAAGTGTCTAAATTATGTAGAGTTCCATTTACCGCTATGTACCCATCAGAGTTATTCGAAATATTCGCTACAACTATACCTATTGTTTTAGAAGAAGTGGCTTCTGTGTCAGCTTTTGATAAAACTGCATTAGGTCTGTTTCCTGTTGCTCCGTTTAAATAAACTACTTGTCCTTTAGTTAAGGTAGAGCCAGTACTATTTCTTACTATAATCTGAATAGCCTCAGCACTATCTACTACTCCGTCATTGTCAACATCGTAAGTAGCTTTAAGCATATCTCCGCCTCCTCCTGTACTTATTAACTTCCAAGTACCATCATCCGCTAAATAAAGATTTCCTAAGCCTGTAGACCCTGTACCTAAACGATTACGGTCTATGATACCTGTGGAGATAAAACTCGCATCAAATAACCTCCATAACACAGGTCCATTAACTATA
>Ga0209191_1000232_pt1 | contig 44861 bp, 68 predicted proteins | sample S_130626_EF_Meta_FD_187320 | JGI IMG/M metagenome (GOLD analysis project Ga0209191, IMG submission 187320) | Freshwater microbial communities from Lake Simoncouche, Canada to study carbon cycling - S_130626_EF_MetaG (SPAdes) (version 2) | ecosystem: Environmental > Aquatic > Freshwater > Lake ...
ATAAAGATACTGTACAGTCCCCTTCGGGACGACAAGTTATAGCGCCCTGTAGCAAGGGGAACAACAGCCAACAGGCGTTCCCCTCTCCGATAGCGAACAACGAATCTTCCGATAGCACTCTATAGTATTAGTAGGGCTTTAGTTTTTTTTATGTCTCCTTAAAGGATAAAGACTCATGTCGGATGATTTGTCTTCTAACGAAGTGTTGGTGGTTGAAAAACCAAAGCGTCCGAAGATTAAAAGACGTGAAGTAGTAAATGGTAAACCTAAGCGTGGTCGTCCCACAAAGGCGGCTATCGCCAAGAAAAAGAATCCCGGCATACTGGGCAGACCTCCCGGTGACGCTGCTAGGATAGCGGAGTTTAAAGCTAGACTACTAGCCACTGCTGGTGATAGTGTTATTACAAAGATTATAGAAACTGCATTGGCGGATGGTCATCCAGCGCAAGGTGCAATGCTCAAGTTTTGTGGAGAACGATTATTACCATTATCTAGCTTTGAAGCTAAGAGTGGTGGTGGTACTCCGCAGATTAGTATTAATATTACTTCGTTAGGTTCTCCTACAATAGAATCTTCTGAAGTAATTGAAAACGATGTAACAGATGTTGTTATAAGAGATATTGATGACAACACTTGATTTTAAACTATTGAATTGGCAACAGACAGTATTTAAAGATAATACTCGATTTAAAGTTATTGCTGCTGGTCGTCGTTGTGGTAAATCACGATTATCTGCAATCACTTTATTAATTGAGGGTTTGAATTGTCCTGAAGGTTCTAGTGTGATGTATGTTGCACCAACACTAGGACAAGCTCGTACCATTATGTGGGACTTGTTAATGGACTTAGGCAGACCCATTATCAAATCTGCTCACATTAACAACTTAGAGATTACTTTAGTTAACGGCAGGAAAATCCTCATTAGAGGAGCTGATAACCAAGACTCTTTGCGTGGTGTGTCTTTGTCATATTTGGTAATGGACGAGGTAGCGTTTATTAAACCAGAGATTTGGGAACGAGTGCTTCGTGCAGCGTTGTCAGATAAAAAAGGTAGAGCAATGTTTATTTCTACTCCTTCTGGTCGTAATCACTTTTATGAGTGGTTTCAGTTGGGACAAAGTGGAGAAGATGAGGATTGGAAGTCTTGGCACTTTACCACCGCAGATAATGAGACGATTGACCCTAAAGAGATTGAAGCTGCAAAGCGTACGTTAAGTTCCTTTGCATTTAACCAAGAGTATTTGTCTTCCTTTAACAACTCAGGCTCTGGATTGTTTAAAGAAGAATGGATTAAGTTTGGTGAAGAACCTAAAGATGGTTCATGGTATATTGCAGTAGACTGTGCTGGCTTTGAAGAAGTTGGTAAGAAGCAAACTAATAAACGACTCGATAAAACCGCTATAGCGTGTGTGAAGGTAGATAACAGCAATGTGTGGTTTGTGGACAAAATTGAATGTGGTCGTTGGTCGACTGAAGAAACTGCGCTTAGAATACTCAAGAACATACAAGAATACCAGCCGCTGGCTGTAGGGATTGAGCGAGGAATCGCTAAACAAGCAATTATGAATCCTTTGATGGATGCAATGCGTAGAATGAACTGTTACGCACACATCGAAGAATTGACGCATGGCAATAAAAAGAAAGTAGATAGGGTTACTTGGGCTTTGCAAGGTAACTTTGAGCATGGCAGGATTGTGCTAAATGCTGACACAGACTTTGAATTATTTGTAGATGAGTTGTTGATGTTTCCAACGCAAGGTGTACACGATGATACTGTCGATGCTTTAGCGTACATTGAACAACTTGTAAGACCTAACTTTGATGCTGACGATGGCGGAGATGAGTGGGAAACTCTTGACGTAATTAGTGGTTATTAATAAGGAACAAAATGGCTGAGAACATGGACATGAACGAAGGTACGATGTGGGAAGAACCCTCTGAGTCCGATAAGGAACTTACTGCGTTTGTTGTAAACCATTGTGATAGATGGAGAGATTCTCGTGATGAGAACTATCTAGAAGACTGGAAAGAGTATGAGCGTATCTTTCGTGGTGTCTGGGCTTCCGAAGATAAGACTCGTGAATCAGAGCGTAGTCGTCTAATTAGTCCTGCTACGCAGCAAGCTGTTGAGACTCGTCATGCTGAAATCATGGAAGCAGTCTTTGGTAATGGTGAGTTCTTTGACATCAAAGACGACATCACAGACATAAACAACAATCCAATGGATGTTGAAGCAATCAAAGCATTGCTTAAAGAAGACTTAGAAAAACACAAGATTCGTAAAGCTGTTGACCAAATTGAATTGATGGCAGAGATTTATGGTACTGGTATTGGTGAACTTATCGTTAAGCAAGAAAAAGAATTTATTCCTGCTACAATGCCAATGCCGGGAACAACACAAGCAGCTTATGGAATACAAGAAAAAGAATACTTCTGTGTTAAAGTAAACCCAGTCAATCCTAAGAATTTCTTAATTGACCCTAACGCTACTTCTATTGATGATGCAATGGGCTGTGCAGTTGAGAAGTTTGTATCTATTCACAAAGTCGTAGAAGGAATGGAAAAAGGTATCTATCGCAAAGTCAATATTGGACCTGCTGCAGTAGATGATGACTTAGAAGTAACTCAAGAAGTCATTCAGTATCAAGATGATAAAGTCAAACTTCTTACTTATTATGGTTTAGTTCCTAGAGAATACTTAGAACAACTTGAAAACAAAGATGGAGAAGAGGTTGTTGACCTGTTTCCAGATGATTCAGTAGCGGACAACTATAGCGACTTAGTTGAAGCGATTGTGGTAATTGCCAATGATGGACTGCTCTTAAAAGCAGAAAAGAATCCCTACATGACCAATGACCGCCCTATCGTATCTTATCAAGACGATACTGTCCCTAATCGTTTCTGGGGTCGTGGCACAGTAGAAAAAGCCTACAATATGCAAAAGGCAATTGATGCACAGCTTCGCAGCCATTTAGATAGTCTAGCCCTAACTACTGCTCCAATGATTGCTATGGACGCTACAAGGCTTCCTAGAGGTGCTAAGTTTGAAGTTAAACCCGGTAAAGCGATTCTTACCAATGGTAATCCAGCAGAAATCCTCTATCCATTTAAATTTGGACAAGTAAGTCCTGAAAATTTTGCTACTTCTAAAGAGTTTGAGCGTATGCTCTTGATGGCAACCGGTACTTTAGATAGCCAAGGCATGGTATCTCAAGCTACTCGTGACTCATCTGGCGCTGGTATGTCGATGGCTGTGTCTGGAATTATCAAGAAGTACAAGCGTACCCTGACAAATTTCCAAGAAGACTTCATGGTTCCGTTGATTCGTAAAGCGGTCTTCCGTTATATGCAATTTGACCCTGAGCGTTATCCTTCTGTAGACATGAAGTTCATTCCTACAGCTACTTTGGGTATTATGGCTCGTGAATATGAACAGCAACAGCTTATTGGCTTGTTACAAACACTAGGACCTAATACTCCTGTATTGCCAATCATCCTCAAAGGTATTATTGCTAACTCTAGCCTATCTAATCGGGCTGAAATGGAGCAAGCATTGACCAAAATGAGTGAACCTGACCCACAACAGGCTCAAATGCAGCAGATGGCAGCACAGTTGCAGATACAGCAAAGTCAGGCTCAGACTCAATCGTTGCAAGCAAAAGCACAAAAAGATGCTGCAGATGCTCAAAAGACCATGATTGAAGCACAAATGGCTCCACAAGAGATGCAATTAAAGGCTGCAACAGCTCTATCTAAGGTAAATAAGCCAGAGAAACAGATGACTGACTTTGAAAAGCGTCTAAAAATTGGTGAATTAGCTTTAAAAGAGCAAGATATTGTCAATCGTGGCAAGATTGTTGAACTTCAGATGAAGAAAAACTAATAAAACGCTTGACTTTTCAATAAAACTGTGGTAAAATACGGCTATATAAGTAAGTAAGCACTCACTTACATTCTCCAAAAGGACAAAGAATGGATGAAAAATTACAAGCCTATTACGAGGCAAGATTCTCGATGATGGCAACAGACGGCTGGAAAGATTTGATTGAAGACGCTCAAGGCTTCTTCGACGGATTGAATAAAGTCGTAGCAATACAGAATGAAAATGATTTGTTTATGAAGAAAGGGCAGTTAGACGTTCTTCAGTGGCTATTAAGCCTTAAAGACAGTTCATCACAGACCTATGAGCAGCTCATGTCGGGAGACTCAGCAGATGGCTCTTAGGGTATTTGATTTCCTCTGTGAAGAGGGACACTTACACGAACACTTTGTTAGTTATGAGGTGACAGAAGTAGCGTGTAAGGATTGTAGTAAACCTGCTTTAAGACAGATTTCAACTCCTACTATCTATTTGGAACCATTTTCAGGGAACTTCTCTGCAGCGGCAGATAGATGGGCTAGAAATAGAGCTGAGAAACAGAAACTAGAGCAGAAACAAAACTCCTAAGATACCTCGTAAGAGCCTTAGATTATTAATCCTAAAATCACTTGATATGGTGACAGGAGACTTTAAATGGCAGCGACTTTTATTCAAGAAGAAGAATTGTTTAACGGCAATGAGCAAGAAGTAGTACACGATGTAACAGTTTCAGACGCTAACGCACAACCTGAAACTAAACAGACTGAACCTGTAGAAGAATTACCTGAGAAGTATCGTGGTAAATCTGCTGCTGATATTGCAAGGATGCACCAAGAAGCTGAAAAGCTAATAGGTCGCCAAGCAAATGAGGTTCATGAAGTACGTTCACTTGCAGACCAACTGTTAAAACAACAACTCGACTCTAGAGCAAGAGAAACCCAACCAATTGAAGAATCGCTTGACGAAGACTTTTTTGTAGACCCTAAACAGGCAGTTAACAGACAAGTTGAAAAGCACCCTGCTGTAATTGAAGCTAGACAAGCAGCTTTAGAAATGCGGAAGATGAAGACGACACAACAATTGTCGGCTAAACATCCTGATTTTTCAGTTATCTCACAAGATGCTGGATTCCAAGATTGGGTTAAATCTTCTAAAATACGTCTAAATATGTTTGCCAAAGCCGACGCTGAATATGATTTTGAAAGCGCTGATGAGTTAATAAGTACCTACAAGGAACTTAAACAAATCAAACAGCAAACTCAAAATGTTCAAACAGCGAAAGCCGAGAACAAAGCTCAAGAACAAGCAATGAGGGCAGCAACTGTAGATGTTGGCGGCGCTGGTGAGACTAGCCGAAAAGTATATCGAAGGGCAGACCTTATTAAACTGAGAATGACGGACCCTGACCGGTACATGGCACTTCAAGATGAAATCATGAGTGCTTATGCCCAAGGACGAGTCAAGTAATTTTAGAATTTATAATTTAAAGGAAATTTATCATGGCATTAGGTACAGACCACGTCACAGTCACAACAGCAGCAACGTTCATCCCAGAAATCTGGAGTGACGAAATTGCCGCTGCTTACAAAAAATCATTAGTAGCAGCTAATCTTGTTAAAAAGATGTCTTTCAAAGGCAAAAAAGGCGATACAGTTCATATCCCTGTTCCAACTCGTGGTTCCGCAGCTTCCAAAACTGCAGGTTCACAAGTTACATTGATTGCAGCAACTGAATCAGAAGTAACAGTATCTATCAACAATCATTACGAATACAGCCGTTTGATTGAAGATATTGTCGAAGCTCAAGCATTGTCTTCACTACGTCAGTTCTACACAGACGACGCTGGCTACGCTTTGGCTAAACAAGTTGACACAGACTTGATTAAATTAGGTCGTGTTGCTCAATCTGGTGCTAACACAGCAGCTTACACCAAAGGCTACATCGGTGGTGATGGTTCCACATTGTATGTTGCTGCTTCTAACAACGCTTCTGCATTGACTGATGCTGGTATCCGTCGTGCTATCCAGCGTTTGGATGACAGCGATGTTCCAATGGATGGTCGTTTCTTCATCATTCCTCCATCAAGCCGTAACACATTGATGGGCTTGTCTCGTTACACTGAGCAAGCGTTTGTTGGTGAAGTTGGCTCTGCTAACACCATCCGCAATGGCGAAATTGGTAACCTTTATGGTATGCCTGTATTTGTATCTAGCAATGCTGATACAACTTCTGGCAGTACTGCAGCTCGTGCTTGCTTAATGGCGCACAAAGATGCAATGGTATTGGTTGAGCAAATGGGTGTTCGTTCACAAACTCAGTACAAACAAGAGTACCTCGGTACATTGTTCACTGCTGACACACTTTATGGTGTTTCAGAGTTGCGTGACTATGGTTCAGTTGCTTTGATTGTTCCAGCTTAAGTAGTTGATTGACTCTGCCCCGATAGAAACTGTTGGGGCAGTTTACTTTAGTACTCTTTCATAAGAGTTTTAAAATAAACTGTAAAGGTACAATATGGTTCAATTCAAATGTATTATTTCTGGTAACATTATTTCTTTTGAACACGAAGTAGATATTTCAACTACTCGTGATAATCCTGCTTATGAGGAAGTAAAAGAAGAAGTTAAAGAAGAAGTCAAGAAGACTGTAGCTAAGAAATCTACTAAAGAAGAATAACCTTGAGCCTATATAGAGGAGCTGGGGGTTCTGGGGACGCTACTAATGATGCTTCTAGTCAAGCAGTCTTAGCAACAGCCGCAGCTAACGCAGCCGAAGTATCTAAGAATCAAGCAGCAGCTTCCGCTAGTGCAGCATCGACTTCTGCCTCTGCAGCAAGTACTTCAGCAACTGCAGCAGCTAGTTCGGCTAGTTCTGCCTCTGGCGCAAGTACTTCAGCGACTAATGCTGCCGCTTCTGCTAGTGCCGCAGCAACATCGGCAACTAATGCAAGTAATAGTGCAACGGCAGCAAGCACTTCAGCAACCGCTGCAGCAGCCTCAGAAAGCGCTGTAAGCACGTCTGCAAGCAACGCTAGTACCTCTGCATCAAGTGCGTCTACAAGCGCTACAAACGCTTCTAATAGTGCTTCTGCAGCATCAACGAGTGCCTCTAATGCTTCTACGTCAGCAACTTCTGCTTCAAGTTCTGCATCATCGGCTACTACGTCTGCAAGCAATGCCAGTACATCAGCAACAAACGCATCTAATTCTGCTACTTCAGCTTCAACATCAGCTTCAACAGCTACTACTCAAGCGGGTATAGCAACTACTAAAGCAAGTGAAGCAAGTACTTCAGCAACAAATGCGGCTAGTTCAGCAACAGCAGCAGCAAGCAGTGCATCGAGTGCGTCTACCTCTGCCACTAATGCTACAACTGCACAAACAGCAGCAGAGTCTGCTAGAGACGCAACATTAGCTGCTTACGACAGTTTTGATGATAGATATTTAGGTGCTAAGTCTTCTGCACCAACATTAGATAACGATGGTAATGCTTTAGTTGGTGGAACACTGTACTTTGACACAGTAAGTCAAGGTATGAAGTTATACACTGGTTCTGCTTGGGTTAATGCTTATGTTCCCGGAACAGACTACCTAGCTAAAGCTAATAATTTAAGTGATTTAAACTCTGCAGCGACTGCTAGAACTAACTTAGGTCTCGGTACTGCAGCCACTACAGCATCAACATCGTATGCGACTGCTGCTCAGGGAACTACTGCAGATTCAGCTTATGCTGATAGGCTAAAGTGGGATGGTGGAGCAACTGGATTAGTAGCTGCTACAGGTCGTACTTCTTTAGGTCTTGGAACAGCAGCGACTGTGGACGACACTACTTTAGTTCATATAGCTGGCACAGAAACTATTACTGGCACTAAGACTTTTAGTGCAACAATTACAGGCTCTATTAGCGGTAATGCAGGAACAGCCACTAATGGAGTTGTCACAACTGGTAGTTATGCAGACCCTGCATGGATAACAGACTTGACAGGAAGTAAAATTAGTGGTACAATAGACGGAGGTTCTTTCTAAGAAAAGATTATGGCGACAATAGTTAAATTAAAAAATAGTGTAACAACAACCGCTGCTCCTAGTTCGCTAGTACAGGGCGAAGTTGCCGTTAACGTAACAGACAAAAAAGTCTGGGTCGGTAACGCAGCTTCTTCTCCAGTTCAAGTACTTGGTGCTGGTGCTACAGTAGCTGGCACAACATTAACCATGACTGGTGATGGAACATTCAGCGGTACTGGTCAAGTTAAGGTTCCAGCAGGAACTACAGGACAGCGTAGCGGTTCTCCTGCTGCCGGTATGATGCGTTATAATAGCACTACTGGCACATTTGAAGGTTATACCACAGCTTGGGGTTCTATCGGTGGCGGTGCTACTGGTGCTGGTGGCGATGCAGTCTTTCAAGAAAACTCTAGGACTGTAACAACTAGCTACACACTAACTACTGGAAAGTCTGCATCTACTGTAGGTCCTATTACAGTAAATAGTGGTGTTACTTTAACTATTCCATCTGGTGAAAGATTGGTGATTCTGTAATGAATTTATATTGGATTCACCACAAAGACCACTCTGACATCTTTAGTCAGGGCTATGTTGGCGTGTCCAATAATGTTGAAAAACGATGGTATGACCACAAAACATATACCAATAATGCCCATTTAAAACATTCTATGGAAAAGTATGGGTGGGACAACTTAATTAAAGAAGTTGTTTTAATTGCCGATGAAGATTATTGCTTAGATATTGAGAATAAACTCAGACCAAGTGATAAAATAGGTTGGAATATTGTAATGGGCGGTGGAAAACCTCCTAGTGCATTGGGTAAGAAATTTGTTCGTTCTGAAGAATATAAGCAAAAACAAAGATTAGCCAAAGTAGGCAAATCCTCTTGGAATAAAGGGCTTAAACTTACAGAAGAACAAAAAGCCAAACAATTTAACCTTGCAGAATATATGAAAGACAGAGTTCGTCCAATGAAAGGCAAAAGTCATAGTGAAGAAACTAAAGAAAAAATCCGACAAACAAAATTGTCGCAATCTAGGAGCAAACAATGTCTAGCGTAATTCTCAATGGAGATACCTCAGGTTCTGTGACCGTTAGCGTACCCGCAGTAGCAGGAACCAATACAGTCACTATCCCTGCATCAACCGGCACAGTAATGGTTAGCGGTAATATGCCAGCTTTTAGTGCTTATCAAAGTTCAGGTCAATCTGTTAATAGTGCAACATTTACAAAAGTTCAATTACAAACAGAAGAATTTGATACTGCTTCTGCCTTTGATTCCACTACAAATTATCGTTTTACTCCACAAGTGGCTGGCTATTATCAAGTAAGCGGAAGTGTTGAATGGAGTTTTTTAACTGGGCAAAGCCTTATTACTATATATAAAAATGGCTCAAGATTTAAAGATGGAAACTTTGGCACAGGCGGTACTGATGGAACTTCAAGCGTAGTTTCTGTTTTAATTTATTTAAATGGTTCTACTGATTATGTTGAATTGTATTGTTATCAAAATACAGGAACTGCAAAAACTACTGTTAATGTATTAACTTCAACTTTCTTTCAAGCCGTCATGGTAAGAGGTGCGTAATGTACGACAAAATTAAATCACTATACCCAAGCCTTGAAGATAAAGACTTTATGACTGTAATCACACTACAAAACGATTCAGACGGCAAAGGCGATTACATTGCTAAATGGGAACACCCTACACTAGCTAAACCAACAGATGAGGAATTATCATAATGGCTTACGGAACAGTAAACGCTGATGTAATACAGACTTCCACTAGCGGTGGTGTACTAGGTGCTGGTAACGCATCTATTATGAAGAATAGGCTCATAAATGGGGCTTTTGTAATCGACCAACGGAACGCTGGTGCTAGTGTAAATAATGATACAGGTGGAACACAATATACATTAGATAGATGGTTTATTTATGGAACACAAGCGTCTAAGTTTAGCGTTCAACAAAATGCTGGTTCTGTAACACCCCCAGTTGGATTTAGTAATTATTTTGGTGCTACTTCACTTTCTGCTTATTCTGTTGGAAGTACGGATTTCTTTAATATTATTCAAAGAATAGAAGGTTTTAATACTGCCGACCTGAATTGGGGAACTGCCAATGCTAAGACTGTAACCTTGTCATTTTGGGTACGCAGTTCTTTAACAGGTACTTTTGGTGGAGTTTTACTAAATGGTGCTGCTGACCGTTCATATCCATATAGCTACACTATTTCATCTGCTAACACTTGGGAACAAAAATCAGTAACTATTGCTGGTGATACAAGCGGAACTTGGGTTGGTTCAACCAACGGAACTGGTATGCAAGTTCGATTTGGTATGGGTTCTGGTGCGACATATACAACAACTGCTAATGCTTGGGCTAGTGGGTTCTACAATCAACCAACTGGCTCTGTAAATGTAGTAGGAACAAACGGAGCAACTTTCTACATTACTGGTGTTCAACTAGAAGTAGGAAGTAGTGCTACTGGATTTGAGTATCGTTTATATAACCAAGAATTAAGTGCTTGCCAACGCTACTTTGAAAAATCTTACAATCAAAATGAAGCTGTTGGTGCAAGTGGTGTACTTGCTTTTCGAGTGTATGTAACACCTTTTGTAGGAAATGAATATAGTGCTAGTTTATATTTTAAAGTTTCAAAAAGAACCGCACCTACTATGGCATATTACACAAACGGAGGAACACCAAATGTTTGGGTAGCATTACCTTCAGCCTCAAACAGAACCCCAACAACAAATACTGTTGGCGAAAATTCTTTTGAAATATCTGTTGCTAGTGTAACTGCTGATAGTACATTACAAGGCAGTTGGACTGCTTCTGCGGAGTTATGATTATGTATAAACTTTTACCTTTTAATCCAATAGTAAGCAATGTTGAAATTGTTGTGCGTTTATCAGATAACGCTAACATCCCCTTTGACCCTGACAACACAGACTACCAAGCCTACCTAAAATGGGTTTCTGAAGGCAACACACCATTACCAGCGGAGAATACATAATGACCACAATCATTAACGGCACAAGTAGTGCTATAACATTCCCTGATTCTACTGTTCAGAATACTTCAGCTATTGTTAGTGGATATGTACCTTATGCAAATCTGCCAGCAGGTAGTGTATTGCAAGTGGTTCAAGGTACTTACTCTACAAATACTTTTAATTCAACAGGAACATTAACAGATACAAATTTAACGGCAACAATTACCCCTAAATTTTCTACAAGCAAAATTCTTGTATTAGTTAATCAGGCAGGGGTAGTAGCCTCAAATTCATTAAGTGGTGTAACACTTACCTTGTTTAGAAATTCAACATCAATACTTGGGTTTGGTTTGTATATTGGCTACGCATCCGCAGACAATATTACAAATGCTTCAACTGCTTATCTTGATTCACCAGCGACTACTTCAGCAACAACTTACAAAACGCAATTTTGTAGAACAACTGGTTCAGGAAATACTATTGTTCAAGCCAATGGAGCTTCTTCTACTATTATTCTTATGGAGATTGCGGCATGATTAATTTTTTAAATGCAATTCACAAATTAAACCCCAATGTTGCCGTTATTCGTGGCACTACTGCTTACGATGCAGACGGAAATGAAGTAGCTTACGACCTACAAGCCGTAACTGCACAAGCTGAAGCTGATGCACAAGCAGTCATTGATACAAAGGCTTCTGCACTAGCTAAACTAGCCGCATTAGGTTTAACCCAAGACGAAGTTAAATCTTTGATAGGTTAATAATGACTGAACACGCAAACGAAAGTATTAAAGTAGCTGGTGATGTCATTTCTCTAATGACTGTGCTAGGTACTCTAGCGCAGATTCTACCTGCTATTGCTGCTCTGTTAACTATTGTGTGGACTTGCTTTCGGATTTATGAAACTAAGACTGTACAAGGTTGGTTAGGAAAGACACCTAAAGAATGAGAGAAATATCAGTAGGTAAAAACCTTACTGCCAATACTCTAACAACTTTATACACTGTTCCAACTCAGAACACAGCAAAGTGGCACACTGTCTTTGCACACAATGCAGGTGGTTCTACTAAACACTTTAGTTTGTGGTGGTACGACAAAAGTGCTAATACAGAAATTGTTGTGGTATTAGAATATAACTTGGCTTCTAAAACTTACTTTCAATTAGATGGTAATTCTTATGTATTTCTAGAAGAAGGCGATGAAATTAGAGTTAAGTCTGAAACAGGTTCTACTGTAAGTATTATTGTTACTGTAGAGCAATCCTACAAACAAGCAACTCAACATGGATTCTAAGGAGTAAGTATGAAAAAAGCTAAAGGCATGGCAAAAGTAGGTAAAGTAATGCACGAGTATAAAGCTGGTGAACTACATAGCGGCAAAGGCGGTCCTGTTGTTAAGTCTCGTAAGCAAGCTGTAGCTATTGCTCTAAGTCAAGCAGGAATGGCTAAAAAACCAATGAAGAAATCTGCTGGAAGAGGTCGCTAATGAAGCAGGGACTTTATTCCAATATCGCTGCAAAACGAAAGCGTATCGCTGAAGGCTCTGGTGAGCGTATGCGTAAAGTAGGTAGCAAAGGCGCCCCTACTGCTAAAGACTTCAAAGATTCTGCTAAGACTGCTAAGAAGAAGAAATAATGCCAAAGAAAGCATTTCAGAACCCTGAAGGTGGTCTTAACCAAAAAGGTAGAGACTATTACAACAAGACTACTGGTTCTAAACTAAAGCCACCAGTGTCCGCTAAAGAGGCTGCAAAGTCTCCTAAGGCTGCAGGTAGACGGAAGAGTTTTTGCGCTCGAATGGGCGGTGTAGCAGGTCCTATGAAGGACGAAAAAGGTAGACCAACAAGAAAAGCATTAGCACTTAAAAAATGGGATTGTAACTAATGGCAACAACATACTTACAAGCAGTTAATAGCGTACTTCGTAGACTAAGAGAGTCTGAAGTGTCTACTGTTAACGAAAGTGCTTATAGCAAGATGATTGGCGAGTTAGTCAATGATGCTAAGTCTTCTGTTGAAGCAGCTTACGGCTGGAACGCTCTTACACAAACCTTAACAGCTACAACCAGTGCTGATGTCTTTAGTTATGTCTTAACTGGTTCAGGTGTTCGCTTTAAAGTATTAAATGTTATTAACGACACTAGCAATACGTTTTTAAGACTTGCTCCTTTGTCATTTATGACACAACAGTTTTTACCTACAACTCCACAAAAAGGTACTCCAAACTATTACATCTTTAATGGTCAAGATAGCAACGGAGACTCTCTTGTAGATTTATTCCCTATTCCTGATGGGGCTTATGATATTCGTTTTAATACAGTATTGCCACAAGCACAATTAACTTCTGACAATACTATTATTAAAGTACCTGCAGATGTGGTAATTCTAAATGCTTATGCAAGAGCAGTAGTTGAACGTGGAGAAGACGGCGGTATTCAGTCTTCTGAAGCCTATGCTTTAGCTAAGAATTTAATGTCAGACTATATTTCATTAGAATCTAATCGTTCTATTGATGACACTAATTGGATTCCAAGTTGAGCAAACAGCTTGATACTTCGTCAATTGCAGCACCGGGATTTGCTGGTCTAAACCTTCAAGATGCTCCAACATCTTTAGAGGCTGGATATGCTTTAGAGGCAAATAACTGTGTTATTGATAAGTTTGGTCGTATTGGTTCTCGTAAGGGCTGGACTACCTATTTACCTGCTAACAGTGATTTAAGCACTTCAGCAGTTAAAACGATTGCACAGATGTTGTCTCCTACAGCAGGTAATAATCAACTGTTTGCTGCAGGTAACAATAAGTTGTTTTTATCTACAGGTTCAGCATTAGCACAAAAGTTAATTCGCAATAGCGGTGATACTGGTAATGCAACTTATACCATTACAGACAGTCATTGGCAAGTAGCTTCTTTACCTAGTGTAACTAATGCTAGAGCAAGAGCTGTAGTTGCACAAGCAGGACATAAACCTTTATACTTTAATTATTCTACAGTTACAAATGCTTATGTCTTTCAAGTATTAGCAGATTTAGCAACACTACCTGTATCGCCGATTGCACACACTAGCAGCACATTTACACCAAACTGTGCGATAACGGCTTATGGAAGAATATGGACTGCAGATATTGCCAGTGATAGACAAACAGTCTATTTTAGTGATTTAACTAATCCGTTAAACTTTCAAACAGGTACAGCAGGTTCTTTAAATATTGCTGATGTAGTTGGTGATGGAGACCCTATTGTAGCTATTGCTGCACACAATGGTTTCTTAATCATCTTCTGTGAAAACCATATTCTGGTATATGCAAATGCACAAGACCCTTCTGCATTGACTCTATCAGACAATATTAATGGTATTGGCTGTATTGCTAGAGATTCAGTACAGGCTACTGGTACAGATATTATCTTCTTATCTGCTACAGGAGTTAGAAGTTTGTCTAGAACAGTACAAGAGAAATCTATGCCAATGCGAGACATCTCTAAGAATGTTCGAGATGACCTATTAGAGTCTTTAGCTAGAACTTCTGATTTAAAAACTATTAAATCTGGATATTCTTCAACTGAAGCAATTTATGTCTTATCTTTTTCTGAAGATGATAATACCTATTGTTTTGATACAAGAAGTGTATTACAAGATGGTTCATTAAGAACAACAACTTGGACAAAGATTAAACCTACTGCTTTTTGCACTACAGCAACTAGAGAGTTTTTATTAGGACAAGCTGGTTATATTGGTCTTTATAACGGATACACTGATAATGGTTCAGTTTATCGTATGAGTTACTATTCAAGCTATTTTGACTTTCAGCAGCCTACATTATCAAAGATTCTTAAAAAGATTGAGATGTTGTTGATTGGAGCGCAGAATCAAGACGTTACAGTTAAATGGGACTTTGATTTTAAAAAGGCTTATCAGTCTGCAGTTACAGTCATTGCTCCTTCAGTAATCGCAGAATATGGTATTGGCGAGTATAACATCGGAGAGTATTCTGGTGGTATAATTATCTTTACCAATAACATTAATGGTAGTGGTGCAGGTAAAACCCTACAACTAGGATTTGAAACAAATATTAAAGATAATGCTGTCTCACTACAAAAAGTGGATGTGTTTGTTAAGGGTGGAAAAAAACTATGAGTAATTATACAAAAGCGACTAACTTTGCATCTAAAGATGCTTTGTCTACTGGAAATCCATTAAAGCTCGTTCGTGGAGCAGAAATCAATACTGAGTTTGATGCTATTGAAACTGCAGTGAATACTAAAGCTGATTTAGCGTCTCCTACCTTTACTGGAACACTTACAGCAGTTACTTTAGCTGTTTCAGGTAACGAAACTGTTGGTGGCACTTTAACTGTAACAGGTGCGCTAGAAGCTGCATCAGTTGATGGCGGTACATTCTAATCATGGCTACTATTGTCGACCAACAATATACCCCTACTGAGATTATCAAGAAAGATTTGGCTCGTGGTGGGTTTACTAAAGAAGAAGACAAACTATTAAAAGGATTTGTTGCTTTAATTAATGCAAAGAAAGCGGTTCTTGTTCGTCATAACAACACTGTATTTGTTGGTATTCGTAAAGAACCCGGTGTATTAGAAGTACATATGTATACACTAGACCCTTTGGCTGTGTTACCAGAAGCAATGAAAGTTGCATTTGATTCAGTAAAAAAAGCTGGTGTTAAAAAATTACAATCTGAAACTACAAATCCTAGATTGATTAAAATGCTAGAAACATTAGGACCAGTAAAGACAACTAAAAAAGGTAAAAATATTGCATGGGAACTGGAGATTGCTAAATGAGATATAATTTAGAATCTACTCTTCCAATCAATGCATTTTCTCCTCGTGCTAGAGGTCCTTTTGCTTTGGGAATGACACTTGAAGGGGGTAATCCAATACAAAGTGTTGTGAACGCTGTTTCTGATGCAGGACAGTCTATAGCTAACGTGGTGTCTGATGCTGGCACATCTATTGACAATGCGGTTATTCAACCAGCTATTGACGACCCTGCTGGTACTGTAATAAAAATTGGCGCTATTGTTGCTGCCCCAGCTACTGGTGGTGCATCATTATATGCTATTCCAGCTTATACAGCCGCTAAAGCAATTGCTGCAGGTATTCCACTAGAAGACGCAGCTAAGATGACTGCAATCTCTGCTGCTGCTGCATACGCAGGAGTTAGTGTTGCTGACTATGTTGGAACTCTTGCAGAGTTTGGTACAGATATTGGTTCACAACAAACAGCAATGTTAGCTGCTCAGAACGTTGGTATCGGCACTGGTGGTGCAGCCTCTACAGCGGCAGGACAAATTGCCGGAGGAGCTGCTGGTGGTGCTTTAGTTTCAGGAGCTACTGGTGGAGATGTTGGACAAGGATTACTAGGTGGTGCAATAAATGCCGGTATTGGGGCTGGAGTCGGTGCAACAGTCGATGCAGGTGCAGGATTACTTAATCAAACAAATACAGGAAGTACACAAATGGAAGACTGGTTACTAAATAGCGGATATTATGATAATCCTGCTAATATAGATACATACACACCTCCCACTGCAGCAGATTTTTCTCCTGTAGATTACGGACAAAACTCTGGTGACGTAGAAGCTCAAGCAGGTGGTTTTTATGGTGGAGCTGCTCCAGTAAACCCATATACTAATATGTCTGATGCAGAACTCACTGCAGCCCTTGCTAGTCAGAATGGTTCCAATACTAGCACTGCAATGAATTTGATTAAACAGTATGGAGCACAAGCTGTTAAAGCCTTATTAGGTGGTGCCGGTACTGCTGCACAAAGAAGTGCTTTAGGTTTAGGACCATCACAAGGTGGTTTACTTGGTGCTGGTGCAAACTATTTTCTAAATCAAAGTCAACTAGGACGTCTCAATACTGCTTACAATCAAAATGTAGCAGGACAACAAGCTGCAACTAAGACTGCACAGGAACAGGCTTCATTTACTCCTGTTGGAATGACTACTGCTTTTGGACAGTCTAATTTCCAGTATGACCCTAATACTGGTAAACTAATTTCTGCTGGTTATACTCCTACTTCACAAGTATCTGGACAAGTCCAAAACTTGTTTGGAATGGGTGCTCAAGCACTGCCAACTACTACTAATACTCAAGATATACAACAACAGTATATTGAACAACAACGAGGATTGTTGGCTCCTAGTCGTGAACAACAGTTAGCTTCTTTGCGTAATCGTCAATACCAACGTGGTACAGGAGGTTTAGCTACTGGTGGTACAATGGCTGGTTATGCTCCTAATGCAGAAGGACTGATGGCTACTAATCCTGAACTAGCAGCATACTATAACTCTTTAGCACAGCAAGATGCTCAATTAGCTGCTAATGCTCCAACCTATGCTCAGAATCAGTTAAATGCTCAAATTGCAACTGGTACAGGCTTGTTTGGTGCTGCTAATACTCTTGAAGGATATGCACAACAACCATTATCATTGTCTACTGCTCTTGGCACTGCTGGTGCTACTGCAGGTGCTAAAGCTGGTTATTATGGTTTATTAGGTAATCAAAGCGCACTAGCAACTCAGTTACAAGGACAACAAGCAAATATTTATGGACAGGGTGCAGCGCTTGGTTCTGTCGTTAATCCACTAGCAACAGCAGCAAGTCAAGGTCTTAGTAATGTACTTGGCAACTGGTTATCATAAGGAATAATTATGGCAGATTTATTTGACAAAGAAGAGTTAGGTGTTGTTGGTTCCTTATTTGGTACAAGTCCTGAAGGTATTGCTTTAGCTCGTGAACAGATGGCAGCTAAGGCAGGACAGTCTGCAGGTACTAATTTATTAGGTGGTATTTTAGGACAAGCTAACGTATTTGCTGAAAGAGGTGCTACTGGTCTACGTCAAGTACTTGGACAACAAGACCCACAAGAGCGTATTGCTGCACTGCGTCAGCAAGCCTCACAACAGTTTAATCCAAACACTCCAGACGGATTAGCACAGATTGCACAGTTCTTAAATCAAAATGGAGATGCTGCTGGTGCAAGACAAGCTGTTATGTTGGCACAGGGTCAGATGCAGAAGTCTGCTACTCTTGGTAAGACAATGGAAGAGACTCGTATCTTAGGTCGTAAAGAAATTGAAGTAGGTGTCCCCGGTAATCCTGAGATGGTTCAGAAAATCTTAGTTGATAAAGATGGTAACATTATTCAAAAGATTGGTGACCCTTACAGTCGCTTTAGTCAAAAGACTACTATTGATGCAAGAACTTATGGTCCTAAGAATGTTCTTGAGATTGATAAGACACAAGCAGAAACCTACGCTACAGCGTTAAATGCTGCTGCTAAGACATTACCAACTCTTGACAGGATGCAACAATTAATTGATACGGGTGTAATTAGTGGCACTGCTGCCGAAGCTCGTACAGCTACTTTAGGTGTGCTACAAGGTCTTGGCATGAACACTGAAAAAGCGACTAAGAGTTTAGCTAATACAGAAGCATATCAGAAAGAACTTATTAACTTGTTACAAGGTGTTATTAAACAATACGGAACTAACCCTTCTAATATTGACGTAAAAACAGCTTTACAGGGTTTGCCAGAATTGGTAAAATCTCCACAAGGTGTTCAACAAGTTTTAACTACATTAGTTAAATCAAATCGTGAAACATATAATGAAGCTAAAGCTGGTCTAGAGTATTTCCGTAAGAATCAAGGTTCTTTCTCTGGATACGAGCCAAAAGTTCCATTAGGTCTTGTAGAACAACCTAAAATTAAACTAGATAAGAAATTAAGCGAGATGTCACCGGCAGAACTTGAAGCTGCACTAAAATAATAGGATTATAATGGCTGAATATACTCGTGAGCAAATACTCGCAGAATTAGCAAATCGTCAACAAACTAATGCACCAAGTCCAGCAATGGACATTCTTCGTGGTGCTACTGGTGGTGCTACCTCTGGCGCTGCCGGTGTTGTTGGACTTCCTTTAGAAGTTGCTAATCTTCCTAACGCTATTTCTAACTATCTGGCTGGTGTGGGCGAACCTTCTCCAACACAAGCAATGCGTGAGCAATTAGGTGTTCCTAATGAGCCTCGTAGTGGTCCCGGACAGTTTGCCTACAATTTCATGGAAGGTGCTACTCCAGCCGCTGCAATTACTGGTGCTGCAACTTTAAATCCTGTATTAGCTGCTGGAGCTGGTTTACTTGGCGGTGTTACTAACGTAGCCGCTAAATACTATGCTCCTGAAAGCCCTGTAGCACAAACTTTGTTTGGTCTATTACCTGCAGGTGTTGCTGGTCTTGCTAACGTAGCTCGTACTCGTGTTCCTAAAGTTCCTGTCGCTGGCGAACTTCCTGAAACAAGTATGACTGCAACTGCTGGTCAGAGAACTGGCTCACAAGCCCTACTTCGTGCTGAAGCCAATGTTGCTTCTACAGCAGAAGGACAACCAATCTTTAAACAAGCTGGTTTGGCTAACGTAGCGTCTGCAGAAGACTTTGCAAATAAGATGCAGCAGTTTTCTAAGAATCCTAATTTAACTGTAGCTGATATTGCTAAAGGCGCAGAAGATGCGTTTGCTTATCAGAACAATCGTATTCTAAACAAGTTTCGTGTTGATAATCGTCGTGCTTTTGATGCTGCAAAGCAAGAAGCTGGTGATGCTCGTATTTTTGATACTACTAATGTAAATAGTACTCTTGACAACGCTATTGCTACTTATGGCGCTGATACAATGCCAATGGAGTTACAAGCCTTTTCTAAGAAGCTACAGCAAGTTAAAAACAATCTAATTAAAGAAGCTGAACCAACTACTATCTTGGATGCTCAAGGGAATCCAATGGTGCTGAAAGCAGAACCAACAACTGTAAAGTTAACTGTTGATGAATTACAAAAGAACTTAGAGTCTTGGGGTAAGTCTGCTAAGACTGGTTCTTACACTGTTGATGGTGTCAATCTTGGTGATGTTACCACTGGTACTGTTAAAAAACTTTCTCGTGATGTTCTTAATGCGTTTAGAAAAGACTTAGACGCAGCTAATGTTCAAGGAATTGCTGGTGCTGAGAAACTTGTTGCAGCTCGTGAGCAGTTTAAAACTGGATTACAGAATGTTAACGAATTTCAGAATCAAAGCCTTGTTAAGTTCTTTGGGGATACTAAGGACCCTACAGCCGTTGTAGAGCGTCTACAGAACGCTAGTCCAACTGAGCGTGTCACTATGTTTAGAGTGCTAGAAAATAGCCGTCCTGAAGTTTTAGATAGCCTTCGTAGTCGTGCTTTAGGTAATGTCATTGAGCAATCTGGTGGCGACTTAACTAAGTTGTTTACCAGTCTTAAAGACATTGCTAAACAAAAGGCAGAAGCAGGTGCTATTAACACTAATGATTTCTTGTTCCAAACTCCGCTAGAAAAAGCTAAAGTAAATACTTTGATTCGTGATTTAGAGACTGTTACTCGTAAAGTAGAGATTCCTAAAGAACCTGCATCAGCTTTGTCTCGTAATACCGGTGAAGCTGCTGGTGTTGGACTGGGATACAAAGCAAGAATGACAACTAACTTTGCTCAAGACGCTTGGGATAGTATTTCTGGTGCTGTATCAAGCCCTGAGAAGTTGGCATGGATGATGACTAATCCTAATGGACAATCTTTAATTCGTGAAGCAGCTCGTTTAAAAGCAGGACAGAAACTGCCAACACAGATTAAGTCTGGTTTAGATTACCTATCTTCAGATGCTCTAATTGGTGGCACTGTCAGCGCTACAGCACAAGCACAAGGTCGTGAAAGCGGTCAAGCGTTGCAAGCTGCTCCAGCAGGAGAAACAGTAACTCGTGAGCAGATTCAACAGCGCTTAAAAGAACTACAACAACAATAATTATACACACTATACACACGATGAATAACTATGTCCGACCTATTTGGATTAAACGAAGGAGTAAAGACACTCACAGGTAGCCTAGATGCTAGTCGTGAGAGTGGTAAAGCACTTGGAAAACAAGTTGAGTTAATTCAAAAAGATGCAATAAATGTAGCTCAACAACAAGCTAAAGAAAGAAGAACTGCTCAACGAGAAGCAGAGTTTAAAAAACAACAAGCTATCTTTAGAGCATTGGACGAATACAAACGTCGTAAATTGCTGACAGACCAAGAGGTCGAACTTAAAAAACAATTTATCAAACAATACGGCACTAAAGAATGGGATTCTGTATTGAAAATTAAGACTGAATTAGAAGCGCTAGAAAAACTCAATCTTGAAGAATTTCAGCACGATTTGAAATCAGTAAGAAGAGTGCAGTTTTGGTGTTTTTTTGTAGCTGCGTTTATTGCGTGGTATTTAACTTGGGGTATTAAATAATGTTAACATTGATTTCAACTGCACTGTCCTTCTTAATGGGTGGTTTACCTAAACTGATGGACTTTTTCCAAGACAAGTCTGATAAATCCCATGAACTACAGATGGCTCAGATGCAGACTGAACGTGAACTTCAGATGCTAGAGCGTGGCTATGCTGCACAAGCTAGAGTAGAAGAGATTAAGACAGAGCAAGTAATGATGGAAACACAGGCTCAAGAACGCTCTGCAATGTACGCACACGACATCGCTATAGGTCAGGGTGCTTCTCAGTGGGTAATCAACCTCAGAGCCTCTGTAAGACCAATGGTGACTTATCTATTTGTGTTCCTATTAATCGTGGTTGACATTGCGTCTATTATTTGGGCTTGGCAATCAGGTGCTCAGTTTGCTGAAGCTATTCCACTGATATTTGATGCTGATGAAATGCAGATACTTGCTTCTATTATTGCCTTCTGGTTCGGTACTCAAGCCTTTGCTAAAAAATGAAAGTAAGTGATAAAGCACTTGAAGTTATCCGACATCATGAAGGTGTTAGGACTAAGCCTTATCAATGTCCTGCTCTTCTTTGGACTATTGGTGTTGGTCATGTTATTGACCCCAATCATGGGCGGATACCACTAGCGGAGCGTAAAGCGTTACCTATCCCTGAAGGATGGAATAGGACAATAACGATGGGAGAAGTAGATGACATTCTTAAACGAGATTTGGCTAACTTTGAGCGAGGTGTCGAGCGATACTGTCCTGTTAGTCTTACACAAGGGCAGTTCGATGCTCTTGTCAGCTTTAGCTTTAATGTGGGTCTTGGGACACTACAGCGTTCAACCCTCCGTCAGAAGATTCTTCGTGGAGATATGGACGGCGCTGCAGAAGAGTTTCTCAAGTACACGATAGGCGGAGGTAAAGTTTTAAAAGGATTAGTCAATCGTCGCAATGACGAAAGAGCCTTGTTCTTATCATAAAAAAGCCCTCCGAAGAGGGCTATAAAGTACTACCACACACAAGGAATTAGATTTCGCAGTTTCCTGCAGTGCAACTTAGCATCTGAGCACCTTCGACATTATCGTCATATTCTTTGAAGTTCTCCCAGTCTACTGTATCCGGAACCAGCAACTTTAATCTGTTGTAGGCTTCTTCATCACATTCTTCATAAGGTGCTTGCTTGTAAGTGCCGCCATCCATCGGCAGGAAAGACACACCAGTCACTTCATCAAAGTGTTTGAATGTCCAAGCCCCTACATCCATCCATTCGTTCTCTAAGACCGATATAGTTACTGACGGCTTATGCTCACAGTAGTGACGCTGAAATATCAACCACAAGCGTAAGTGCTGAATAGCAGATAAGTCTTCACGCAATAGTCCACCTTCAGCGACAGCAACAGGAAAACTAAATACTGTTGTTGATTCAGGCTTCATTACACAAGGCTCTGCAACAAATCCAGCTTGAATCATAAACTGTGTTAAAGGGTCTTTATTATCAGCTCGTACACGACGAATATAATACTTGCTGTGTTGAGGATGAATACCAGACGCAGTACTACAGAGTTGTGAGACTGTTCCTTCGGGCTTAATTGCAGTAACAGCAACAGATTGATTAATACCAATGGCAGCAGCGTAGAAAGCATTAGTTGAGACAGCAAGGTCACGAAGTTTCTCCAATCGAGCAGGTAAGTCTACATCATCAGGATTATTCAATAAAGTGTTATCACAGATACCAGTCATTGACACACCTAAAAGTGCTTCTTCTTCAGTGTTCTTTTGCCACACTTTACGCAAGTAAGGAAAGTCTGTTAACGACGCTTGAAAAGTGCCAAGAATTGTTGCCAAACGAATTTTATTGCTGATGGAGTCAATATCATCATCGCTACGAATAATACAGCTAGATAAGTTGCAAAATTGATAAGGACGTAAAATAATTTCAGAACAAGGGTTAGTACCGAAAGCATAAGTTGCATCACGACGTCCATTCTTAGCAGCTTGAACTTGACTTGCTTCTCTGTTGAAGATTCCACGCTCTCCTGAGTGTGATTCATAAATAGAACTCCATTCACGCATAAATTGACCAATAGAGGGTGTCTCAACATAAGTAGCAGAATTGTTTGCTAATGCTCTTTGACCTTGACCATCCCACCAATTACCTGCTTTAGCATGAGCCATCTTATCGTCTGATAAGTCTGACAAGCTAATCATTGCACTCCGTCTGACTCCACCCACAACAACAACTTCCCCGATTTTGCACAGAATATCATGGCACTCAAGGGAAGTGAGACGGCGACCTGTTGCTCCTCTAAACTTGGCGACACAGAACTTATAAAGCTCTTCCAAAGGTCCGGGTCCAGAAGCACGTCCACCGAAGGTCTTGAGTCTTGCTCCGGCAGGTCGAACTCGTGATACGTCGAACTTTGGAACTTCGCCAGAGTATAAAAGAGCCAAGAGTTGACGAAGTGATTTCGCCCATCCTTCTTTAGAATCCGACACAACAATAGTAGTCTTACTATCAAACAACTGCTCCGGGACTTCAGGTAACTTCTTAACATATTGTTGCTCCACTGAGAAACCGACACCGGTGCCACAAAGAAGAATATACATCGCTTCGTCAAAGGCTTTAGGGTCGTCAATCGGTAAATATGAACAGTTAAATGCAGCCACGTTCTGACGCTCTAGCGCAGGTCCTGCTGTCATTACTGCTCTCATACTAGGAACTACATCTAATGCAACTACAGCTTGTTCTAGTTCATTACGCAATTCTTTAGTGAGTGTATAGTTTTGTTTTGTTGCTAGATGCTTCTCCATGAAATCAAAATATCGTGCCACTGTCTCATTCCAGTGTTCACGACGACCTTTATCGTCAAGATAGCGACTGTATCTTGATTTAGCAATAAAAGTGTTATACGGAGTCATTGTGTATGGCATATCTTATAAAACCTCTTTTTCTAGTCTATCGGCATTGTCCTCAATTTTATCCGAGAACATCTCTACTATATCTTCACTGCTGATGTTTAAAAGTTCTAGTAGCGTTATCTCATCTAAAGCAATGAGACGTTCTTTAATTTCATGCAAAAGCAGTGGCATAGTTTCTTTCTACTTGTAATACTTATCTACTACATCATCATAATTATCTATTAAAAACTCTAGATAATGCTGAATTTTCTCTAGGTCTTCTCGTCCGTTTTTATAAGGGAAGCGAAGGATGTATTTTACCACATTATGAGACCATGGGTCAAGTCCCCAATCTAATGCTATTGTCCAAGGTTGTACACCTTTTTTATAGTGTGTACCACCTACTTGTTTTGATAGTGTGTCACCGGGGTCTTCCATACCATCTTCATATTTTGTTAAGACATCATATCCATAATGCGCTGGCATTGCTATCGGGTTATGCACAATGTTTTACCTCCACAGTTTTCTTAGTAGCTTTAGTTCCTTGACTCCAGCTTCCACAATCCCTGCATTGATACCTTTGGTATGAGCCGGTTGTTGAAACTGCTGTACCACGCTTTTGAAGACGAGTAGAGCCACAAGTCGGACATCCGGTAATGTCTTGATACAGGTTACGATTAGGAGCGTTCTTAATCCAAGGCAGAAGATTGTCGTAAAGACTCTCTAATAAAACTACGTCTTGAATGTTGTACTCTTCCATTCGCTTCCACGCATCTTTGTCGCCATTCATGCACTTTACCCACAACTCATGTCCTTCGTGAGCGTGTTTGCTTCCTAGACCCAGACGTTGAGAAACATAATCCAGCTTATTGCTAGGAAACCTAAAATTACTACGAACCACACGCAAGAGGTCAATCTGTTTATAAGGCGATGGTGGAAGTAATTTGTTGAGGAGAAATTCCTTGTTAAGAGTAGGAATATCAAACTTAGTTCCATTGTAATGGATAACAGCAGCAGCAGAGTCCAGAAGAGCATGAATACCTTTCAGCATTGTTTTAGGTTTAGATTGGTGAACAGAATCAAAATAGATGTCATCTTCACCAAGCCACTTAGCGGCATAGCATAAGACATACGAGGACTCCATTAACTGATTGATACTGACGTTTTGCTGCCACAGACCCCAGACATGGGCTGTGTTAGGACTTGTCTCAATATCTAACAATAGGATTTTCACTGTGTGTTGTCCTCGTCATCAAACAACGAATCAATTGCTTTTTCACGCTTACGATGCTGTAACACCATTTCAAACTCTTTCTTAGAAATAGCATAGTCATGCTCACGTCCGTAAGGATGGTCGGTAATAAACAGAATCTTTTCTGATATTCCATAACCATATTGAGCAGATAAAAAGTCACCAAACTTTAGGACTAATTCTGTCCAAGAAGTGCAGTCTTCTACACTAAACTCTTTAGTAATTAAACCATCTGCACTATGTATTTCAAACTTTACTTCCATATTGTTGTCATCCCACATTGTCATTCTCCTATTGTGCCATTAAGTCAAATAAAATCTCTGCATCAATTACTGCTAGTGGTTTACAGTTATTTTGTTTAATAATAACTATTGGTTCTCCATCACCATGCTTTTTGCATTGTTCATAGTAGTTGTAGACGGCTATCTTTGCTAAAGATTTACACTCAAATGTTGCTGGCATTTCTTCCTTAGCAAACTGAGACATCACAACATCTTCACCATGACTACCCATTGGACAACTGCGTAAGTCCTTGTCCGTCAGTTGTGGATACCGCTTCAGGAGTTCCGCTACCACCCACTTCTGGAGGTTTCTTCCCTTTGCTTTTGCGCTTTGTGGTTTCAAGTGTAATTACCTTTCGTTTAGTAATCATCTGTTTAGGAATCGTAATACTGTTGTTACACATTCCTTCAGTGATTGTTCCTGCTAATTCAATCTGTTGTTCATCTTCAAAGACTACAAAACCCACTGTCTGGCACTTTAAATCTTCACGCTTAGGTTCATGCCACTCGCCCTGTGCTAACGCATCTAACCATTCAACTAAGACAAGTTTGGAAGCTGCCAGACTTGGTTGGGTTCTCTTTGGAGCCACAGTAGCTGCCCGTTCTCCAACACTCGCTGCTGGTCGCCCTCGTAGGCTTTGAGGACTGCTTGATACAGTTCGTTTTCGTTTGTACATTTCTCTAACACCTTTTTAGCTTTAACAGGACCAATACCTTTCAGTCCAACAATATTATCAATCCTATCGCCAGTCAGTATCTGAGTATAGAAAGCAACTAAACCTTCAAACTCTGAGACGTAATACTTTTCTTTCTTGCGGTAGTTGTAATGCCACCCTCTAAATTGATTGAGGTCTTTGTCAATATGAACCATGATGGTTTCATCTTCAGGAACTGCGTAAGCAGCAATACCAACTGCATCGTCTGCTTCAATTCCTTGCACTACTGTAAAGCCCCACGACGTCACTAAATGACATCTAAGTGCTTGTAAATGAACAGGTTTTTCTGTTACTCTCTGACCCTTGTATGGAGCTGTAACTGCTACAACATCACGAAAGTTTCCTTTACCTGTTAGGAATCCTTTGTAATCTTCACAGTCCAGTTCCATACAAAGTTCAGTCATTGTTTCTTCAAGTCTTGCTATTGCAATAGACTCCTCTGTATCATTACTAGAGAACCCTACTGCATAACAAAGGCTATCAGCATCAATGAGAGCGGTTATCACAGAACGTCGTCGTCCAAATCTTCGATAGAAGCGTCATCACCATTAGCGTTATATTTAACTAAATCAGTAATGATAATCTTCGCTAAAGAGGCAGATACACCATCCTTGTTTTTCCACTTCCAACTGTAAGGCTTAATTAAAGCAATTGCTTTAGAGCCGTTACCAACTACATCTTTAATCTCGTTACCATCTTTGTCAAATGGCTGGATAGCGTAGTTTGACTTCACTGTCAAGAACCAACCCTTTTCAGGTTTGTCTTCACGCTTGCGTGGTGCAAGACCAATAGACTCCAAGGCTTCAACGGCTGCTGTTGATAGGTTAGCCAAGTCACATTGAAACTTGCCACTCATGTCGTTTACTTTGTCAAAGAAAGCCCACTGAACTTCTGCTTGAATCTTAACTGGTTTTAATTCCATTTTAAATCTCCTTATCTACTACGTTTAGAAATACTGCCTGTTTATTATACAACAACTTACAACTATTTGATTCCACGATGTGAAATAGTTTACTGAAGTGTTTGATTTGAATAATCTAAACTAGCTTCAAGTGTTCCGTCTTCAATATCCAATACTGCGTCCTTTAGTAGCTCGTAAGTTTCTTCAATATCAAAGCTAGAACTTAATGAATAAGTCCCATCTTTATATGCAGACACAGCAACCATGCCGAGTAGGTTTTCATCTTTTTCTTTTGTCATCAATGTGTCTCTTTCCATGAGTTACCTACTTTAAATTCTCCGTCCAATGGACAGCGCATATTCAACACTATACCGGCTTCTTTAATTGATTGCTTACCTAGCTGACCTGCTTCGTCAGCACGATTTTCTTCCACTTCAATTTGCCACTCATCATGAACATTGGCAACCATCTTAAAATCTATCTTAGACTGCCGTAGTTTCTTATGTAAGATAACTACAGCTTGCTTCATAACGATTGCACCAGCGCCTTGCAATAGTGTGTTGAGCGCCGAGTGCTCTGCACGAACGAGTAGCTTGCGTCCGTCAAGACCCGGTAGCCATCCTTCTTTAGCGTAGATACGAGCCACTTTCTCTCTAAGAGCTTTAAGTTTCGGTGTGTTTCGTAAAAAAGAATCAATGAGCTTCTGTCCTTCTTTCGCAGAACCTCCAACAATCGACCCGATTTTGGCACTTCCTGCACCATAGAGAAATGCATAGATAAACGTTTTAGCTTGATTCCTCGTTTGCAGCCCAGCAGCGGTTTGGTTCGCTGTGTGGATGTCGCCTTCAGTAACTTCATGTGTATATACATCGTCGTTCATATAGTGAGCCAGCATCCTCAACTCCAATCCTGAAGCATCAATACCGACTAACTTATATCCTTTCTCTACTGTCCATAAATCCCGACACTCGTGTCCGTAAGGACTGCCACTATTGGGAACCTGTGCCATATTCGGATTCATGTGTGTCATACGACCTGTGACAGCGCCGTTGGTGATAACACGACCATGAACCCTACCATCTTTACCAAGAGCGTTTAACCACGATTCAATCTGTGCTATCCGCTTTTGGAGCATCATGTATTCTGCTAAGGTTTTTGCTTCTGGGAAGTCGAGCGTTTCGAGTACGGCTTCGTCGACGATGACCGACCCTTTTTCTGTAAACTTGTTAGGTTTCCAACCTTTCTCGATGAGTCTTTCTGCGATTTGCTGCCGACTTCCGGGGTTGAACGGCTCGATGATGTCTTTGAGAGGTTTACCTGACGTTTTGTGAACTCGTCCAGTGGTGACTTTATCTGGGAAGATGGAAGCCATTTCAACTTGAATAGTGTCCAGCTTAGTTTTAAGTATAGATAATAATTGTAAAGCCCCAGCTTCATTGAGTTTGAAGCCGTTTCTTTCTTGTTCCGCAATGATGATTGCGACCTCATGTTCGAGTTTGATACTTTCTTTGGAATAACCATTTTTCATCTCCTGAGTTAAATGTTCATACAACTTCTTTGTTACTAATGTGTCTTGGATACAATACTCTTCCATCTCCTTTGACCAACCAGCATCAAAGTCTGTGAACTCGCCCTTAGCAAAACCTAAGCGTTGTCCCCAAGCAGCAAGGCTGTGTCCGTCTTCCAAACTAGGGTTATACAGCCTAGACAACACTAAAGTATCCACCACCTGTAACTTCTTTACAGCAACACCCCAAACTCGCTTCAATACTGGGAAGTCAAAAAAGATGCCGTTGTGTGCCACAATTTCACTTGCGTTGTTAATGTAAGTCTGTAACAACTCAGGAGTCTTAAAAGTAAACCATTCGTCTGTGTCAATGTTACGAGTAACAACGCACCAAATCTTGTCGTGTGCTAGGTTAGTTTCAATGTCAAGAACTATTCTCATTCTATGATTGTAACCAAATCTGTCAAACTAATCAAGTACATTCTGGAAGTGTTGTCATCACCACCACGAACCATTTTAGGCATATTCTTTGTAATATAGGAGCGTAGTTTGTATACCGGAAACACTAAGGTCATAACAATGTCATCGCCCTTAGCAAGATTATGGAACCAGTAGTCTGCTTCAGTAGTAGCAATTCCACTAGGACGACCACGACTCTCAAACTCAACCACAATGTTACCGGTTCTGCTCCACATATCTCGCTCAGTCTTAACCTCTATTTTGCTGTTCTGCAACATATCAGCAACTTTCTGCTCAAATACTTGTCCGTATTGCAAGTCAAGGTCAAATCTTTTGTCGTTGTTCATAAGCATAATTTTATCAAGCCTCCTAAGTACATCAATACAGCAACTGCTTCAACAACAAACAAAGCATAGTCTTTTTGATAGACACCTGACCAAGTCCATAATCCGCTACCAATCAAACCAAACCAAAGGTTTAGTGGAAAGATGTTAAGGCTTGTCAAGGCAATTCCAATCAGACAAAGAGCTGTGCCAGTCCACTTAATCATTCGATTCCGTAACGTCCATTCGTTTAATCTCATGGTCAATTAAGTTTTTAGCAGATTGAACAGCCAAACTTAATCGTTTCATATCTTCTAAATGGTATTCTGCAATGATTCCATCAGGAATACGATAAGACTCTAACGATTGTCTAATAATTTCTTTTAGTGTTGTTTGAAACGATACCGGTTCATCGGAATCACCAAACCAAAAGCCATAATCAATAGAACCATTCTCAGCAATCCAAGCATAGCCATCTAATTTAATATTCTTCTTACTCATACTTTTCTCACTTTTGTCCACGCAGCTAAATGTACCGGATTACCATTAGAATCTTTACAATAGCTATACATACCATCAATGTGTCCGAACCAATACTCTGTTGCTAAATCCAACGCATCGTGTATTGGCGGTATTTTTATTTCATCATCAACAATCTTAAACTTATCGCCTTTTTGTAACTCATACAACGCACAATTATGGTCTGCAATATCGTGTTCGTTAATCATTTACCCTCCGCAATAAACTTATCAACGGCAACATCAATCTCGTTACCAATCATCCAGCGCCATTCACTCATGTCGCCATTACAGGCAATCACAGATGGAGCTACTAGGCTAGTATCAACATCCCATGACGCACTGCGTAGCCAGCGATAACGCTCTGCATCGGCATAGATTTCAGTGTTGTCCTGTATGCGACCAAAGACATCCTTATTTAGGGTTCGTAGTCGGTCAATCTCTAAGCATAGTGCGTTGATGTAATTGCGAGTAACAGAATACTCATCCTGTTTTGCATACTCTCTTGCTGCTTCAACTAAATCTTTCATAGTGTGTCCTGTATCTCTAACATTCGTCCGGTTTGTCCATTATACAACAATGCGCCACAATTACCAGTATAGCCACTGAAGCGGTTCTTTAATACACGCACTGAGGTAGTGTTACGCTCAATCATATCCTGTGCCTGTCCATTGCGCTCTAATCCTATCACAATGTCAGACAACTGAGCAATAGCACCGGAACCACGCAACTGTGCTAAGGACGTTGCAGCGCCTTCCTCATGACCCTTACTATCAGGACGTTTCAGATGTGAAACACAAATCAAAGCAATGCCTGTTTCTTGCACCAACATACGCAGCTTAGTCATTATGGAATCCAGAGCTTTGCGCTCATCACCAACATCGCCCCCACTAACAATAATACTAAGATGGTCAAGAAAGACGTAGCCACAATTAAGACCTTTAGCCATATAGCGCACTCTATTGACAATATTTTCCAAAGAAGTGCTGCCGAAATGGTCAAACAAATAAATGCGGTCACTTCCGAGTGTTCTATCAAAAGCATCTTTTAATTCCTCCGGTGATACATCAACATCAGGTAAATGAATAGGTTTGTTTACTGCCAAAGACATGAGGGAACGAGCAGTCTTACGCACTCCCTCTTCAAGAAACATAAGTCCGATTTTGTCAGTTGTCTTGTTAAGTATGTGCCATACAATCTCTCGCAGAAATTGAGATTTGCCAAGTCCGCTTCCTGCAGTGACCATGACAAGTTCCCCCTTGCGTATGCCATATGTGAGTTTATTAAGTCCCTCGTAAGGGTAGTCGCAATCAGCCTTCTCAATAGGAGCCGATACCAGTTCCCACAAAGTGTTACCTTGCACAATTCCATCAGGGATATAAGACTCAGCAGCCCACCAAGCATCAACAAATTCTTTGCCAGAACCATTCTCAAGATAATCACACGCATCCTTATATCCTTTCTTGTGCTTCATTACTTTAACTTTGCCACCAAACAACTCAGCAACTGCCTGTGCAGCCTTCTGACCCGGCTCATCCGCATCAAAACAAATCACAATGTTCTCGAATGAATCAATCCATTCATATTGCATTTTGCAATCCTTTAGCGCTGCTTGTGCGCCGTTGCGAACACTTACACAAGGATACTTACTACCTTGCATCTGATAACTCGCTAGAGCATCTAATTCACCCTCGCAGATGGTTAGATAGCGACCAGCTTTAGTAAATAGATTTTGTCCAAAAAGAGTAGCTTCTTTAAAGTCACCAGCAATCGAAAATGATTTAGTTTCAACATCCCTAGTCTTAACTGCCGACATAACTCCATCAGCATCAAAATAAGGGTAATAGTGTTTACCTTCGTTTTGTCTTACTCCGTAGGCTATGCAAGTAGCCGAAGTAATACCACGACTAGCAATAGAAAGAGAAGAAGAATTGTCATAAAAGTTTAAGTCCTTATTCATTGGTTTAACTACTTTCGTATGTGTTGTTGTCCCATCCCCAGCGACATAGGTTTCACAAGCAAAACAGTATTGATGATTGTCGTCAAACAAACTGTTTGCATCGCTACTTCCGCAGTTCTCGCAGGGAATGTGTTTGAGGTATTTAGAGTCCTGCACTATCGACATCCTGTAAATCATAAGCAATATCAAGCACTTCCTCTTTAGCAATCTTTTCTACTGGCATCTCTTCAACAGCACACCAGCAATCCTCTTCCGTATCGCCATAAACTGACACAGAATAAGACACAGTCACAGTAAATGTAGCAACAACACCAACAGGCTCTTCTTTGTAATAAATCATGGTTTCACCTCAATTATTCCTTGTTTAACTCGATAAGGATACCTAGATTCAACATAAAAGCATCTAAATACCCCGTCCTTAACACTTAGCCATCCATACCAATCGCTATTATTGGTAGTGTAATTCCCACATACCTGATGGTCTACTTCAAGCATAGCGATAGAATACCCCACAAACGCACTAAAACACGCTACAAGCGCATAACGCAACATCGCCTATACCTCGGTATCAACGACTGGAATTAAGCGGTCTATTGCTTCGTTTAAGCGGTGCCTAAAATCCGTCATAATTTCCTCATAGCCGTATTGTCCGCACAATGCCACCATCTCTTCTAAGACAAAGTGTTTATGCAACTCCGCCTGAGCATATTCTAGCTCTAATCCCGACATCTCATCAAATTCCAACATAACAACCTCCTCTAAAATTAAGACACAGATTACAACAAAAAGACAAAAAACACTGTCGTTTTAAAGCAACAACTACTAAAAATAAAAGACTTGACACAATTTCAAAAATTCATTATAATGCCTTAACAACATAGACTATCGTTAGATTGTTGTTTTATGTAAAAACTATTAAAACCTATGCACAGTAACAACATAGTCTATATAGGTCAATACTAGCGCTCTTGCCAATAGTCCTCAATTCCGTCATCTTCATAGTCGTCTATGTAGTCATCTTCCTCCAACAATTCGCCGTTACCGGTATCGCCTTCGCTTAACAGGTCGTGCCTTACCATAACAGGGATGTAAGCATCTACTGATTTTAAACAGGTAGAGCACATCTCAAGGAATTGCCTAGTGATACCATGTCTTACAGTAGATTCATAGTCATTTAATGCTGTATTGCAACAAATACATCTCATAAAACCCCCTCTATTCAAGAAAAACATAGTTTAACATACTTACCCCTTAACTCTTTACGAAGTCGTCTATAAAGCCCCTCTAATGGCTCGCAATAGCCATATCATCACCTGAGTATAGACTACAATGCCAGCCAGCCAGTAAAACCATTTATATTCATTCATAATTAGACTTTCGTGCATGATGGCGGCATATTCGGACAATAGTAACAACTGATTAAACCCTTATCGGTGACAATGGTTTGAATGGTACAAGCATAGGCAACCATATCAACCAAAAACCACAAGGCAGCCACTAACAATAGATTTTTAATCATTCTGTTTCCCTTTCATAGTATTTATCATATATTTCAGACTGCCAAACATTTATAGAATCCCAACTTATACCAATTTCAGGGTTATTACATCGCGCGATTAGCTCCAACACTTCTCGCGATTCTTCCTCGGTGAAAGTAATATATTCACCATCGCCCGCATAAAATTCTGAGACATCATCAATAGACCACCAATCACAATGCCAGTCAGGGCTAGTAAGGCGTACAATGTCGCGCGGGTCAGGTATAGATTGACCCTCAGGTAATTCAATCTCAATAATTACTTTCATGGTTATTCCCCTTTATATCCTAAGTAAAATTCATCTTCTGAGCCGTTAAGTGTTACACCATCGCTCCAAGTTAAACCAATGCACGATTCGTTATGGTTGCAACAAATCAAATACTGCCCCAGTTTGTCGCGTATAACATCATAGGCGCTATTTACCCAGTGAACGCTATCACCTTGCGCGATAGCCTGTTTTATTTGGTCTAATGTCATGTCAAAACCCTCCAGTCCGATAGACATAAATTAAAAGCGGAATCGTAAAGCATAGGAAACCAACTAAGCAACCCTGTAAGAATTTAATCATCATTTGCCTCGCTTTCGTCTGTTGTCAAATCGTTAACGTCCAACCAATCACTAAAACTACAATTAAAGGCAATCGGGTCTAATTCCTCCAATACTCTACTGGCACAAAAACTAATTCCAATCACGCTAACCTCGTGCAATTCGTCCAGTTCGTCTCTAAAGCGGTCAAGTGCGACATCTTCGTCAATATAGGTATAAGTCATTTTAAGCCCCTTATTAGATTGCTTCGTTGTTTAGATAGGTAACACCCTTGCGAGTGCTAACATTAGCCCCTAAAGCCCTTAGACGGCTTTTAGTGGTCGGAGTTGACCAACGGCGTAGAGTGTCGGTGTTAGTCATTACAAAACCAGTGCCACCATTTACATCGGCTATGTGGTTGCCGTGTAGGAATACTGCACAATTTACATCGTCAATAGGTCGTACTGATGTATTGCCTGATTGCCAAGATTTACGATTGTAAACAGCGTTAAGCATTTGTTGTTCAATTTTTCTCATTTGTAATACTCCAATCTAAAGTTAAGATAATGCGTTTGACTAAGACACCCTCTCGAGTGTTTCGGGTATTGAACCCTCATCAGTTAGTCTATACAGTCTGACCCCAAACCTCCGCTAAGTCAATATCTGATACCAACTCATCAAGTGACTGGGTGTCTAACCCCTCCAGTATATCTTCCTCCAACATTAACAAATTTTCCAGCAGTTGCTCCCTTGTGAATGTTTTCCACTGGATTAACTCACTTCTGAGAATGGTTTGAATCTTTTCTTGCTTGGTCATAATATTACTCCCTTATCTAATGATTAAATAATAACTGCCTTCCAATCAGAGCCTTCGCCCGTCATTACTTTACAGTAGTCCTGATATTGTGACCATGTAATTTTAGCGTGTAAGACCCAGCGAGATTTGTTTAACAGGTCTTTTTCCCACCAAAGTATTGCTACTGATTTGCGTTCGTATGTCATTTTAAATACTCCCTTATCTACTGTTTGACTAAGACCCTATTTCTAGGGTTTCGGCTCATTAAGCCTCTTCAGTTAGTCTTCGTAAACACCCAGTTCACCGCCATTTATCCACTCAGCGTGAAGACCAAATTTGCTGAGTATGTCTGTGATTACTGGCGATACACCAAACTCCCAGTCTTCCCGCATATAAGCGTAGTAGTCACAGAATTTGTAACTGTCAGCCTCTTCAGCGCTGATTGCAAAGTGTTCCATATCGCTACGCTGATAGGTTGGTACGCCAGCGTTTTGTAGAGCCTGTAATGCTTTTTTGTATTTAGTGATTGTTTTCATTTTGTTTCCTTATCTACTGTTGTTGAGAATGATTCTTATTTACTAATTGGTGTTGCCTGTTGCGATGAATTCAGTCTGAGGCTTTGTCGATTATCTGTCTAATGATTTATTACTATCGTTGTTTATAAACCAATAGTCTAAAACTATTTATCTAAAACGACCCGCTAGCCCTTTGTTTATATAGAAAATTGCGTTCGTAAACAGTTAAGGGCTAAGTATCATCTCAGGCTAAAACAGCTCTAAAGCCCTGTATTGCAGTCTAAACAGTATCTCAGGGTAAACCCTAGTATGTCTGTGTTGTTAGTGTCTACTAACTTAATTCTGAGCTGTGGAATGTTAGTAATGACTAACTTTCTAGAGCTGTGAAGTGTTAGTGATGACTAACTTAGTCCCTGCTATATAGGTGCATCACCGCAACACACACTTGCCCTGTATAGAACTACAGTGTCATAAATACAACACTATATAATTTGGTATACTGTTGCGCTAATACAACACTGTGGTATAGAAACAACGCTGTAGAATGACACAGATATTGTAAGTAAGCACTTACTAACATAGGGGGGGATGGGGTAGACTAATGTTATTTATAATGGCGGAGCAGCATAGACATACAAAAGAGTAAAATAGGACTTATGCCAACACAGACCTAAGTAGTTGATAATAAAAGATAAAATAGACAAGATTGTTTATAATGGAAAATGCTCACCTCTGAAGGAGGGTCTGCGGAGGATAACACTGTTAAGGTAGCCCCGCTGTCTAACACAATCTGTGCAGTCGATAGACCCCATTAGAAGTGCTTTAAACACTGTTTATAAAATAATGCTTGACAGAATCACGAAAGTATGCTAAAATCGCTTTACAAGTGAAAAGCACACAATAAAGATACTGTACAGTCCCCTTCGGGACGACAAGTTATAGCGCCCTGTAGCAAGGGGAACAACAGCCAACAGGCGTTCCCCTCTCCGATAGCGAACAACGAATCTTCCGATAGCACTCTATAGTATTAGTAGGGCTTTAGTTTTTTTTATGTCTCCTTAAAGGATAAAGACTCATGTCGGATGATTTGTCTTCTAACGAAGTGTTGGTGGTTGAAAAACCAAAGCGTCCGAAGATTAAAAGACGTGAAGTAGTAAATGGTAAACCTAAGCGTGGTCGTCCCACAAAGGCGGCTATCGCCAAGAAAAAGAATCCCGGCATACTGGGCAGACCTCCCGGTGACGCTGCTAGGATAGCGGAGTTTAAAGCTAGACTACTAGCCACTGCTGGTGATAGTGTTATTACAAAGATTATAGAAACTGCATTGGCGGATGGTCATCCAGCGCAAGGTGCAATGCTCAAGTTTTGTGGAGAACGATTATTACCATTATCTAGCTTTGAAGCTAAGAGTGGTGGTGGTACTCCGCAGATTAGTATTAATATTACTTCGTTAGGTTCTCCTACAATAGAATCTTCTGAAGTAATTGAAAACGATGTAACAGATGTTGTTATAAGAGATATTGATGACAACACTTGATTTTAAACTATTGAATTGGCAACAGACAGTATTTAAAGATAATACTCGATTTAAAGTTATTGCTGCTGGTCGTCGTTGTGGTAAATCACGATTATCTGCAATCACTTTATTAATTGAGGGTTTGAATTGTCCTGAAGGTTCTAGTGTGATGTATGTTGCACCAACACTAGGACAAGCTCGTACCATTATGTGGGACTTGTTAATGGACTTAGGCAGACCCATTATCAAATCTGCTCACATTAACAACTTAGAGATTACTTTAGTTAACGGCAGGAAAATCCTCATTAGAGGTGCTGACAACCAAGACTCTTTGCGTGGTGTGTCTTTATCATATTTAGTAATGGACGAGGTAGCGTTTATTAAGCCAGAGATTTGGGAACGAGTGCTTCGTGCAGCGTTGTCAGATAAAAAAGGTAGAGCAATGTTTATTTCTACCCCTTCTGGTCGTAATCACTTTTATGAGTGGTTCCAGTTAGGACAAAGTGGTGAAGATGAGGATTGGAAGTCTTGGCACTTTACTACTGCAGATAACGAGACGATTGACCCTAAAGAGATTGAAGCTGCTAAGAGGACACTAAGTTCCTTTGCATTTAATCAAGAGTATATGTCTTCCTTTAACAATGCTGGTTCTGATTTGTTTAAAGAAGAGTGGATTAAGTTTGGTGAAGAACCTAAAGATGGTTCATGGTACATCGCAGTAGACTGTGCTGGCTTTGAAGAATTAGGTAAGAAACAAACAAACAAACGCTTAGACAAAACGGCTATAGCGTGTGTAAAAGTAGATAATAATAATATTTGGTTTGTAGATAAGATTGAGTGTGGCAGGTGGTCTACTGAAGACACGGCACTAAGAATACTTAAAAACATTCAAGAGTATCAACCAACCGCAGTCGGTATCGAGCGAGGAATCGCTAAGCAAGCAATTATGAATCCTTTGATGGATGCGATGCGTAGAATGAACTGTTACGCTCACATTGAAGAATTAACGCATGGTAACAAAAAGAAAGTAGATAGGGTTACTTGGGCTTTGCAGGGTAACTTTGAGCATGGACGAATTGTGCTTAATGCTGAAACTGACTTTGATTTATTTGTAGATGAGTTGTTGATGTTTCCAACGCAAGGCGTACACGATGATACTGTCGATGCTCTAGCGTACATTGAACAACTTGTAAGACCTTCTTTCGATGTCGATGATGGCGGAGATGAGTGGGAAACTTTAGATGTGATAAGCGGATACTAATATGAAATGTCCTATTGAAACACAAGACGTAAAAGCTAATCTTAAAAACAGAGACTGGGCTTTTAAGAATGTAGGCTATGGTCCTGCTAATCCAAACGAACCTAATGGTGCTTTCTGGAACGCTAAAGCCAACGAATGGCAGACTGATGTAAAACAAGCTAAGTCGATGCGTTGCGGTAACTGCTCTGCCTTTATACAAACCCCACAAATGATGGAATGTATTCGTACTGGTATTGATGCAGAAAAAGAAAGCTACGCAGAAGATGTTGTTGAGTCTGCTGGTTTAGGCTTTTGTGAACTATTTGATTTCAAGTGTGCAGATACTCGCACCTGCAACGCTTGGCTCATTGGCGGTCCAATCACCAATGAAAAAGAAGAATACATTGATGAACCCTTTAAAGATTCAACCGAAGACTAAGGAATATAATGGCTGAGAATATGGATGTTAACGAAGGCACTATGTGGGATGAACCCTCTTCATCTGATAAAGAACTAGCAGCTTTTGTTGTTGCACACTGTGACCGCTGGAGAGACAGTCGTGACCAGAACTTCCTAGAAGACTGGAAAGAATATGAAAGAATCTTTAGAGGTGAATGGGCTTCTGAAGATAAGACTCGTGATTCAGAGCGTAGTCGCCTAATCAGTCCAGCCACTCAGCAAGCGGTAGAAACTCGCCACGCTGAAATCATGGAAGCTATCTTTGGTAACGGAGAGTTCTTCGACATCAAAGATGACCTAAAGGATTACAACGGAAATCCAATGGATGTCCAAGCTCTTCGTGCTTTGCTCATGGAAGACTTAACTGTTAACAAGATTCGCAAATCTGTTGACCAAGTTGAATTGATGGCTGAGATTTATGGTACAGGTATTGGTGAAATCATTGTTAAGACCGATACTGAGTATGTTCCTTCCACTCAAGCAATCCCCGGTTCAGAGCAAGCCGCTTATGGCGTTACTGAGAAACAATACTTCTGCGTTAAAATAAATCCAGTTAATCCTAAGAACTTCTTGATTGACCCTAATGCTACTTCGATTGAAGATGCAATGGGTTGTGCGATTGAGAAGTTTGTCTCTATCCACAAAATCGTGGAAGGGATGGAAAAAGGTATCTATCGTAAGGTAGACATCGGACCTACTGGTAACGATGACGACTTAGAAGTAACTCAAGAAGTTATTCAGTTCCAAGATGACAAGGTTAAACTCCTTACTTACTACGGATTAGTCCCTAGAGAGTACCTAGAAGACCTTGAGAACAACGGAGAAGAGGTAATTGACCTATTCCCTGATGATTCAGTTGCAGACAACTACAGCGACCTTGTAGAGGCTATTGTGGTCATTGCTAATGATGGTTTGCTTCTCAAGGCTGAGAAGAATCCCTACATGATGAAAGACCGCCCTGTAGTTGCTTATCAGGATGATACAGTTCCTAATCGTTTCTGGGGTCGTGGTACAGTTGAAAAAGCCTACAATATGCAAAAGGCTCTTGATGCACAACTTCGTAGCCATTTAGACAGTTTAGCTCTAACAACTGCACCAATGATTGCGATGGACGCTACTCGCTTACCTCGTGGTGCTAAGTTTGAAGTTAAACCCGGTAAAGCTATCCTCACCAATGGTAATCCAGCAGAGATTATGATGCCATTCAAGTTTGGTAGCACAAGCCCTGAGTCTGCAGCTACTGCTCGTGAGTTTGAGCGTATGTTGTTGATGGCAACTGGTACTCTAGACAGTCAAGGCATGGTATCACAGGCTTCTCGTGATTCTACTGGTGCTGGTATGTCAATGGCTGTGTCTGGAATTATCAAGAAATACAAGCGTACCCTGACAAACTTCCAAGAAGACTTCATGGTTCCATTGATTAAGAAGGTTGCTTTCCGTTATATGCAGTTTGACCCTGAGCGTTATCCTTCTGTAGACATGAAGTTCATTCCTACCGCTACTTTGGGTATTATGGCTCGTGAATACGAACAACAACAGCTTATTGGCTTGCTACAGACACTAGGACCTAATACTCCTGTGTTGCCTATCATCCTAAAAGGCATTATTGCTAACTCCAGTCTGTCAAATCGTGCTGAAATGGAAGCTGCACTGACTCAAATGAGCCAGCCAGACCCACAAGCACAGCAGAAACAGCAGATGGCAGAGCAAATGCAGATGGAACAGGCTCAAGCAACCACTCAATCGCTGCAAGCTAGAGCGCAAAGAGACCAAGCAGAGGCTCAAAAGACTGTAGTTGAGACACAATTACTGCCTGAAGAGCTAAAAGCGAAGGTTATTAGTTCACTTTCTACCAATATCGAAGGTGATAACGCACAGATGCAGTTTGAACAACGTGCAAAGATTGCTGATTTAATGCTTAAAGAGAAAGATATTGAGAACAAAGGTAAAATTGTTGAACTACAGATGCAAAAAAACGCAAGAATGTAAAGAAATCTATTGACTTTTTAATAAAACTGTGGTAAAATACGGCTATATAAGTAAGTAAGCGCTAACTAACTTGAAACCTAAAAAAACAAACGCCCAAAGAGATTTACAGTATGTAAGTACTAAACAAGGGCGATTTAGAAGTTTAGTAAAAGGTGCAAAAGCAAGTGCTACTAAAAGAGGACAAGTTTTTGCGCTAACTTATGAAGACATTTGTTTGCTGTGGATAGAACAAAAAGGTAAATGCGCTTATCCAAACTGGGACATGGATTGTATAACAGGTTCAAATACAGTTGTAAGCATTGAACGCATTGACAACAATGTTGGATATTTAGCTGAAAACTGTATTTTAGTATGTTGGTGTGCTAATAGAGCAAGAAACACATTAGATTTTACCTTTTTTAAGGAAATGTGTAAAGCCATTAGCAATAAAAAATAACATTCTCCAAAAGGACAAAGAATGGACGAAAAACTACAAGCCTATTACGAGGCACGATTCTCGATGATGGCTACCCAAGGTTGGAAAGACCTGCTTGAAGACGCTCAAGGCTTCTTCGATGGTATCAATAAAGTAGCAGCAATACAGAATGAAAATGATTTGTTTATGAAGAAGGGTCAGTTAGACGTTCTTCAGTGGCTATTAAGCCTTAAAGACAGTTCATCACAGACCTACGAGCAGCTCATGTCGGGAGACTCAGCAAATGGCTCTTAGGGTATTTGATTTCCTCTGCGAAGAGGGACACTTACACGAACACTTTGTTAGTTATGAGGTGACAGAAGTATCGTGTGAGACTTGCAGTAAAACTGCTTTACGACAGATTTCAACTCCTACCATTTATTTGGAACCGTTCTCAGGGAACTTCTCTGCAGCGGCGGATAGATGGGCTAGAAATAGAGCTGAAAAACAGAAACTAGAGCAGAAACAAAATTCCTGAGACACCTCGTAAGAGCCTCAGATTATTAATCCTAAAATCACTTGATACGGTGACAGGAGACTTTAAAAATGGCAGCACAATTCATTGAACAAAACGAACTGTTTAACAGTAACGAACAAGACGAAGTACAAGACATTACAACCCCAGTTCCTGACAGCACTACTACAGGAAAAACTGAAGAGGCTGGTGTCAAAGCTGAACCAATAGAAGAATTACCAGAGAAGTACAAAGGTAAATCTGCTCTTGATATTGCTAAGATGCACCAAGAAGCTGAAAAGCTCATTGGACGTCAAGCAAATGAAGTTCACGAAGTACGAAGTCTTGCAGACCAGTTATTAAAACAGCAACTCGATTCCAACAAGAGAATAGCAGCCCCTATTGAAGAATCGCTTGAAGACGACTTTTTTGCCGACCCAGCAAGTGCGGTCAACAGACAAGTAGAGAAGCATCCTGCAGTACTTGAAGCTAGACAAGCAGCTTTAGAAATGAAGAAGATGAAGACGGCACAACAATTGTCATCTAAACATCCTGATTTTGCCACCGTCGCATCAGACGCTGGATTCCAAGATTGGGTAAAATCTTCTGCAATTCGTTTAAACCTGTTTGCTAAAGCTGACGCTGAATACGATTTTGAATCTGCTGATGAATTGTTGAGTACCTACAAGGAACTTAGACAAGTCAAACAACAGAATCAAAATACTCAAACAGCAGCAGTTGAAAACAAAGCTCAAGCACAAGCAATGAAGGCAGCTACAGTCGATGTTGGTGGCTCTGGTGAAACCAGCAGAAAAGTATATCGAAGAGCAGACCTTATTAAACTGAGAATGACAGACCCTGACCGCTATATGGCACTTCAAGATGAAATAATGAGTGCTTACGCCCAAGGACGAGTTAAGTAATTTTAGAATTTATAATTTAAAGGAAATATATCATGGCATTAGGTACAGATAACGTAACGGTCACAACAGCAGCGACGTTCATCCCAGAAATCTGGAGTGACGAAATTGCAGCCGCTTACAAGAAATCATTAGTAGCAGCTAATTTAGTTAAAAAGATGTCTTTCAAAGGCAAAAAAGGCGATACAGTTCATATCCCTGTTCCAACTCGTGGTTCAGCAGCTTCTAAAACTGCAGGTTCACAAGTTACTTTGATTGCTGCAACTGAATCAGAAGTAACAGTATCTATCAACAATCACTACGAGTACAGCCGTTTGATTGAAGATATTGTCGAAGCTCAAGCATTGTCTTCACTGCGTCAGTTCTACACAGACGACGCTGGCTACGCTTTGGCTAAACAAGTTGACACAGACTTGATTAAATTAGGTCGTATTGCTCAATCTGGTGCTAATACAGCAGCTTACACCAAGGGTTACATCGGTGGTGATGGTTCAACATTGTATGTTGCTGCAAACAACAACGCTTCTGCATTGACTGATGCTGGTATCCGTCGTGCTATCCAGCGTTTGGATGACAGCGATGTTCCAATGGATGGTCGTTTCTTCATTATTCCTCCATCAAGCCGTAACACATTGATGGGCTTGGCTCGTTACACTGAGCAAGCGTTTGTTGGTGAAGTTGGCTCTGCTAACACCATCCGCAACGGCGAAATCGGTAACCTCTACGGTATGCCTGTATTTGTATCTAGCAATGCTGATACAACTTCTGGTAGTACTTCAGCTCGTGCTTGCTTAATGGCTCACAAAGATGCAATGGTATTGGTTGAGCAAATGGGTGTTCGTTCACAGACTCAGTACAAACAAGAGTACCTAGGTACATTGTTTACTGCTGACACACTTTATGGTGTTTCAGAGTTGCGTGATTATGGTTCAGTTGCTTTGATTGTTCCAGCATAAGTAGTTTGATTGACTCTGCCCCGGTAGAAACTGCTGGGGCAGTTTACTTTAGTACTCTCTCATAAGAGTTTTAAAATAAACTGTAAAGGTACAATATGGTTCAATTTAAATGTATTATTTCTGGCAACATTATTTCTTTTGAACACGAAGTAGATATTCTAACTACTCGTGATAATCCTGCTTATGAGGAAGTAAAAGAAGAAATAAAACCTGTAGCAAAAACCACTAAGAAAACTGTAGCAACTTCTGAGGAAGTTTAAATGTCTATCTATCGTGGTGCAGGGGGTGCAGGAGATGCTGTTGCCGACTCAGCCAGTGAAGCTCTATTAATTCGTCAATTAGCTGTTGACGTACAAGTTGATGCAGACGCTGCTCAAGCCTCTGCTACTGCTGCTTCTGGTTCAGCTACAACAGCTTCTACACAAGCAAGCAACGCATCAACTTCAGCAACTAACGCTAGTAACTCAGCGTCTTCAGCAAGCACATCAGCTACAAACGCCGCAGCATCTGCGTCTACAGCAACTACACAAGCATCTAACGCAAGTACTTCTGCAACGGCTGCTGCAGCTTCAGCAACCAGTGCTTCTGGGTCTGCTTCAACAGCAACTACACAGGCTTCCAATGCAAGTACCTCAGCAACTACAGCTTCTACTCAAGCAAGTAATGCTTCCACTTCAGCCACTACAGCAAGCACTCAAGCAACAAACGCTGCAAGTAGTGCATCGGCTGCTTCCACATCTGCTACAAACGCAGCAGCATCAGCTACATCCGCTTCAGGAAGTGCTTCTACAGCGACTACTCAAGCCAGCAATGCCAGCACTTCTGCGACTAATGCAGCATCAAGCTCTACAAGTGCAGGAACATCAGCCAGTACAGCCACAACTCAAGCATCCAATGCTAGTACTTCAGCAACCAACGCTGCTGCAAGTGCCACTACAGCGACTACACAAGCCAGCAATGCTTCCACCAGTGCTACTGCTGCTGCAGCTTCTGCGACATCAGCAAGTGGTTCTGCATCGACTGCTACAACACAAGCATCCAATGCCAGTACTTCAGCAAGTAATGCTGCTACTTCGGCAACTAACGCTGCCAACTCAGCAACAACTGCAGCATCGTACACACCAAGTCAAACAGGCAACTCTGGTAAGTTCTTAACTACCAACGGCACTGCTACATCTTGGGGTACTGTCTCAGGTACTATCTCTGTTACTGGTGGAGATTTAACTCTATCTGGTAGTACTGGTACTGCAATCACCAATGCAACTCTAGCAACTGTTAATAGCAATACTGGTGCTTTTGGTTCTACTACATCCATTCCAGTTATTACTGTAAATGGTAAAGGATTGATTACTGCAGTATCAACTGCTTCTGTAGCTGGTGGTGCAGCACTCAGTAACGACACAACAACAGCAAGTAATCTTTATCCTTTATTTGCTGCAGCGACTACTGGCACACCTACAACGATTTATACAAGCAATGCAAAGTATTTGTATAAGCCTTCAACTGGCGATTTATCTGCAAGCCAGGTTATA
>Ga0209191_1000234_pt1 | contig 44531 bp, 38 predicted proteins | sample S_130626_EF_Meta_FD_187320 | JGI IMG/M metagenome (GOLD analysis project Ga0209191, IMG submission 187320) | Freshwater microbial communities from Lake Simoncouche, Canada to study carbon cycling - S_130626_EF_MetaG (SPAdes) (version 2) | ecosystem: Environmental > Aquatic > Freshwater > Lake ...
AACAAATATTGGTAGTTTTCTTCTAATTCGAATTTCTTATGTGGATATATCATAATGGCCTCACGATTTTCGTCTGTTATCTCGTTTTTTAATGATTGTATATCACGCCAATCTCTAATTTTTTTATTATCGTGTCTTTTTATTTTAATACAAACTCCTCCAGATGGTTGTCTGTAAATAAAAACTTGTTTTTCATGATCGCTATAAAATTCAGAAGTTTTTTTGAATTCATTTGGATTAAATTCAAAAGGGAATGTTTTTTCTGGAAAAACAAACAAATGATATTGGTTCGCACAATCTAATACCCTTGCTTGAGAAGGGTACAATTCTATGGCGATTCTGTTTTCTCCAGCTAGTTCGTCTTTTATTTGTTGTAGGTGTTCTATATCAAAAATAGCTTCCTTGTCTTTTCTCTTTATAGACAAATACAGGAAGTCTTCAATTTGGTTTTCTTTCAAGTGAATGTAGTGTTTGGCTTGAATGCCATTTTGCAAGTTGACTTGGTATATATCGTTTACCCATACTTGGCAATCTGTGACTTGTTTGCAAAGTAATTTTGCTTTTGTCTCATCTAAATTAAACCTAGCAATTATTTCGCCAACTATGCTTTTTTTTGTATTTTCGGAAAAATCAGATCGTGTAAACTTTTTCATATACTTCACTCCTTGTGTGTATCTTTACTATATCCATAAATAAATTTTTGTAAAGCTATATGATGTCAATATCTATAAATATATTAATTAGAACCAGCCTATATCTCCCATAACGACCTTTTTACCGGGAAACATTTCTAATGGAACTTTACTTTTTTTCTTTTTCTTTTCGTTTATTATGTTTTTATCTGATTGAATTATAACTTTATTATGTTTTAACCATTCTTTAAATGATATCATGTTCCCCTCCCTAGACCTTTTGCAATAAAACCACTAGCACCTGAGTTTGCTTCGTCTTCTTTTTTTGATTTTTCAATTAATTCTTTTATGTTATTTTCTAAAATCTCTATCTTAAAACAACTTCCATTTACATTTTTAATTTCACAGTATTTTTCGATTAAACGACCCCTAATTCCGATGTATATTTGTGGTAATAATCTGAAATTTTTAATTCCTGTGTAAAAAAGGTTAAGCTCTGTTTCTGTCAAAAAATCTACATACCCTTTTGTCTTTAAAAAATCTTTATGTTCTTTTTCTACTTTTTTTTCATAATCAGTTTTTTCCCATTCGACTAAATCTCTTTGTTCTACATAATTTTTAAATCCAATCATAATTAATCCTTTGGTTTATCATCGATTACTTTGGTCTATCATCAATTATATGAAGCTCATCTTTAGCTCTTGTATAAGCAACATATTTTGCATTTTCTTCTTGATCTAGATCTGCTTCTAATTTAGCTCTTGGATGCGGGAAATTGCTAGGATCTAGCAAGTACACTCTATCGAATTCAAATCCTTTAGATTTGTGAACCGTTGTGAGTACAACATGATCTAAATCTTCTCCGTCAACATCATCTTCATCTTTGGTATTGTTTTTAAATAATTTACCTATCCATTTTACAACACCATCTACATTTTTTATATTTGGATCTTTTTCTTTAGCTATATAGCAAATGCTAAGAATCGCATTGATGTTTTCTTGCAATTCTTTGAGATATGATTTCTTTGTTGCTTGCTTAGAGAATTTTTCCTTCTGAGCATTTAAAAAATTTGAAAGTTTACCTGATTCATCTTCTTTGTCGATAAGAATATCGACAGGAGTGTAATCGTCAAACCCAAGTTCTCTTATCAAGTTTTTAAAATAAGAAACCATTTCACTGGCGAAGTTTCTACCAATAACTGTAAACGGAATGCCTTTTTTCAAAAGCTCCATACTTGCTTGTACTAAAGGAGCGTTAGTTCTAGCCAATAAAGCAGTTGACTTATCAAGTCTTCCGTTTTTCATATTGTCACCAATATGCGATCCTATTTCTTCTATTTTTATTTCCTTATCAGTTACTTCTCCGTGATAGTCAGGATTATCTTTAGAATAGTCACGACCACGCTTTAGATTTTTCACCTTGGTATCTGAATTTACAAAATCAATAATATTTTGTCTTGATCTGTAATTACTTGGCATTTCCTGTACAACATCATGGACAATATTTCCATCATTTGGATTTGTTTTTAGATGATCTTTTTGCAAGGTATCGACCAAATCATGGAAACTAGTATTTTCTGCTCCACGAAATCTATAAAGTGCTTGATTAGGATCACCAACAGCGACAACAGAAGATCCGTTGTCAGCCAATTTTTGCAACATTACTTTTTGCATATAGTTAAAATCTTGTACTTCATCTGCTAGAACAACATCGTATTTGGGCCATTTAATTTTGTCGGCATAAATTCCAGCATACCAGAAGTCATCATTAAAATCTCTTAATTGATGGAAATCGTAATCTTTATCATCTTTTTTAAATTTATTTTGATTATTGCTTAGAGTTTTGTTGCCGGGAGAAGTTTTTTCAAGAAGCCATTTTGCGAGCAATTTTATTACTTCCTTTTTTTCATTTAATGTTATGTCTATGCTTTCAACAATATCTTCGACTTGTTCCAACGAACGCAAACTATCACCAGACATATGAGATTTCATTCGTTTGAAAAATTCAAGATGATATACCAGATCTTGTGTGATATCAAATTTTTCCATTACATCGTTTAATTTTTCATTTAATGCTTTGTCGTCATTTGGATCAGTACCATATTGTTTAACAAGGTCTCCTAGTTTTTGAGCGCAATCATCTATGACATTTTCTTGTCTATCTATAAAATAAATTCCAGATTTTATATAACGATTATTCATATTTTTAAATGCATTTTTGGCTTGATCGACAGAAGGCAAAGAGGTTCCTTTTCTAAAAACAATATAATCTTTCGAATCTCTAGCAACTTCGATTTTATCTTTTCCAGATCCAATAGCATACTGAGTAGGAGGAACTATCTGAGGATTATTTTTTAATACCTTGTTCAAAAAAGCATTAGTAGTGTAGATTTCGTATTCAAGTCCTATAAACTTTTTCTTGGCTTCTTCTCTGTTTTTCTTATTGAATACAAGATAGAGCCATTTTTGGCCTGTACCTCTGCCGTATTTTTCCCACAAGCATTTTAATGTAGTTGTTTTTCCAGAACCAGCCAAAGCATTAACTACCACATGTCCTTTTCTTCCACTTTTTACAATATTAGCAAAAGCATCATCGATTTTTTTCTTTTCTGGATCTGAAAATACTTTTTTGCATAAGTCTGATTCATTTGACGCAACATTAACTTTACTAATTTGTTGTGGTTTTTTTTCCGATACTGGCTCTGGTGCTGGCGTAGTAGGATCTTTTGGAATCTGCGGAAGTCCTAATTCCTTCCTTAAAAAACTGGTATCTATATTTAAATCTTCAAAATATTTCATATCTTCTAATTCGAGGAAACCCCAAGGCTGACCATAATCATGTTCTCTTATAAGTTGCCAATAGCCTTTAATTGGGAAGTCCCATTTGAATCCAAGGTCTTTCAAACCATTTCTAACACTATAAACTGTATTTTTTTTAGAAGGCGAATCTTTAACAACTAAAACATCATACTTATTACCGTATTTAACCCTTATGTATTTTGGATGTTCCAAAACATCAAGTTGCAATTGATCTTGTGAATTATTTTCCAATAGATGAAACCATTCTTTAAAAGACAAAAAAATATTCATAAACAAGCCTTATAATGTACAAAAATTACAATTTAAATTATTTAGTTTGAAATTTTTCGTTTTAAATTTAAATTAATTTATTCTAGTGGTTTTTTCTTCCGAAATATCTATTAATTTAATTGACAAATTGTATGCAAATGAATTAAATTACGAAAAGGAAACTTCTGTAAAGGATTATTTATGTCTGAATTTGAAAACAAAGTAGCTATAGAAACCACGATAACTCTCGATTTGACCGAGCAATTGATATGCAAGGCAATAGCTAATAAGAGATATCAGAACGCAAGAGACATGAATGTTAAAAATTCTAAAATGGGCGGACAATCTAACGAACAAACCGATCTTGAAGGTATTTCTTCCGAACTGGCATTTTGCAAGTTATTTAATGTATATCCAGATTTAACTGTACAAGTAAGGTCGTCAGCAGAAGGCACAGATGACGGAGACGCTATTTTACGAGATGGAAGAACGGTAGATGTAAAGAGTACGAAATATCACACAGGAAGACTTCTTGCGGTTAGATGGAAGAAGCCAAAAGTAGATTTATTCGCTTTAATGATTGGAAGTTTCCCAACATATACATTTAAAGGATTTATGAAAAGTGAAGAGCTTTTAAAAGAACAAAGAATAGGAAATTTGGGTCATGGAAATGGTTATATAGCGGAACAGCATGAACTCAAGCCATTAGAAACTATATGATTAATTTTCATACCTTAATTTATTTAGTTTAACATCATGCTCGAAATCATCTAACATTTTTTCCAATACATGTTGTGGTATTTTTTTCGCATTCTTAACAGCAAGTTGTTTTGGCTCCCAAGCCCATCCATTTTCTGGCAATTCAATTTTTATTTTATAACCATACATGTCGCCTAATTTAACATAAGGCTTCATATCTTCGGCTTTTATGTTCGTATTATCGATTACAATCGGAGTGATACCTTTTCGCATTGCCAGTTCGGTTTTGTGTTGATTTTCTTCATCGTTTTTAATTTCATCAAAATCAGTAGAATAAATAACTCCGCCAATACCAAGGATCTTAGCCTTGTTTGTTCTTCCAGAACCCGGCAATCCACGCATTATAATAAGATGCTTGTCGTGTATGCTTTCAAGCCATGAATAAAACGATTTCATATTTGATATCCTCAAACACTATATATATTAATCAACTTACAAAATGAGGTGCAATATGTCATTTGAAAGTCACACGATATTACAACATACAAATCTCGCAGAAATAATTAAAATAAAAGAATCAAAAGTTTATGATGAAGCCATGGTTAGCATAATCAATGATGAAATAAATCAAGCAATAGATTCGAATGATAAAAAATTTATAATACTTGATTTCTCAAAAGTTAAATATCTATCAAGTTCATTCCTTGGAAAAATAATTTCAATAAATAAAAAAGTAAAAACCAAAGAAGGAAAATTGTTTTTAGTCGGACTCAACGTTGATATCATGGAAGTGTTTCAAATAACTAAATTAGAAAAGTTTTTTAATTTTCAATCTAGTGTAGAGTCCGCTTTGGATAGCATTTAGACATTAGCGAGATGATTTTTTTTGTTTATGGAACCAATTTTTAAAATCTAATTCCATTCTTCTTAATTTGGGTGTATTGCTCTTTTTACAATTTAAATCAGACAATGCTCCCCATATTTGAAAGTTTGGATTGTCTATGTCTTTGCATGTTACTATTGATTCTGATTCATTCATGAAAATATATATTAACTTAAATTGTTTTTAATATATATAATTAGTCAAGATGACGTTTTTGGGCATGGAGGCCCTCTTTAAACAATCATAACATTTGGATATATCGAAGCTGTTCGTAGCAATAGAATCATAGAATCAAAAAAAGAATAAGTATTTCTATTAATATCTCCATAGAAGCTCCAACTTTCATAAAATGTTTTTTTACTTATACATTCCAATAATCCATTGGATGGGTTTCCTATGTAAATATTATTTGGAGAAAATCCAATTACGACCACATAGTGCCATGTGTATCTTCCCGACCTAACAAGGCATATAACTGGTTTGTTTCTCGATATGTTGTCTTCGAGTAATTGTAAATTACCTCTAGAAATACTACAAGGAATATGGTGTTTTTTTAATGTAGAAACAATGTTTCTAGGAATTGTCATTCCGTATTTTTCGTTTTTATAAACGAACCATTCGGTTTTTGTTTCTGTTCTTATTTCGTCATAGACATGAAATACAGAGTAATAATCTAACACCATAGAGACACAGGCTGGTCCACAAGATATATCATCGGACTGCATTCTAAATGATAAAAAATTTGAAATAAAATGATTTTTTTTAACTATCAATTTTTCATGTAAAGCCACATATAAGCACAAAATAGCAATCGCTATAACAAATGTGGTTACGAAAATTTGAATTTTACTTGTTTTCATTGTAATATTTTTTAGACAAAATAAACCAACCGAAATATATGGCTATGCCACCAAGCAATCTAGCTCCAGCTACTGGCAATGTAATCCAGAAAACTCCTACCGCCAATGTTACAACAGCCATAACTGTTGAAATCCAAGATGGCAAAAATTTAATATTGAAAATGATCAATGAGATCGGACCAATCAATATAACAAACATAAAAATAAATGTAACTAAAAGAGCTAAACTTGCCATGTTGTATGTATGTTATATGTTTCCGTAAACAAACATCCATTTTTCGTTATCTGAAAAAACACCTTTGTCCACATCTGACAAATAAGAAAAAACTTCATCCCAACTTCCAAACATCATATCGAGGTCTGCCATGCCAAAATACCAAACTGGCAAGTTTTCCTTTCCTTGAGGGCAAATTAAGATGGTCGGAGTATTGTTGTCTAAGCTCTTTATGATTTCAGTATGTGTGCCTATAGTTGGAACTTTGTATGGCAAGTAAGCGATTAAAACATCAGATCTGTTGACCTGAGTTAAATCTTTAAGTACGAATTTTTTCGCCAAATCTCGCATGTAATTATAATCTTTGTTTTTTTTAGCTTCATGTATTTTTTCTGTCCATTGCTGTTTTGGATCAGAAAATGGATCATATACAGACATGCCAAAATGTGATTGTAATTTTTCAATTACAGTTTCTCTCCAATTGCCTTCGTCAAATTCAATTGGTCCAGAAAGATAAACCTTTTTATTTTTCAAGTAATCCATAAAACATCCATAAAAATAAGAACAATAATAGACTAATATAATTACAACATGTTAAATGAAAAAACTCAATACTTTGACACATCAAAAAAGATTTTAAATCTTATACCAAAAAATGGTATTATTGCAGAAATTGGCGTGTTGCGTGGCGAGTTCTCTAGTCAAATCAACTCATCATGCAGTCCAAAAAAATTATACTTGATTGATTGTTGGGAAGAGCAAGATGATGAAAAGTATTTACTAGATACTTATAACGAAGGAGACGAACAAACACATGAAGAAAACTATATAAATGTTTTAAAGACATTTGTAAACAAAGATAATGTCAAAATAATAAAGGCTCACTCTGATTTGGCCATAAAATTATTTGATAAAAATTATTTCGACATGGTTTATTTAGACGCAAGCAAATACCACGAAGATATAATGAGAGATTTAGATTCGTGGTATCCACTTGTTAAATACAATGGCCTGTTGTGTTGCAATAATTATGAAAACAACGAAGACAAATTCAGCATTCAAGTAAATGATGCTGTAAATGAATTTTGTATTAAAAACAATTTATTTATAACGTATATGACATTTGAAAAAAATTCTTTTTTCGCTATATCAAAACCTAATTTAAAGTTATTTTAACGATTATTGAATTTCTTGTTAATGAACACTTCTGCTTTCACCAAATCTTTTTTTCCCATAGATTTACTGAATTTCTTTTTCCCGAAAATTTCAGAAACGGCAATTAAATCTTTTATGCTTACTGGTTTTGTAAAATTAATACTTTGTTCGCCATTAAAAACACCAATGTAAGCTACGACTTCATTGTTTTCAGAATTTTTTAGCTTAACTAAATCTGTACCCATGCCAGCCAAATCAGAAAAATCAGCTTGTTGTTGAACTATGTGGCTCATCTAAATAAAAACCTCGTTTAATTTGAAAATCAAAAGTACAAAGGCATTCTACTTTTAATTGAGCGACTGTACATGCCAAATTAAATTTTTTTGTGGCATCAAATCGGCTCACAACAAAACCTAATTTTGCTTGCAGTGTTTGACATATTTCTAAATCAACAGTACGGGTTCTAGTTTTCTACCTATCTTGTTCAAATAAGATCCAGCTAAATTATGCATGTAATAAGAAGCGTATGTAGTCGGATTAACACGCAATGAATCAAAAGGATCTCCATAATTTAAGTTATAGTTACCAAACATAAATTTGTGAAAAAATGGAGGGAATCCATTCTTGTAGTGTATAAAATTAAAATCGTCATTATTGTCTCGCATGTGTGATTCGCAATTTTTTATATAATTCACATGAAGGTTGAATTTGTTTTTCATAAGCATAATTACCAACATAATTTTATATGTTTTTTCATGAACGGTTCCGTTTAATTTATATTGTTTGGAAGACACATATCCTATTTGCTTTGTAAGTATATCAAAAAAATCTAAATTTATATTGTTGAAAACAACTACTCCGCCCATGCTTATCCAATTTTTAGACAAAAATTCATCAGTAACATCGAATATCTCTTTGAAGTTTGGAATTTCTTCCATGAACTTTTTATAATCAAAATATAAATTGCTAGAAAACAACACAGATTGAAATTTGGTTTTAACGCTATCTTCAAGAGGCTTGTGGAGAACAACATCACTTTCTAAAAGAGCAAAAGATGATTTCAAACGATTGTTAGAAACAAGTCCATATACAGATAAAAATATATTGGCCTTTAAGTAACCTAATTCAAATCCATAATCTTTCATTTCGTATATTTCAACGCCTTGAAAAAATGTGTTGAAATTATATTTTACATTATTAGAAAGATTATCGGCAAAAAGAGACAATTTTAAATTATTTGAAAGGTTTTTTTGTATAAAACTTTCAATAAGTAATTCGTTTTGCCATTGATAAAATTCATTGATTTTTGATACTAATAAATAATCCATAAACTATTTTAGTATAAATAAGGAAAATGTTCATGAAAATAATAGTAACAGGGGCATCTGGTTTTGTTGGAACGAATTTAGTCAAATATTTAAAAAATAAAAAAATGCATGTTATTGCCGTTTGCGATTACACTTGTGAATCTAGTGATATCGCAGATGAAGCTGTTTTTACTGGTTTGATTGGATTGAAAAGTAAATATTTACTAACAAAAAAAGCGGATGCCATGATTCACATGGCAGCAAACAACGATACCTTATCAGAAGATACCGAACAAATGATAAGGCACAATTATCTTTCATCCAAAAAGATGCTTAAATTAGCAAAAAAACTTAATTGCAGTCGGTTTATTTACGCATCAAGTATGGCGGTATATGGCAATAAAAAAGATCAAGAAGACCCTCTTAACATTTACGCTACATCCAAGTTAATGTTTGACAATTTCATAACAGATACAACTGGGTTTGGTGGCGAAAAAGACATAACAATAGTTGGTTTGCGATTATGCAATGTTTATGGGCCATACGAATGCATCAAAGAAAGAAGAATGAGCTATCTTGGGCAAATGCTAAGAAATATGATACTTAAAAAGCCAATTAATTTGTTTGAAAACACAGAAGCCAAAAGAGATTGGGTCTATGTAGAAGATGTGTGCGAAGCAATTTTCAAATCACTTCAAGCAAGCAAACATGGTATTTACAATATTGGATCTGGAAGTACTATTTCTTTTATTGATTTATTTGAAAAACTAGCTCGTATTACAAATTATAAAAATAAACCAAAATTAATTAAAAATAAAAACATCAAATCGTATCAAAACATGGAAACAAATGATATTTCATCAGCCACAATCAATATTGGGTATAAACCTAAGTACAACCTAGATAAAGGCATTGAAAAATACTACAAAGAAATTAAAGAGAATTATCCTGCCATTTTTTAGTGGATAAAAATCTTTTTATTCCTTCTACTTCATCTCCAACTGGCTTTCTGTTGTGAAAAGCATAATAAATAGGATTGTATTCCATAGATTCATCGTTTTTAGAATCAAACTCTAAATCATTTTCATCATGATTGATGAAACTATCAAATTTATTGGCATCATGACCATTGATATTCATCCAGTTTTTAAGTTTGTTTTTAGACAATCCGCATGGAGTATGCTTAAGGTCATAGAACATCATAGGATCGTATGAATTTTTAGCCCAATTGTGTAACTTAACAAGATGGCAAATATCGCCAGCCTCAGTTGATTTATATCCCAAAGACATCAAATCTTGTTTTGCATCTTCTGGTTCGGAGTTTTTATAAATATGAGCTAAACTTAAATGTTTATCTCTATTTAATTCTGGAATATTTGAATCGAATTTAGAACTTGGGAATAAATGTTTTACAACACCAAGACTGTGTAATGTACTTAAGAACTTCTTGGTATTTACATCTGAATGAGACAAGCCTTTTAAAAATTCATCATGTAATATTTTTTTATCAAATCTTAAATTATCCATTTTCGAAATAGAATTAATCAATCCTTGATCTGGTTTTTCTCCAAACCTATTCAACATATGAGCGTATCTCATAATAACATGAGGATCTTCTTCGATTCTTTTCAACATATTGTTATTCACAAAAACAATTCTTTTGTTTTTTAAATCGTTTAAACCGCCAAATGGATCTAACAAGTCTGCGTTATCGCCATCAGAGTTGTTTAATGGGATATACATGGAATTAAATGTTAAATCCCTATTCATGCCATCTTCTTCAATTGAAGAAGCTGCATTGTTTTCGTCTGGAGAAAAATACTTGCTCTTTGGAGCATTAGATAATGTCGAAACATTAAAGGTTTGTCCTTTGATATGAACTTGGAATTCTATTTCTTTACCAGATTTATCCCATCTACTTGCGTGGAAATGCTTGTTATCTGAATCTTCTGGTAAGTCTTCGTATTTACTTCTATTTGATTTAGGAAAGTTTTCTGGTTTAACTTCTGTAAAATCATGTTCTTCGTCAGATAAAATCATACGAATTTCTGATGGCGTAGCATCAGTCACTATATCGTAATTTTTAATTGTTTTATTGGATAGATGATCTCTTACCGCACCGCCTGTAAGCCAAATTTTCTTCTTTTTAAGTTGTGGCTCTATTTCGCCTTTGTTTTTTTGTATTGTTGTATAGCCAAGTTTGACATTTTTAGAATTATCAAAAGCCTTGATCAAATCTCTCAAATTTGCATGAGAAGATTTATTGACAGAAAATGGACTAAAGTCCTTTTCTTTTTGTAATTTAATCTTTGAAACTAACGGCAAATCACCATTAGTTTCTTTTAACAAACAATATTTTTTAAAAAAATTCGACATAATCTCTCCAGTTGTATAAAACTATTTAGTACTATTAATCAAAAAATATCAAGGACTTGGAAGTCTTAAAACATATAGAAGGTAAGCAGATGTTAAAATAACAACAATTTTAAAAGCCCAATCTGCAATTCTTGATATAATACTTTCAGTAGAATTAGCCTTGCAACTAATGTCTTTAATCTGCAATTCCAAATCGTGAACCTTATCAATTAAATCATCAATGTTTTGATTAATAAGGTTTATTTCCTTTTCTATGTTTTGAATATTTTCATCATTTCTATAAACGATGCTACTTATATGACTTATATTGGTCGATAAGTCTGACAATAAAATGATTTGAGAATCTGTATTTTTAGAATTTGTCATACTTGTCCATTTCTTTTTAAGCCTTTAACATATATAGGTTATATGAATCAAGACATACCAGAAAATGATGAAAAACTTATAAATCAAAACATCGATACAGATATAATCGACCAATTGGCAAAAGATGTTGATAATGTTGTACCTCAACTTAACATTGGCATGCCAGAAAATCACATGTCTGATGTTTCGAATATAGTAAAAGACGAAGAACTTGTCGAAATGTACAAAGATATAATTGGCTACATTAAAGACGATAGGTCTCAAATAGATACCTACATTGATAATTTCGCCAATATGGTCATGAACGATGGCGATGCAACATCATCAACTAAAGAAGCTCTTGTTAATTTGATTAAAATAAAAAGTGATATGTCTGACAAAATGTCAAAAGTAGCAGATCTAATGACTAGAATTAAATTAAAAGAAAGAGATACCTTTCCTAAATACCTAGCAGCACAACAGAACAATACAATTAATATTGGTAATAATGGAAATAATTCAAGAAGATCTTTGATAGAAGCATTAAATAAAGCAAAGACAAAAAAGGAATAACAGTATGTCAAGAAACACTACAACGCAATGGTGGATCAACGAACAAGAAATAGATCCAAATGTAAATCAGCCAACGGCAGCTATTGCACCAGATGCAAATGTACAAGATCCAAACGCCACGATCCCACCAGCTGATATCAACCAACAGGTTCTCAATCAATCTCCTCCAGAAGCCCCAAAAGAAACCGAAGAAGACGATGTGTCAGAAGATCCTAATTCTCCAGACATGCCAGAAGAAACCGAAAAGAATGATGAAAATTTTGAATTATGGAAAGATACATTTTTCAAAGAATCAATCAAAGGTGATGCCAATAAACTAATGGATCTAATTCACAAGATTAGAGACATGGAACTCGATTCTTATCCAAGAAAATTTGTAGAAGATAATCTTCAAATATGCTTTTTAAGACAAAATGCAAACATTCAAAAAGCTAGCGATAGCATTAGAAAATTGCTTCATCAAGAATTAGACAAAAACAATCCAGCAGTTTCTTTGGTGAACCATATTTCACAAACTTTAAAAGAATCAAATGAAATAAATCCAATATTTATAAAAATTAAAGGATTGCTTGGAATGAAAGCAGATTTACACAGAAAATTTATCGCATCGCTAATTGGCGGAGTTCAAGTTGGAACTGGTGGTAATTTAGAAGATGTAGTTTATAACGAAAGAGATTTTTCAATCAGAATTTCAACCAGATTTAACGACAAATGGGGAAGAGTCGATATCGGTAAATGGTCGATGCGTGAAGATGATCCCAAAAAATTCCTTAGTGATCCAGAAATAAAAAGATTAGAAGACGGAAGCCCAGAAGAAAAAGATGTTCTTCGAAAAAGAATTTGCCTAGAAGCCTTGGCTGAGTCTTTCAAAAAAAGAGCCTTCATTATCAATGTAGCCAACGAAGATGGAACTGTATACACACTTGGATGGGACATATCTAATTGTATTAGAAATGCATACGAAGAAGGAAAAATTGTAATCAAGTTATCTAAATTAGAAAATTCAGAAGCTATGATTTCAGACGATGGAAGTATAGTTTCATATGTAGATATAAAAATAAAATACGCAAAAGAATCTGGAGAATTGGATGACGAAGGCAATCCTTCAGTCGAAGAACTTGATTTCATGGAAAGAATCGATGGCGTTATGTTTTTAACTGCAAATTACGATACAGTAAAAGAAGCGGTAAGCAACATGCAGGGAATAATATTAAAAGAAGAACCATACAAAGGCAATCCAAGTGATCTTAGATCACTCCAAAGATGTGTTCCAAATTCAAGTGAAATTTTACTTCGTCAATGTTAAAGGAATTTATATGAGAAACTTTTTAGAATTTGTAGAAAGAAAACAAAGAGAATCACTTAAACATCTTAAGTTAATAGCTAATATGTTGGAAGACGATTTCTCGATAAGTAAATTTTTAGAAGATAAAGATCCTTACATCTTTGTAAAAGTACCGAAAGAAAATAAATCACTTAGCTTTTCTGGATTGAGGATATACGAAATTGGTGACTGTATGGCGTTTAGAATCCAACAAGATTCCGACACAGAACCATATGGAATGGCCTACTCAATAAAAATCAATGAAATGTTCAACGATTTTATGAGCGACATGGACACAGAAGAAGAAGTTATTAAAGAAATAAAAAAATCAATCATCAAAGAAATTAAAAACTTTTTCATCAAGACACAAAAAGCTGAAGAGGACATGATAAATAAAGGTGCAAACCAAAAGAATCTTATCATGAAAGCTGGAGGAACAGATTATTCTGGTATGGTTTTAAATAAATATTAATCATTTGAGGTAAATATGAAAAGTTTTAAAGAATGGAAAAATATAAATGAAAATTGTGGTTGTGGTTGCGGAAGCGATTGCGAATGCAATGACGGTGGAGCAAAAGAAGGAATGGAAATGCACTTGAAAAACCTTCGTATTATCGCACATTACGCTCAAAAAATTCATCAAATGGTCGAAAATGGAGCAGAACTTGAAGAATGGCACCAAAACAAAATTTCCGTGTGTCGTGCTTATCTTTCAGATATTGGACACGCATTCGACTAAGGAAAAATCGTGAATCTATTATTACTATTCCATTCCATTAAAGAAAATAGTGGAATGGAAAACTTTGTTCTAGACCTTAAAAGATTTTCTAAATATAAAATAAAAATACTTTATCGAAAATCAATTTCATCAAATATAAAATCAGAATTCGATTGCCTTCAAATCGATGAGACCAACGAAGTTTTCATAAAAAAATTCGACTGCTTAATTTTCTTTAAAGAATATCGTAAGAGATTCGACCTTACGAAAAAACATTTCAGTAAAATCAAAAAGATATGTGCGATATACGAACCAATAAGTTTCTCAGATTACTTTGATTCTTATGATTTTCAAATTTGCGAAGGCGTTATAACAAATTTTTTAACCAACATAATAAAACTTAACGCTCTCACAGATCTACCAAAATTTCACGCATATACTGGTTTAAACTTCTCTCAACTTCCAAAAATAAAAAAAAACACGCAATTCACAGTCGGAGTAATAGCCAAAGACATTTCTAAATTAGAAAAAACAGTAGCTAACGCATCGTGTGATTTTATCCGTTACCAAAACAAAGATCAAATAAACTTCTACAACCAATCCGATGTTGTAATCATCGAAGATCAAGATGATATGCAATTTCATATTTGGAAATGCTTGTATTACAATAAAATATTGATAATTAAAAAAACTCACTTCACTCAAGAACTTATAGACGATTGTAAAAATGGATTTTTTTACAAAACCAGAAAAGAAATATACAAATTACTAATAAAAATAAAAGATAAAAAAAATTTAAAAATGATCGAATTCCAAAACGAATCATGCAAAATAGCAAACATAGAACTAAGCATAAACAAATTACAAGAAAATATAAAATTGATTTTAGGATTCGACAAAACAAACGCAAAAACGACATACTATGATTCTGGAATAGATTTATCATACGAATCGAATGATGTTTGGCAGACAAACGATACGGCACTTTGTTCGGCATTAAACGAATCAGGAATTAGATTTTTTTCTTGCGTAGACAAAGAAATAGTCAAAAATGTAGAAAGCGAATTCATCGGAATATTACATAACGATACTAACGATTACAAAAAATTAGATTCATGCAAAGGTCTTTTTGTTTTTTCGGAACACCTAAAAAAATCAATTCAAAAAAACACCACCAATGTTCCAGTAGAAAAAATTTACTATTCAGTAAAACAATACCAAAAGAAGTTCTCTTACACAAATTTTCTTGCTGATAAAAAAATAGTTTTTTTGCAAAAGAACTACCAACCATTTGTTCAAAAATCTTTCTCGAAACTAATAATAAAATTAACCCAAACAAATATAGTCAAATATGAAAAAACAATAACCAGTAGCTTGGTGTATTTTAATTTCGATGAATTCATCCAATTAGATTTGTTCTTGGAGTGCTTGGAAAGAAACACTCCTATGTTGCTGAAAAGACATCCAATAGCAGAAGAATACTTAGGAAAAAACTATCCTCTTTTTTTCACAAAAAAAGAGGATATAATCGAAATTTCTTGTGAGCAAGTTCTAGCAGCACATAATTATTTGGTAAATATAGATAAAGAAAAATTTAGAATAGAATCATTCATCAAATCAATAGTTGATTCTAAAATTTACAAAGAACTTCCAGTAACAAAACCAAAAACACTGATTCGGATCACACTGGGCAAAACCAGCGTAAGTGGATACGAAATTACATTCTATTGCATAAAAAGTCTAATTAAAAATTATGGATACAATGATTTCGATTATTGCATTTGTCACAACAATATATCTGAAAGAAAATTATTAGAATTAAAAAACAAATTTTCAACAATAGATTCACCATTGAAATATTATAAACAAAAAAATTGCGAGCTACCAATTGATGTCATATTTCCAAAAGGAACAGATGCCACTATCAGCCACTGTATTTCTGCTGGTAGTTTATGGAAATTGTGTCCTGCTCGTTTAAGACCTAATGCTCATGAAATTATCATAGACAATGATATTGTTTTTTTAAAACAAATACCAGAAATCAATCAGTTTTTGAAAAGCAATCTACCCCTTACGTTAGAAGATGCGTCAATACATATGGGTGTTTATGGAATTATCAACGACTTTGATGATGATTTCACTTTGAATTCTGGAATTATCGGATTGCCACCAAACTTTAAATTCGAGAAAAAAATTTGTTCTCTTTGGGATGCATGTAGACCTTTTAAAAATGTAAACGGAGGAGATGAACAAGGTTTAATTACATCTGTTCTTAAAAAAGGCGAACACATTTTAATCACTAGAAATAATGTAATCGGAATGCATCCCAATAAACTTCATGTTAATTCTTTTAGCTCTGGAACAACAACATATCAAATACTTAAAGACAAAACAGAAAGCGATTTTATAGACTACGAAAGAATAGATTTCAATAAATTGTGCAAAAAGACATGTGCTTTGCACTTTTTTCAAATAAACAGACACTCAATAACACACAATGCTTGGGATAAATTCATGAATCACTATAAATACCTTATTTCCCCAAAGTCTATCATATAATTTTTTTAAAATTCATATATAAAATATGGCAGATAACTTATTTGTACCTTCTATAATTGAAGATGTTTACGGACCAACCGCAAGAGCCAATCAATATGGCCCTATTTACAATCAAATGGTCAAAGCTGTAAATAAAGGAAGTTTGGTTGTATTTAACTATATTTTCCACAAACCGGGTCATGATCCGTACCCTTTAGTCTTACTTACTGATGTGAATTATCCGCAAAAAAACCCAATACACATCAGAGGTGTGAATCTTCATTATTTGACATTTCCAACAATTAAGAAATTACTCCAGCCTAATGTGAATAATCTAGGCTTTTCTTATGCAAATATAAAAGAAGATTCATATATAAGTGGAGCTTTTAGACAATACAGAAGAACTGGAATCAGACAGCTAAAAACTCTTAATACAACATTTCTTCTCAATGTTCTTGCCTCTGTAAGATCGTTTAACCCAAATGAAATCGAAGCTATTCGTAAGTCTGTTAGGGAACAATTGCAAAGACTTACCAATCCAAGTGCAAACGAAATGGTCTCACAGAGTAATAAAACAGAGAATAAATAAATAACACAAGTGTAATAACTATAAATACTTTAGAAGATTTTAATATAGGCATTTAAATGGCAGACACAGTAGACATACAAAACCTTAACTTGACCATGGGAGAATTAAAAGCTCTCATCATGAGCATTAATGCCGAAAAAAAAGAAGATCGACGCACTACTCCTCCAGACATGTCGGAACTTAAAAAAATACTAGAAAATGCTTTTAAGCCATTCACGGAAGAAATGAAAGCAAATACCAAAGCTATCGAAGTAATGAAAGAACTCGCTAAAGCCATAGAAGAATCTAATCGTTTAAATAAAAAGAGAAAAAATAAAACGAAAGAAGGAGCAGAAAAACCAGCAGAAACACCAGCAGGATCAAGACCAGAACCACCAAGAACAAGAAGACCAAAACCAAGAAAAAAAACATTTGATTTATACAACCTTCCTCCAGAAGACGATCCAGAAGAAAGCAAAAAAGACGCAAAAAAATGGAGAACAAGACGACTTGCTAGTTCTTTCAAAGAAGTAGCTACGATTACAGATGATGTTTTCGCTGGCGTTGGCGATGCACACGAAAAAGCATTCAAAGGAATAATTAAAGATGAAAGAAACTTTATATCTTCACAAAAAGATATTGCATATGAAACAATGGGAGCTTTGTCTACAAATAAAAAATTACTAAGTGAATATACGCTACTAGAAAAGACATCTCTAAAAACCGGAGCATCAAGAGAAGAATTTCAAAAACAATTTGGCAATGCGTTAAAATCTGGAAATAGAGAATTGAAAATGGCAAAGGCCATTACGACAGCCCAATTAAACACCGAAAAACAACTCGGATTAGAGGCTGGCGATCTGTCTGATACTTTCCAAAAATTAAACACCCAGTACGGCATGAGTGAAATGCAAATTGGCGAAATGGGTCGTGGCATGCGTGAGGTGGCTAAAAATTCAGGATTAACTGGAAAAGAACTAGCAAAAGCCGTGCAAAGTAGTACGCAATTCATGGAAATGATGAGAAATGCAGGTCAGCTAACTTCGGCAGCAGCTAAAAACATTCAATCTATATCTGCAAGCGCACAGAAATTCGGCATAGAAAAAGAACTCGGACCACTTATGACAGCAATGTCTAGTAGCACAGATCTAATGATGACAGCATCAACTGAAACTAAAAATTTCTTATTTATGTCGGCTAGTGCAGTAGGAAGAACAGTAGAATTGATGAATGGATCTATCTTGAAAACCAAACAAGGAACAAAAGACATAGCTAAAGGTATGAGAGGCGTTCTCAAGCAATTTGGAGTAGAAAGCCTAGAAGCTATAGAAAACATGACCGACGAACAAAAGTTCCGTGTAAACATGAGTTTGAAAAGTGCTTTTGGCATTGAAGTGGATCAAGCTAAACGTGAAATTTTAGCTCTCGAAGAAGGAAGTAAAACTTTAAGTGAAAAACTAGCAGATTTAAATAAAGAAAAAAGCAAGAATCTTAATTTAGAAGAAAAAGCAATAATTACAGAAAAAGAAAGGTCACTTAAATTATCAGCAAGTTTTGCCGTCTTGACTGTTCTAGACGAAGCATCTAAAAATGCAAAAAACATGGGAGAAGCATTTTCGAACTTCAACGCCAAAGCCAGCACATACGCAGACGAACTAAATGTACTAGGGCTAACTGCTGCTTCCGACAAAGAAGTCGCAAAAGGAGCGTTCGTAAATGCAATAAACAGTATAAATCAAAGTTTAAAAGCTGGCGGTAAAAAAGAACTTAAAATTTCATCATCGGAAATAGAAAACGCAATTAATAATCCAGAAGCAATGAGAGTATTGTCTGCGAAACTTACATCAGCAGATCAAGAAGCGTCTACTGCTGCAAAGGCACAACTTGATCCAGCAAGAAGCATGGAACAAACTCTTAGAGAATTTAATGATTATTTTAGAACTTGGAGTGGTGCCGTATTAACACTGTTAGGAACATCACAAATAGGCAACATAATAACAGGAGTGTCAACCGTGGCCAGCATAGCGGCGACCGGAGTATCCAAGTTACTAAACCTTAAAGATTCATATGATGATGTTAAAACAGCGATGAAAGCATCTTGGAAAGATTTTACTGACTGGTTCGACAAATGGAAAAATGGAAAAAACAAACCAGCAAGCAATACGAGTGGAACTCCTTCCGGTGGAATGAAAGAAGCCGTTCCACCAAACGTAGCAGAAACAACAACGGCAAAAGCTACTGAGACTCTTGCCAAAGAAGGAACAAGTGGTCACTCTCTTTCGACACACGATCATCATGCTGAAAAGATTTTAAATCAAATATTAGATAATTTAAAATCAATGAATCAATCGATTAACAAACTTCTTGCCAATAAAAGCACTCAACCGCAAGCAGCTGGAACAACTGGATTAACACAATCTACAACGACGGCACCGACATCACCAAAAACACTTTCACCAACTGTAGCAGCATCTACCACAGCAGCAGCTGGAAAACCAGATCCATCGACTGCGTCAATACAAGCAAAACCAGCAACGACACCAACTGTGGCCACCGCAGCAGCTGGAACAACTGCATTACCACAAACCAAACCAGCGACCACACAAAGTTTCAGTCAAACCTCTGAAGAAAAACTTGCAACTGCTAAAAGATTAGATGGCAATAATTGGGATATGGAAAGCATGCTTGAAGAAAAGAAAATTCAAAACAAACAAAAAGCAGACAAAATGAAAGCGGCTGGAGTTACGACTACTTCGCCAACAGTAGCGTCACCAACACCAACTGTAGCCACCGCAGCAGCTGGAACAACTGCATTAACGCCATCTACAACAACAGCACCAACAACACCAAAAACAATTTCGCCAACAGTAGCGTCATCAACACCAACAGTAGCCACCACAGCAGCTGGAACAACACCACCTCCTGTTGCACCAAGTACTGTTGGAAAAGTAGACAAGGAAGCTAACGATGCACTTAAGCAAAGATTAGAAGAAAAAAAGGCTATAAGAGAACAAGAAAAAGCTGGTATTCCAAGAACACCACAAGCAGGAGAAAAAGAAAGTGCAGACAAATCACTTCAAAGATCAAAAGAAAAACATGAAAGAAAAATGATCAAAGAAGAAAAGTTCCAAATCAAAAACGATAAAAGAAATACCTTAGACGATAAAATAACCAATAAAAGAGAAAAATTTAACGCAAAAGAACAAGGAGCGATGAATAAAAAAGAAAAAGGAAACATGAAAAGTCAAGGCGCTCCTACTATCATGGGATTCGACATGTCTACTTTAGGCGGACAATCTCAAGAAATGATGAAAGCAGCACCAGCCATAATGATGCTAGGCGCTGCAATACTGTTACTAGGAACAGCACTTATATTTGTTGGTGACAAAATAATAAGTGCCTTGGGATTAGACATAGGAAGAATAATGGAAGTAGGCATGGTCATGGCAGCGGTTGCTGCTGCTGGCGGTGCTTTTATTCTTGCATCTGTACAAATGATAGAAAGTTTCTCTGAAATAAATTGGGAAAATGTAGATTCAAAAGGGCCATCACTAGCAACCCAATTATATAAATCTGCACCAATAATTCTCTTGCTTGGCCTTGGAATAATGGCCTTGGGAGCAGCACTTATTGGATTGGGAGGTTTGATTTTAGGGATGGCAAATATTAATGTTGGCAACATTATGCAAACATCACTTGTCATTGTTGCTGTCATGGCTGCTGGTGCTGGACTTTTAGCTGGCACAATGGAAGTAATGGAAAAGTTTGAAAAACTACAAGACTTAGGTGACTTCAGAAAGAAAGCATTTAAATTCGCCAAAGAATTAACAATGACCGCTCCGATTCTTCTAGCTATATCGCTTGGTCTTTTAACTTTAGGAGCAGCTTTAGTTTGGGCTTCGTCTAAAATACTATCAATAATGGGATTGAATACACAAACCATAACACAAACAGCATTGACAGTAGCAACTCTTATAGCTGCACTAGGAACAATAGCATTAGCTGTCGGGCTTGCCATGGCAGCTTTGTATGGTCTAGGAAAAGGCATAGAATGGCTTCAAAAAAGCGGATTACTTAATGAAGTCATCAAAACAATAGCAATTGGTGCTGTAGCTCTTGTGGCACTAGTAATACCATTACTGATTCTTTCAGCTGTACTTATGAAATTTTGCAGTGGGATATTATCGATTCTAGGAGTAGACTCACAAAAAATAGAAGAAACAGTAAAAACCGTATCATTACTTCTTTGGGGCCTTGGAGAAATAGCCTTTGGAGTAATGCTTGCAATGGCTGGTTTACTAGCACTTGGTGCTGGAGCAATTTTATTGTTTACAAATCCAGAAGCTCTTGCAGTTGCTGTAGTTCTTGTACTAGCTGGAACAGCTGCATTGTTTGTTTTACTTCCAGCAATGATATATTTGGCTTCTGGTGTTTTAAATTTTTGTTCTAGCATATTAAAAAGTTCAAAAATAGATCCAACCAAAATAGAAGAAACCGTACAAATAGTATCTACACTTTTTGAAGGATTAGGAAAAATATCATTTTATGTTGGTTTAGCAGCTGCATCTCTCGTAGCTCTAGGTGCTGGAGCAGCTATGCTTCTTTTTGGAGGACCAACAGCTGCGATTGTAGTAGGCTTGATTTTCTTAGGAATTGCTTCTTTGCTAATTCTTTTGCCAGCAATGATAATGTTGGCTTCTGTTCTTATTGATTTTTGTAAAAGCATTTTAAAAGCATCTAGTATAGATGCAAATGAAATAAAAAAGACAGTAGATTCCGCTAATGCTCTTTTTAGTGGACTTGGAGATTTAATATGGGGCCTTAGCGTGGCAGCGATGAAGTTGATTGCTTTTGGTTCACAAATATTAGGAATATCTGTTGCTTTTTTCATATTTCTTCCAATGTTCACTGTACTTTTAAAAGCAATATCGCCAAATGTAGAAGAATTCACAAAAACACTAGGAGACATGTTAAGCAGAATATCAAAAGCAATGGGAGGAATAGGAGATGTAGAATACGCAAGAAGGTTTGCTGAAGAAATGGAAAAAACAATAAACGCAGTTGTTTCAATGCTACAAACTCTTGGTGTTTCGATCTACAAACTTGCTGGTAAAAGTTTCCTTGGATTTGGAAGTAGCGTTATAGACGATATTCTTTATTATTCAAAAGGCTTCAGTCAAGCAATGAAGGTAATTTGTGAAAATGTTATAAAAGAAGGAATCATAGATCCAATTGTAGATAACTTCAACAGGTCTGGAGTTAAAAAAACAATGTACGCAATGAAGGTCGCAGAACTTATTAGCAAAACAGTAATAAGTATTTCAAATATGTTGCTTACTTTTGGCGATATAGTAAGTAAATTCAGCAAAAAAGCATCTTGGTGGAGACCTTTAGGGAACACAGTTATTGAAGAAATAAAAGATTTAGGAAAATCATTTTCAGTGCATTTTAAATCTATAATGAAAACAGTAAACGAAGGAATCATAACTCCTATAGTAGAGCAATTTAGAAATTTAAAGTCAGTAGAGCATGCGGCTAGAGCATCAAAAGCATTAGGCATAGCCCTTGGCGGAGTAGGTGATATGCTAAAAGTTCTTGTTGAAAAAATAGCACCAATAACACAAGACAGCGGAATACCTTTCCTAAGACTTTTAACTGGCACTGGACTCGACCAAATAGAAACAGCATTAAAAGGATTAAAAGATCCTTTAAATAGAATATTTGCTGCATTGTTAAATGATATTGTTCCATCTATTACAATAGGACAAAATGTAACCAAGAAATTACAAACTGTAATGCCAGCACTAGACATGTTTACAAAGATAGTTACATTCATGGGCGCAATGATGGATGGAATGACCAAACTAAAAGACAAAGCTCCAAAAAAACGTGACTACAGTGGAGACTGGACTGCATGGATACCTTTTTACGGCATGTTTACAGAAGGAGTTACAGATGTAGAAAAGGCTACAAAAGATACTGGAGATATGGCTAGTATAATGACTAATATTATGAATAGCTTATCTTCCGTTATAGACGCAATGGAAAAAGCAAGCAAAGCTAACGGTAAAGATTCGAAAAGACTAGAAAACGCATTGAAGAGTTTCGAACAAATTTCAAGCATAACAAGCAAACTTTCAAGCATTGTAGAAAATTACGCAAAGAGTTCAGAAGTATCTAAAAAAATAAAAGCAACAAAAGGTGGATATGACGAAGCCACCAAATCAATAAAAGTAGTAACAGACGAATCCAATAAGTTAGTCGTAGAAATAATGAAAACACTAGGCACTAAACAAAAATTTAACGACATAAAAAACGCAACATCTTTGATGAATGCGTTGGCTATGTTCCTCGGAGCAATTTTAAAATTAATAGAAAACTTCAGTGAAATAACAGAAGCAGCGCAATCATTAAAAGTGACCATGACAAAAGTAGGAAAAGAAAACGGAGCAGTAATTCAAGAAAAAGATGCCAAAGGAAATGTTATAAATCAAACTTTAAATTTAGATTTGCTTGGTGCTTTTATAAAGCTAATGTTTAAATCTGTAATAGAAACTTCCACTTCCATATTCGACATTCTAAAAGAACAAAAATTACCTGATGTAAAAGGCATGATGGGAGAATTAAACAAATTAATGATTCTAATACAAGCAATTCGAGCAATAGGTTTCATGATGGCTACTTTAGAACAAGTTTACACGGCACAAGAATCATTAAATGTGCAACTTGGTGGCGGAACAATAACAAAAGATGGAAAAAAGGTAGACAGAGGAAATCAAGTAAGTCAAATAGCAACACACATGGGAGATAAAATTAAATCTGTAGTAGATTTAGGCTCAGGAATAATACAGCAAATACAAGGTATAAACATAGGAAACCTCAAAGATGTAAAAACAGCTTTGGCGAACTTGAACGCATGTGTGCAAGCAGTTTATGCCGTTGGAATGTTGATGAAATTAATATCGGGAGGACAAAAAGGAGGAGGACTTTTAGATATTATAGATGGCTTAAGCGATAGACTTAAAGAAACATTTAAAAAATCAGACACACCACCAATAAAGCCAAATACAATAGAAAATATAAAAGAAAATTTAGATGGCAAAATAACACCAGTAATAGATTTGGCTACTGGAATAATAGAATATGTTGGTAATAAAGTAAAAGCTATAAGTGGAGACGAAGCAAAGAAATTAATGCAAATCGGATTTATGATGAAGGTAATACAAAGCATTGTCGGCTCATTAAAAGAATTATTTTTAAGTAAAACCGAAGAAGTAGATACAAAAGGATTTTTTGGTGCTGCAAAGAAAAAAGCAAATGCTATCGAAGAAATAGCAAAAAGCGGAGATGTTTTTAAAACCATGTTTGAAAACATAGGAGTACTTGTTTCTGGAATAGTAGAAGCAGTATCAACAACTTTTCCCGGTGCAGATGCTATAGGTCAAATAAAAGGCAAAGTCGTTGCCACTCATGTAATCATGAGAAACATAGCTAAAATAACAACTGAACTATGCGAAAACATTAAGCAAACATACAAAGCATTTAGAGACACATTACCAATTCAATCAAGCATGCAAGGAGAGAAACCGTTAGAAGCAATAGGTAAGTTAATAAAAGAAAGAGTAGTTGATGATGTAAATACTAATTTTCCAGAAAGCGAAGATTCAGACGCAGCGTCTGATATTATATTCCATGCAACAGAATCTATGAAAAACATAGTTCTTAATTTTAAAGAATTAAACAAATCAGTCATGGATATAATGACTGAATTTTATTATAACAGAAAACTATATGAAAATTTAGCTGAACAAAAACCTTTAAATTTCATAGGCATTAAATTATGGAACCATATTGTTTGGGAGTTAACTAGAGATACACCATTCCCGAAAAAAGCTGATTGGGATGCATGCGTAGAAGTAATGGAATCATGTTGTGCAGCAATAATAGTACTCGACACAATGTTAGTTTCATTGAAAGAAACTTGTGATTTATTGCTAGAAACATCAGCATCTTTTAGCGAATTAAATGAAAACAATTCTATGAAAGTTATCGGAGATAAACTCAAAGAAAATGTTATAGGTCCTATTTTCGATTACATGCCATCTGAAGAAAGCATTAACTCTTCTTTATCAATAATACAACCAGTAATTACTGGAATTAAAAGTATCAACGAAATGTTAGTTTCATTGAGAGAAACTTGTGATTTATTAACAGAAGTATCAGGATTTTCTAGCGAATTGAGCGAAAGCAATCCTATGAAAATTATTGGGGATATGATTGATCAAAATGTTATAAATCCAATTTTTGAATTTATGCCATCTGAAGAAAAAATGAACTCTGCTCTATCTAGAATAAACTTAGTCGCCAGTGGAATAACCATGATTAGTGAAGCACTGTCTTTAATGAAAGACAGCTTGGAAGAAATTTCTAATATTGATTTGGGAAATGCCTTGTCGGAAATGTTCTCATCATTTTCTGATTTCAATAATATATCTGAAATAGGAAATTTAAATCCAGTTAGAATTACTGCAAGTGGAAACGCATTAGATGTAGGCGAAAAACTAAGAGAAGAAAAGGCAACAACAGAAGCCAACACAAGGCCTTCGTCTAGCTCTGCTGAAATCATTTCGATAAACACTGCACAATTAACCGAACAAAGAAAAATGGTCGCACTTCTTGACGAAATAAAAAAAGAGTTAATAAAAGCCAATAAATCAAAAGAAAATCCTAAAAAAGAAGAAGAAGAAGAAGGTGTACAGGTCGCAAGTTCTGGACAACAATACAATTCAGAATCATCAGACACTTCGTCTAAAAGCATTGGAAGAAAACCATCTGATTATTATCAGTACAAAGTAGGCGGATTTAGTCAAAACGCTGGCATGAACACACAACAAACTTAATTGAAAGAAAAATAAAATGAAAGCAACAATGGCAGGTGGCAAACTTAAAGACATAGAAGAAATCTACATAGACATAGATGGAAATACTATATATGCATATATTCTTCCAGACATATCAGACGCTAAAAGTGCAACTTACGCAGATGAAAACGCCATAGGAAGAACCCAACCTTATAAAAATTATTCATATAGTGAAAACAGAGTAATTACTTGGACTCATCATTGGATAGTAGATGTTCCAAGTAGGGTAGAACAAATACGAAAAGAAATAAAAATGCTTCAAGCACTTGTTTACCCCAGTAATGCTGGTCTTCCATACGCACCTCCTTTTGTAGCACATGTAAAATGTGGCAATATGTTAGACTACGGGCAGGAAGACTACATACTGTGCTGCATATTAAAAAGCTATAGTTTAAAATACGCTACCGATGTTCCTTGGTACAATGATTCATCTAAAAACATAAGTATACCATACAAAGTAGATATGGATTTAAATTTCGAGGTTGTTTATGACAACAACGCTGGGAAAATACCGTACGCAGAAGACATTTCATCAGCTTTGGGAGAACCAACATTAAATATGATATTTTAGATTTATATTTAATCAACAAAGGAAAATATGGCAAATTACATAGAACCCAACAACAATGTATCAATAAGCAGATTTGTTACTTCTTCTAGCAGATATAAAAAATCAAAATTAATTTATTATACCGAAAACAAGTATGTAACTTTCACCACATATAAAAAAGAAAATTATGATGAAAAAGAAAACATAAGATACACAGTCATTACAAAAAATTACGAATACAGACCAGACATGGTCAGCCAAGAAGCATACGGTGTGCCTGATTTTTGGTGGAGGATCATGGAATTTAATGACATCAAAGATGTTTTTAATTTTAAATCAGGATTGAACATAGCAATACCATCACAATTTTTTAGGTAACACAAAAATGTCTTGTACAAAATTACCAAAATGCAGATTTTCTCATCTTACTGGTCCTAGCATAGAACCACAACCAGAGGCTATTCTTGGTCCATTTGTAATGGTCGAATTCGAAACAGAACAAATCATACTTACAAATAGCAATCTAGGTTACAATTTCAAGAATGGAATTGCATGTATAAAATCTTTTCAATTTGGTAAATCGGTCGCAAATGGAACTGGATTTAAAATGGAAATAGTAACCGAAACATACGATGTTATGATTATGCTTATAAATACAATCAATAAATCAAAATTTGCGGCAGGAAAAGACGCAAAAACTAGATGTCAATTTGGTTGGACACAAAGGAATTGTGACAACGCAACTCCACAGATAATCACCAATGAAAGTTTCGGAGGACGATTAAAATTTTTAGTACAAACTGTAGAATCGACATTTGAAAGCGGTATCTACAAAATAAATGTACAATGCTGCGATTTGTACCAAAGGCAATGTGAGTCAATGCAAGGAACAAGTGATGAGGGAAGCGACGAAAGCCCAATGGAGCTTAAGTCTGCTCTTGAAGATTTTTGGACATCAGAAGATCATACGCCTTTTGTGGATCAAGTTAATTTTAGATCTTTTGACAACAATGAAGAATCTGGACAAGGCGCTGGATTTGAATTCAATCCAGAGGACGGTGGTAAAAACGGGCCGAGATCGACTTGGCAAGCAAAAGAAAAATCAAAACTTGCAACTGCTAGAAATTGGATAAATCCATTGACCACCAGTAACGGCAAAGGCATGCTTCAAATTTACGACAATGTAGACATGCTTTCAATTATTTTTCAAGAAGATGTTATAGATCCAGATCCATCAAAGAAAAAATACCTAGCAAATTTTGTTGTAAACGGTGGTAATTGTAGTCAAGTAATTAGCTTTAGTCCAAAAATAAATTGGTTAGCACAAAACACGGGTACTGGTGCAGTCGACAGTGGTGCGTCATCTGTTGCTGGAGTAAGAAGTGATGTAGATCAATTTTCTATTGACGATTGGATTGAAAGAGAAACAATAGGTGGGCAACAAACAGAATCCTTAAGTTGGGAACAAAATCTTTATAGGCCACCAATAACAAGAGCGACAAGTACACAAAATGCATTTGTACAACACGCACACGCAACAGCAATGTACGAAATTGCTGGTCCTATAGAAGCAGAATTGACAATTCAAGGAAATCCAAAATTTTCATACTCTTTTGGACCAAATGGTATGGTTGGGAAACATATGGGTATATTAGTTGTAAATCCATCAGTAATTAGAGAAGGCGATTCTGGAGAATGTGTTTGGATAGCTACATCGCCATGTAATGAAGTTTTATCAAATAGTGCATGGATAGTCAAAGGTGTAGATCATCAAATAACTGACGGAAAATATGTAACTACATTCTCTGTTACATTGACAGTTCCGAATATTCAACAATCAGCGACCAAGAGACGACTTGGCGGTGTAGATGACGGATTTGAAGTAGATCCATTCGAAGTCAAACTAGGAGACGAAGATTAACAATGAATAAAAATACAAAATTAATATTACAACTTAAAGAAAAATTAGAAACTTTAGAAAATAGATTTGGTGATATTGATTACGCAGTAACATCTGTAAAAAGAGAAAAAAGCCAAGATAATTCGACTAAAATGCTTCAAGATGAAGCAATGCTAGGATTGTATACTGCGTTATGCGTGGATACAGTCGATATTTGGAAACAGAATGCAGTAAGATTTTACTGTCCGACCAATCAAAATCCAAAAACAGCTTTGAAATCACTGCCTTGGGCAAATGCAGTATCATCAATGGGAGGATTTGATGATTGTGGTCTTAATTGGGTTCCTCCAGCTGGATCTACTATTTGCATTGTTTATGGTAGCGGAAAAAGAGAAAACGCTTATTACATTGGCACTACTTGGCACAGAAGAAGAGGCGGTGGAAAAGACTCAAGTCAAACATTCCCAATCAATATTCCAGAATACGACAAAATATACAAAGGACACAGAAAAGGATATTATGTAGGTCCTGATGACGAAACTCAAGTTTTACCTCCTTGGAATACTGAAAATTACAACGGATATGATATCGATACTATATCTGATTTTACAGATCAAGTAAACGCTCAAAAAATACTAACATATCCTCACATATACGGATTCAAAACTCCAGACAAACACATGATGAAAATGAGCGATGGCGACCCTCGTTGCAATCGTAGATGGAAAAGAATAGAAATAATGTCTGGTTGTGGCAATTGGATGTGCTTTAAAGATGATCATTTGCATCATGGAGGTCAATGGACTCATCCAGATTGCGTATCTGGCGAGCCTGCGATTTGCCAAGAAGGAGGTGAAATCGGAAAAGATGTTAAGGTTTTCGATGGTAACCCTGATGCATCTAAAACTGCAAAAAACATAGCCCTAGCAGCGTTTGGTAGTCTTTCTCCTAAATTAGATGATCCGCCAAAAGAAAAAACAGAATGTGAAGGTAAAAAAAGTAATAAAACCATATTAATTGATCATCCAAGAACTGGTCATCCAGAAACATGTTATCCAAAAAGTCAAGGTGGTAAAAATCCATTCTTTAAAAGAAAAGAAGAATGTCGACCTTACTCTGGACCAAAAACACCTCAAAACAATAAGTGCGATCTTCCTCAAACTGGAATACAATTGCTGTCAATTAGCGGACACACATTTGTCATGGATGATAGCGTGGAAGAACCACAAGGAAAAGTCGAATGGGAAAGAGGAACAAAGCCATTTGATTTTGGTTGCAACGATAAATTTGTCGGAAGAACTTATTGGAAGTCTACGACTGGCCACTGCATTGAAATGAGCGATGTCGAAGAACCAAAATGCGACCCAGCAAATGGACAAAAACTAAGAGGCAAAAATAATTACATTAGATTGTTGACTGCTACCGGCAACAAAATCGAATTAAATGATCACACTGTTTCCGAACCTGATTGTCCCGGATCTCCTCCAAACAAAGGTGGAGAGAGACGTGGCATTTACATGGAATCTACTAGCAAGCATGTAATTCACATGTGTGATGAAGAAAACGAACAATCTAGTCCATGTAGAAAAGATGGAGGAATCACAGAAAGTAAAGCTAAAAAAGCGTTTGTGGCAATCAGATCAGGTTATGGACTTGAAATTTTGATGAAGGATGAAGACAAGCAAGACGAAACAGTTAGGCAATACATACAAATCAAAGCGCCTCAAACCGACAACAAAAAAAGAGGTCCGCATTTGGAGATTTTTAAAGAAGCTCCATCGGGTCCGGGCCTTGTGATGTTGCGTGTTGGTGGTGATTATCTCATATCAACATACGATAACAAATACGAAGTAATCGGAGATGACCCAGATAACCCATCTGATAAAATTGAATTTATAACCAAAATGAAATTAGTTTATACAAAAGACATGTATATAAATTACACAAAAAAGTCACATTTGTTTTATGCTAAAGAACACATTTTTCTTTTGGCTGGCGAAGATTGCGGACCTATTCCAAGTGGGAAAAAAGGACCATGTATTGGTCCTGTATGTGTTTACGATCCTAGTAGCGGGTGCATTAAATTAAGCGACAGGGTGTATGCCACCACATCACCACAAGCCGATACTGTAAGTATATTCCAACTATCTCCATTTTGTAAAAATGCTCAAAAAGAAAAAAGTCCAAAAGGTCTAGATTCTGCAAATCAACAACTTTCAGATAATTTAAATAATACTAGCGTACAAAATTTCGCTACAAATCAAACCCAAAAGCCAATTGATTTGAACAATAAAAATTTGAAAGGTAAATAAATGGATGCAAGAAAATTTTTAGGAACACCATATCCAATAACAAAAGATCCCGGTGGTTTTCTCCATACAGAATATGGAGTTAGAAAAATAAAAGCAGACATACTATCTCTTTTGCTAACAAATCCGGGAGAAAGAGTAATGTTGCCAGCATATGGCACACCACTTAAGAAATTGTTTTTTGAACCCAACGATTCAATAGTAAGAAGCCAAGCAAAATCTATGATAGCTGCATCAATTTCGAGATTTGAACCAAGAATAAGAATATCGCAAATAGAAGTTTCTACTATTAAAGACACAGATTTAAATTATTTAGATGATAAATCCAATAAAGAATCGATATTATATATTAAGATATTATTTTTTGATCCTAATGATATCAAAACAGTACAGTCTTTAACATTAAATTTGCCAATGACAAATCAATAATGAAAAGATTGTATTTTGAGCGTATACGGACCAATTAACGCTTCTTGTGAATGTGACTTATGTTGATTTTGTGTTGGAATCAATAATTTATGTCAACGAAACGAGAATTATACTTTGTAGAAGGCAGGTTTTATGGCAATAAATAATTGCCCCTTTGATGTAACTCCATATGCAAAATCAGAAATCACAGTAAAACCTGTTGTTTTTAATTTAAATTACACCAATCAAGATTTTTGGTCAATGAAGAATAGACTTATCGAGTTCATCCAACAAAGATTTGCTGATCAGTTTTCTGATTTTGTAGAATCTGATATATCGATAATGCTAATAGAAAACTGGGCATTTATCGCTGATACTTTATCTTTTAAGATGGATCAAATCGCTAACGAAGTGTTCATAGACACAGTTACAGAGGTGGAGAATGCTTTTAGATTAGCCAAACTGGTTGGATTCCAGCCACAACCACCAATAGCATCAAGGTGTTTGTTTTCTGCTTCTATACAAAATCCACTTAGTACAGATTTAGTAATTCCGACTCCGTTAGGATTATCTGTTGTAACTTCTGGTAAATCCATGAAATATGAATTATTCCCAGCAGATCAAAACAACATGCCACTTTTAGATCAAGACATAGTAATTCCATCTGGATCTGTTGTCAACGCAAGCATCATAGGATTGGAAGGAAAGACATACAAAGACAACCCGATTGGAACAGGACAAATAAACCAAACATATTCGACATCTAAATCATCAATTATTTTCGACTCTGTTCGGGTTACAATAGACGGAGTCGTATGGCAAAGAGTTGATTATTTTACAGACTCCCAACCAAGAAAAGAATTTCGTGTAGAATATGATTCAGCATATAAAGCGTATGTTATATTTGGCAATAATAAATCTGGACTTGTTCCGCCAAATGGTTCTGCAATAAATGTAACTTACCGTTCTGGTGGCGGAACAAGGGGTAATATAATTAGCGGATCTGTAGAAACACAAACTATCATCAATAGTGATGGTCTTAATTTTCCTGTTCCTATAACATATTCTAATTACACAAGAGGAGAATATGGTTACGATGGAGACACAATCGATGATGTTCGTGATCATCTTCCCAAATATTTGAAAATGCAAAATAGGATAGTTACTGGAGAAGACTACAAGAATTTTTCAGATTTGTTTGCAACTCCTTACAGTGGTCAAATTGGCAAATCAATAGCTGTTCTTAGAAATTATGGTTGTGCTGCTAATATTATTGATTTGTATGTCTTAGCAAAAGATGAAGCTACTGGACTTAGTATTGCATCACAATCACTAAAAATAGAACTTCAAAATGCAATAGAAGAGCGAAAGATATTTACTGATTATGTTTGTATAAAAGATGGGAGCCAAATAATCGTAGATGTTTCAATCGAGACGGTGGTTAGTCGTTCCTATAGAAAATTTGAAGAAGAAATTCGAGAAAAGATAACAAGAAGAGTAAATGAATTCTTTGCATTGTCGAATTGGGAATACGGAGAAACACTTAGGGATTTAGATCTACTAAAGAAAATATCGGACATACCACAAGTAGAAAGGTATGAAATAAGTTTCACGACAGATGATCCCAATAATAGCGGAAACATTGTTACGACAAGATTCTTTGAAATAATAAGAATGGAAATGATGTCGATTTCGTTTACATATGTTTAATTTTGGAGATTAAGCTAGACAATAATTATACAAGTTTACATTTTGTAGAAGGCAGATAAATTGTTAGAACAAAACATTACGCAAACTAAAAAACCCATTGATCAATTCAATGATATTGTTGAAAAAGACAGCATTCTAATTACAAAGTTAGGAAATTCTGTTTTAGAAAAATTATATGTAAACGCCATCAAAAAAAACAGTGCGTTAAATACAACTCCAATTAAGTTTGAATTATCCACGGAAGATTCGAGTCAATGCCTAATCGATCCATACAAATTAGATTCAGTTAAAATTTATTTTGTCGAAAGAGACTTCAATGATACGACCATTAGCGAATATGTAGATACATACGAAAGCAATCAAGATAAAATAAAATTAGAAAATGCATACAAAACAGCATGTGATGATCCAAGTGAAGCTAACATAATAAATTTAAAAAAAATACAAAATCAATTAGATGGAAGTAAAATTTCAAATACTTTTTACTTTAAAGACGCTATTATCGCATACAGTCTTGGAACACAAGATTATCCTGCTTGGTTAAGTAGCGACATAGAAAATTCAATTTTAAAACACATCACCGAAGATATTGATGGCAACACAGTAAGTGGCATTTTTGAATTTAGCTGGGATGCCTCTTCGAATAGGGAAGGGGATTATTTTATTTGTTGGACATGGACCGTTACTGCTGCTGGCGATCAATTTTCTTCTCACATAAGATTTACATTATTCGGTGACAATTCAATTGTTACCAGCATGCCCGGCCATAAAACCGCACCTAATAAATATGAAACGCTACTTGAAAGGTACTTGCCAGAAACATATAAAACAAGACTTACCGATAATGATTTAACTTCAGATGTTTTAAATAAATTAAATTTATCAGTGGCTTCTGGTTTTACATTTTTAGAAGATTTAACCAATCAAATTGTAGATTTGTACAATCCTAGAGTTTTGCAAGAAAAATTGTTGCCATATTTAGGAAATTTTTTAGATGTAAATTTAAAATCAACCGATTCAGTTTTATGGCGAAGACAAATAATAAATGCAGTTCCTTTGTACAAACAAAAAGGAACCAAGATTGGCCTACAAAGAGCCTTGGACACCATAGGAGTAAAACTTGTAAGTCTAACTAGGCTTTGGCAGGTCGTATCCGAAAACACATGGCAAGAAGGATTTAATTACAACGGAACGACTGCAACATTTGAACTTAAAAATAAAATATCAAGTTACGATTTAGTAAATTTTGAAGTTTATATAAGACCAGTAAACGAAGCTGATTATCTACAATTAAGTTTAGACTATGTGATCTTCGATACCGTAGACGAAATTAGCACAGTAACTTGGATTGGCGAAACACTTTCCGATCAACCAATCGCACTATCCGAAGGAGATATATTAAAAATAATATATAAATATAAAGACATCGACAATCCAACAGAACAAAATCTTGAAAACTACATAAGACAATTACCCTTACAAGATTTAAGAGACGAAAGAATTGTTGTATATCCTCCTAAAAATTGGAATGTAAGATTAATCGAAGAGTCCGATCCTTTATTCGATCTTATTGTTCCTAATAGATTTCCATTTCACGATAAAATCGTGTTCGGAAAGATAAGGACAGAGTTTCCATATTCAGAAAATCTTTACAACATGGATGAGTACAATGGGAGTATAAGAAACTCTTTAAACCCTTGTGATATCGACAAGGGATTTATAGATGAATGTTCTTCTTGTATATCAACCAAATTCAATATTTCAGTAGAAATAACCACTTTAAACAACGATAGAATAGCAGAAACAGAATTGTGTATTCGTGAATTTGCTCCTTTTCATGCTCCAATACATAATATGACCATCATTGGCGGTTTTAATGAATTCGTCGAAGATCCAAGTGAATATGTTTATTCTTATCTTAAATACGAACTTGAAGAAACGCATTTAGCAGGAGAAGGTCAAAAGTACTTCCATAGGGCAATGATTAATGGATTGAACAAAAGAAAAATAACTCGCAGCGACTTAGCGTCGTTTACCGAAGTTGTTTCTACTACATCTGGAACTGCATACAACGACAGTATAGTTCTTCATTGCGACAATGTTCACTTTAACGAAATAGGTCTTGAAACAGATGGAAGTGCCATTTTAGAAATAATATCTCCATTCGAATCTGCTGGTACATATGTTATATCCGATGTAGAACACAACGCCATTAAAATTACAATCACAGAGCCAATCGATACATCTTGTAATTCTATCATGTCATCATCTGGAGAGTTGTCATCTTGTGCAATCACATTTAGATTAATAAACAATGTACTTAATAATAGTTCTTTGTGCGACATAGAGCAAAAGAACAGAAACTTATTTTACGATAATAGCAATAATTTCAGTGCTTCAAATATAGCAACGCAAAAAGATGTAGATTTAGGAACCGCCACTGTCGCTTGGACGATCACTATAGATGATTATTCTGATACATATGATATTTTGAACATACTTCCTAGCGGAGAACTTTTAATTGACGATCCATCACATACTCTACCCCAAAGTAACGACTCTAATTTGACATATTTAATTAAAGACGAACTAAACAATACAGTCTTCGAAGGTTCTACTGGCAAATTAACAGTAAATCTAGAGGCCGAAGTTACAGTATTAAATTCTGGTTTAATTCCAATCACAAACATTGCATCAAAAGGACGATATCAGAAAATATCGACTTCTTATTATGAAATTTTAGGTTCAGTCGATGGCACTGATGATAAATTTTTGATAAAAGGTTATTCTGATGGCGATGTAGCTGGTCAGAACCTTCTAATTTACAACATTTTAGCAAACAATGAGCTTGGCTACCTAAGTTATCGTGGATTGAAATTAGAGGCAAATAGCGATTATGAAACATCTCTCCTGATTTCTAATGGAGAAAATGAATTATATCAACCATCAGTGGATAACAATAGGTTTAAAGAGAACTTTATAATCGAAATCGATGGCAATAATTACTTTATAAAAGAAATTAATGGAAATTCTCCTTCTGGAAAAACTACATTTACATTAGGAGGACCAAGTGTTTACTGGAAAACTTATTCAAACGGTGGTTCAATTGTCGATTTTACAATTAGAAGATTCACTAAAACGGAAAACATAACAATTATGGGTCAACAATTTAATTTCCCCGAGCAAACATTTAAAAAACTAGATAGATCTGGCAACGATGTCGTCAATAGTTCAACAGAAACACAAATCCCATTTAGAGCCAATTCACTCGATGGAATAACCACCAAGATCGAACAACAAGAATCAATTAGTTTCGAAGTACAGTACGCTGATGGTCAAAAACAAGAAGGAAAATTATGAACATAGAAAAAACCGATACTAAATGTTACGGACATGTTTTCGCAAGAATAGAACATAAATGTGGCAAAATCGAAGAAATAAATTTTAAAAATACCATTTTAAAAAAGGGCAGAGAAGCCTTGGCATCTAGTTTGACAAATAATGTTGGAAATCCATATGATTTCTATATATCACGCATGATATTTGGCGACGGTGGTTATACATCTGGTCAAACCAAGTATGTAGAATCGTCTAGAAGTGGTCTATTTGGGATTACTAGAGCTAGCAAGTCTGTCATTTCTTCACTTGATTCAAATGTTCCAAGTCAAGCAACATTCACTTCGGTTCTTACTTATTCGGATGCAAATGGATACGCTTTAAACGAAATGGCACTTCAAATGAATAATGGTGAATTGTACAGCATGGTTACATTCCCAGACTTAACGAAAACGGATAGCATTCAAATAGTCTGGAATTGGAGACTATCTTTTGTATGATGAAAAAATTATCAATTATAAATTTGTACAACGAAGAATTTAAAAAAGACATAAGTTATTTAATGTTGGACAATGAAGTTTTCGATTGGGGACCAGATCCAGAAGAACTTCAAAATGCAATTAAAATGATAAATCACAACAACGATTTAAAAGAAACAATATTAAATTCAATTGTAGGTCATTTCGTTAGTAGTTTTTCTGAATTTGTTGGCAAAAAAATGACATTAGACGAAATAAACACATCAATAGAAAATGGAAACATAGAGTAAAATGATATTCTTTGAAGAAACCGATGATAGATTTTATGTTAAAGATTCAGATTCTCTCGAAGCAAACAAAGGCTTGTTCGCTAAAAGAAAAATATTTAAAGGTGAATACCTTGAAATATCAGGCGTATTAGTCAAAAGACAATCAATTGCAGATTCGTGTACACATTACGCCAACAGTTACAAATTTGCTGCAAGAATAGTAAAAGAAAAAGACGGAAGAATCAACATTGGCGACAATCTCATCATTCCCTTGGGATATGCTGGAATTGTCAATCATACAAGCAATATAAACCTACAAAATGTTGAGATACAATATTTAAAAAGAACGAAAAAGAACGAAAACTCTGACGAAGCTGTTTATTATTTCATTAAAGATGTCGAACCAGATAAAGAAATATTAGGAAATTACGGTAATTCTTGGGATTCGGTTCTAAATTGGGTAAATGAAACAAACAAAAACAAACAACCTGTAAAAGATTGGGAAAAATTTTTAAGTTATAATTTATACGATCTTGGATCGTTAATTAAAATGATATAAATTTATTGTCAAAACGATATATAATTTAGATATTTTATCATATGAGGTTAAAATGCCTGACTTATTATCATCAGAAGTTCCACTGTATTCTTCAGAGTATCCATATCATTTTGTATATGATAACATTCCGTTGGAAGCTCTTAAAAGAAGAGACGAAATTTTATCTTCTAGTTTAGACAAAAACACCTTGGTGCTAATCAATTCACAAGGAACACAGGGAAGTTTATCCAACAGATTAAATCAATCGATTGATGAAGATGGCAATTTAAAAGATACTGCAATCGATGAAGCATTGCACAATATCGCAGAACATTCGGATGGCACAAAGACTGTCAGCGAAGAAGAATTAGATTACTACGCAAACACACTTAATTACCTTTCACTAACAAATCCAATTTCGTTCGTAAGAATGATGAATGTAGAAAGAGACAAATTATCAAGAGTCGCAGATGAAGCAACAAACCTAAGCGTGGAGCTTCATCTGCCTTCACAAATTGTTTTGATTAACGATGGAGCCATAGAATTACAAAATTCCGAGACCATCGAATGGTCGTTTACCGCTCCGAATATCATAAAGCCAACAATTAATTTTTCAATTGATTTTGTTCATAGGCACTATTACGATATAGAGCCAATTACAATTGATAATTTAAATTATTCTGTAAATGTTTTATCAACTCCATACATGGAAGGATCGTTGAGGGTTTATATTAACGGATCTAGACTTACGGAAAATTCAGAAATATATGTTTCTGGCTACACTCCTTCAAGCGACAATATATCAATAAGTTTTACTTCTGATTATGAAAATGGTACATTTTTTCTTACCAATGCGATAACCGATGATGATATAATTAGAATAGATTTCGATATTGCATTAAACTAAGGAGAAAATTTTGAAAAAACTTTTAGGTGTTCCTCAAGAATTAAATTGGGGATTCATAATCATATGTGCCGATTCAAATCATATTAATTTAGAAAACACAATCAAATCAATCAGATCCAAATATGAAAACGCATCAATAACATGCGTTTATGGTCAGGAAATAAAAGATTTTAACTTAAATTGCGAAGGGTTGAAATTCGTAAAATCAAAAGAAAATTATGCAGCCATGATAAATTCTGGCATGAACGCTACGGAAAAAGATTGGAATATAATTTTCATTGCCGGAACATATGTGCAAAGAAATTATACGAAAAAATATTCAATGTTTATAGAATCTGATTCAGATGTGTTATTTCCAAATTATATTAGAAAATCAAATTTTGTTGATGGAACAATAAATGGCTTATGCATTAATAGGAATTTATTCAAAAAAACAGGACAATTCAATGAAGATTGCGAAAAAATAGAACATTCAAAAGCAGAATGGGGATACAACGCAATTCCTCATAATGTAAAATTCAAAGCTATTTGTCATTTAAAATCGACTTAAAATTTCTATTTTAGAAAACAAGGAAAAATTATATGAATACTGATTCTGAAATCACAAGTGAATTAAATAGCTTAAATTTAGAAAACATGGTTAATCGCCATAGTTTCTTCCAATTAAAATACTTCCTTTTAGGCAAAGAACCAACGCATCAAGCAAGATTATGGCAATGCCTAAGAGAGATCGATGCCAGAAAAGATTCTTGGGAGTCAATATTGCTTGAAATCGATGATGTTAAAGATAATTTAAAAATCATTGATCTAAGTCTGGAAAGACTAGAATCAAAAAAACAATTCAAAAATTTGTATAACGAGAAAATACACGAAATAAAAATATCTAAACTAAAAAGAAAGAAATTTTGCACTAGCAAAAACCTAGATAAACTGATTGTAAAAAAGAAGAATCTTTTAGAAGAGATAGATTTCTTTCTTAAATCATACAAGAATCTAGAACAAGCTGAAGCCCTAAAACCTTTTGATGATTTAGAGTCCCAAAAAGATTATTGGGGTCAAAAATTATTGCAAAAGTTAAATCTACGAAAGATCATGGGCATAGCACCAGATTTAGATGTTTTAGAAACTATACTTTTGCTACCTGATGATGTGCCGATAAAACAACAAACTTTACTTGAAATAAATAAAAGACACGAATTTATTGCCAATAAAGCTAAAGAAATCATGGGGGATTAATGGCTATAATACAAAAATTAAATTCTTTAGATGCTGGATACACGACTGGTGACTTATCATTATTTCCAGAAGTAATAGACGCTAAATCTTATTTATATCCTGCTAAAAATAATTCAGAAACCTTTCTTACATACGCAGTAAACTACAACAGTAAATACCTCCTTGTGGAAAACACGGATAACTTTCCAGATCAAGGCATATTACGAATTGGATCTCCGATAGGAACATATGGTCCATCTGAATTAATTTACTATAACACTAAAGCAAAAGGAATATTCAAAGACTTAATAAGAGGATTTGCCGGATCAAGACAATCACCTTGGAATGTGAAATCAAATGTTAGTTCGGGAGTAATGGCAGAACATCACAATTCCATTAAAGACGCTGTTATAAAAATAGAGAATAAGCTAGGAGTTAAAGATTTTCCAGAAGCAGAATCATTAAATGGAATTCTTAAAGAATTAGAAACAAAATTCATAACTCCCAAAGCAATATTTAGAGCGTATCCAATTAGAGGCAAAACGCCATTGAGGGTTCGTTTTCAAAATTTTAGCACAGGACCTATTGTTAGGTATTTATGGGACTTTGGTGATGGAACTACATCAATCGAAAAAAGCCCAACCCATAATTATCTGAACGAAGGATCTTATACCGTTAAATTAAATGTTATAAACACACTTGGAGCGCAAGCGATTTGTAAAAAATCAAATTACATTACAATCGACGACACAGAAGTTCAACCTTTTTTTTACGCAACACCAGCAGTTGGAAATTCAATAGATACATCTGGGGTTGGAGCTACCGAATTTGAATTCGTTGATCAAACCGAAGGCAACATAACACAACGATATTGGGTTTTTGGCGGGGTCGTTTACTACAAAGGAGAAAGAATAGAATCTGGATCTATTAATATTACCGACCCAAATGTTCACACTATAAAAGTATTATACGAATCGCCAAGTGAATACGAAACTTCACTCATTGTTATTTTTAATGATGAAAATCAAAAAAACACAGGCTTAAAAAACACAATATTGGTGCAATAAAATGACATTACCATCGGCAATAAATTTCCCTGTTGACTTTGATTCAGATAGCAATCTCTACGCTGTTCATGACAGTTTAAGAGTATTCCTTACTGATGATTACAATCCCGGAGACAAAAGTATACAAGTGGCTGGCGACACAGCAACGCTAAATAGATTTCCACCAGTAGGAATCATAACCCTTGTAGATCAATGCAGCGATCCAGAATTAAGAGCTATTTCTTTTTATTACAAAAGTAGAACGATATTTACATTTGATGAATTAGAATTACTTTCTGGTTTTACCGATAATGTAAAACATAAAGATATAACAAATGTTGTTCAAAATGTCATGGCGGAACATCACAATTCAATCAAAGACGCTGTTGTAGCTATACAAAAATTTGCTGGCATCAAAGGCACGATAGCATCAAAGCCACTAGTCGGAACATTAGAAGAAAGAATAAATTTCTTAAGAAAAATAACACTAATTCCAAGAGCTTGGTTTAAGTCTACGACCAAAATTGGCTTGGTTCCTTTGACAATTGAATTCGAAGATCTTAGCTTTCGTCTTGGAACCGATGGAACGACAGGAACCACGACGAGAATTTGGGATTTTGGAGACAATACTGGTCCGTCAATTATAACAATCGATGAAACCGAAGGCCCAGTAACTCAAAACAATGTTTTGGTCAACGATACCGATGGCGGTAAAATTAAAAAAACCTATTCGAAACCCGGCTTTTATGATGTCTCTCTGACTGTTACAAATAAATTCGGAACAGATACTGTTACACTCCCGAATTTCATAAACGCTAGAGTGCAATCACCAGATATTGCATGGATATATTTCCAAGAAAAAATCGGACAAATTGTAGACAACGGAGACATCGCAAACGATGTTTATCCCACCATAAGAGCCAAAACAGATAGCTTAATTGATATGTACATTCCATTGACCATCGGATTAAATCCATCAACAGGAAAAACATATTCAGGCGAAACAGTGGTTGGATCAACGCCAATAGACTCTATAACATCTTATACTTGGAATCTATCAGACGACCTAGATCACGGAAATTCACCGTCAACTAAAGCATCTTATGGAATTGGTGGGTACTACGATTTGACATTAAGATGCGATACTCAATACGGATCTTACAGGATTACAAATTATACAAACAGCATAGACATTATAGAAAATTATAATTTGTGGCTATGGTATCACAACCCTTTAGACTCAAGTATTGCATCATGTGAATTTGGACTTATAAGCGAAACATTCAAAAACAAAAGCCTAAATACATTCGAAGCTACACAAAATTCATCTTTCTTGAATTCAGAAAACAATTCGGAACAACAAATAAGAGAATTCAAACGCAACAATGGATTCGCATCCAGAGGATCAAGCTATTCTGGAAATTCAGGAACTGGAGTTGTTTATTGGGCTACCGGAAGAAATCCTTCAGATTCTCCTAGTACAGAAAAAATAAAACAAATAGAATACAACGGATTCTTGGATACCTATACATCAACAAGTTTCCCAGAAATAAGTCGCCCATGGAATTGGTTTTCTTTTAACACAGCAAATAACATACACTTTTTTCTTGGCGGGATAACAACCGAAATACCATCTGGAACATCACCTACCAATCAAGTTAAAACTAGTGTCGATTTAAGTAGCACAGTCGTTTCCGAAACAACATTCACAAATGGCAATTATAGAAACGGAGCAAACGAACTTTCAGCAAACATGGTTACGTTTAATTCTGGAATTTCCGAACAAGGAAACATGAGTGTTTATAGGTCTGCTTGGCACAATGGAAATGGATATCTATTAAGAAACTATGGAGTTGGTACATTTTTTAGAATGTATAGTTTTTATAAGACTAACGGCACAAGCACTAATGAATTTACAGAAATTCGTAAAATAGCTGATATGGCTGGCTCCGCTAAAGTAGAAGGACAATTAACATCTTTGCAACAAGGTGTTTTCTTGTTCAATAACTCTGGTTCAGTTTCTGCTTACAATCCAACAACAACTGTATGGGAAATTGGTGGTCCGGGATTAAACTCCTTGAGTTACAAGCCATTACAAGACATAAACGAACCTGATTACAACAACACAAATCAAACATTGCTCGTGGCAAGTGATGGAGAGAGCGTAGCGTATTTAAGTTTCGACTATAGCTCAAAGGCTTTTATTAAATTTAATTCTAATACATTAACATTTAGCAGCGTGTCATCAAGACCAGCTGGAAGTCAATGGCTAATGACAATTTATTAAAATAAAGCGAATAAATGATAGATACTTGTGAAAAATAAAGGATACTAATTATTTGGCTAACTATTTTCCACCAAAACCTGTTTATCCCAAGGGATACGATGATGATTATACGCTATATTTAGTTTACAATACATCTGAAACTGTAAGCACCCAAGACAATCTTGCGTGGTCAGACAACATTTCAATTAAACCAGTAGATGCCGACAAAGATGAAATCTGGGCGGAAAATGGATTTGCCAATATAAATGGTGAGCTTTTTTATTATGATGGTGTAGAAAAAGATGCAAACAATAAAATAAACAAGTTTAAAAGATGTGCAAGAAACTTAGGTGGCAAAGAAACTAAATTCAACGCAAGCAATTCAGAAGTTCGTGGTTTCGTAATAGCAGAACATCACAATCAAATTATTGATGCAATCATAAATATTGAAAACTTTATTGGTTATGATTTTACGCCTAATTTAGAAACACTTGATTATAAAATAAGAAACCTAAGAGAACTGACTATAATATTTGATGATTTTACATGCCCAGATGTAACATTTACATTTAACACAATTGAAACCAGCCCAATAAACGGTACTGTTGCACAATTTATAGTTACAGTAGTAGGGTCGTATAATAATTTCAGATTAGATTTTGGCGATGGACAATATACCACTTCGACTTTAAGAGGTACGCACCGCTACGCAGCGAATTCAACAATAGATCCGATTGTAACAATATCAAATACTAAATGTACAATTACAACGAGTCCAAAAGAAAGAATTGAAGCTAACGATCCTACACAGATAGAACCTACAAACAACACAATCGATATAACTTTACCGAACATTCCAGATTTACCACCATTTATTTATCCTAGTTTGGTAATTCCATCTTCGATAATTAATTTTCCGCCAATTGTATTTCCCTGTTTGGACATAGGTCCGATAAGTCCTATAAACATACCAAGCGTAATCATCATCGATCCTCCGTTGCCTACATCGATTAATATTACGCCAATTAACATTCCATCGAACATTACTATTTCGCCAATCAATATTCCATCTGTTATTACCATTACGCCAGTTACTATACCAGCTATTACTATTACACCACCGATAATACCTAACATTAGTATCAATCCAACTTCAATACCTAACATTAGTATCAATCCAACTTCAATACCTAATATTAGTATCAATCCACCTACGATACCACCTATTACTATTACGCCACCTACGATAACACCTATTACTATTACGCCACCTACGATAACACCTATTACTATTACGCCACCTACGATAACACCTATTACTATTACGCCACCTACGATACCACCTATTACTATTACGCCACCTACGATAACACCTATTACTATTACGCCACCTACGATAACACCTATTACTATTAC
>Ga0209191_1000235_pt1 | contig 44403 bp, 55 predicted proteins | sample S_130626_EF_Meta_FD_187320 | JGI IMG/M metagenome (GOLD analysis project Ga0209191, IMG submission 187320) | Freshwater microbial communities from Lake Simoncouche, Canada to study carbon cycling - S_130626_EF_MetaG (SPAdes) (version 2) | ecosystem: Environmental > Aquatic > Freshwater > Lake ...
TAATTGGTGGTAAGACCAGACTAGGAACCGCAAATTACATCAAAGGAATTCCTGCTAAAGTATGGATGATTGACGGTGACCAAGATGTGACGAAAGGTTTAAAAGAAGCATCCGGATATATTCCTACCGCAGCAGAAGCACACGATCCACGCTTTGAAATGGCACTTACCGCTGATGTCAGACCAGGCGCATTAGGCAAGGCTGCTAACAGTTTCTTGCTAAACACAGACAGTCAAGGTCATCCACAAGAACTACGGCCGGACGGATTAGTTAAACGTATGACCGAAGAATTGGCAAGATTTAAAATTGATGGAAAATTATTAGAAACAATAGATACTGAATTAACAGAAGTAAAAATGAGTCCAGGTAAATTAAGTTCATGGGCAAAAAAAAACGGAGAAGGTATACGTGCTGGATTTGAGGCTGAGTTAATATTTAGAGATGCACATATAAATACAAAAAGTGAAAGTAAGAAAGGTAAATTTAATATACAAATTGCAAAAAAATTAGCAAAAGATTTAAGCAAAACGATTGGAGTCGTTACTAAAGTATACTCTGAGCCGCACGAAGGAGAACGTAATGACACAGACTGGATATTTGAACCTGACAAAAGCCTGAAACTAGATTGGTTAGAGGATGATGATATGCCAGTTGAAATTATTACTCCTCCTATGCCATTATCACATACTTTAGAAATAATGGATAAATTTTTCTCATGGGCTAAAAAAAATAATGCAAGGGCAAATGAATTGACTGGATTTCATATGAGCGTAAGTTTGCCTGGAATGGAAAATAAAAATACAGTGGATTATGTCAAACTAGCATTATTTTTAGGTGATGAATATATTTTACAACAATTTGCAAGAGAAGCAAATAGATATACAGCCTCAGCATTGAGTAAGTTACAACACTATGCTGGTGATCTAGGTAATATGTCAGCACTTGCTATAAAAGCCATGAAAGATTTTAAACAAGGCTTAATTAAAACAGCCGCTGATATATTAAATAGTAATAATGAATATGACAAATATACCAGCATAAATCCTCATGATAATTATATTGAATTTCGTTCAGCTGGTAATCAAGGATATTTTTCTGATATTAAAAAAATTCAAAATACACTAACGCGGTATGCTTATGCTATGAGTATAGCAAATGATCCTAATGCAGGGCAAAAAGAATATATTAAAAAACTTTATATGTTATTGACAAGTACAGCTACTGTGCAACAAACAGATCCAAAAACTGGTAAAAAAAATATCATAGCTGAACCAGATATAAGTTCAGATAGCATTGCTTTGTTTAGTAAATTTGTTGCAGGAGAATTTTCCAAAGAAGAGTTTGCATCATTGTTACGTAAGTTGCATAATAGAACAAAAAGAGGGCAAATGGCTACCTCAACTCCCACTAAATCTCAGGAAGAATATAGTAATACAACAACACAGTGGGAAATACGTCTCAGCAGCAACAATAAAGTAATACATAAGTTTGGATTAATTCCAGGACCTAATAGAGAATCAGTCGCCATTCATGAAGCTGATATATGGGTGGAAGATAATGATATAAATGAACCTGTAGTATTATCTCAGGTGATGAAATAATTATGAGACTTAGTGAATTTACTCAACCAAAATTGCAATTCAGTCGTGATAAGCTAGATAGTCTATTAAATGATCTATGCGAAAAAGTAATCAAGGGGCAAGAAGAAGCACCTGACTTTTACGGCATGGTAGCGGCTGCTGTTATTGACCCCACTGGCAGATTAGCCACAGGCGTAAACTATCTGTACGGCAATGAGCGTATACATGCCGAAAGAGTCGCCATAGACAACTATGAAAAAAAATATGGCGAATTACCACCTAACTGTATTGTAGTTACTACATTAAGTCCGTGCAATCAAGATACCGGTGACATAAAAGAGGTAACTTGCACAGAAGTGTTGAATAAAAAGAACATCAAAATAGCCTATTGTGGATATCGTGATCCAACTCAACATCGTGACGATAATGATTTTAAAATTCTTATTACAAAAAATGAAAAAATAGAGAAAATGTGCAAGGAATTAGCTGATACATTCTTAAAAAATAAACTTGATGAAAATACTCAACATCGACATACTGAAGTTTTCAAATATGAGCATAATGGTTGGATAATTTATCAAAATGATCATGCAGCTATTAGAGCAGCAACCAGACAGATAGGTCCCATAATGCAAAATGGTCTGCTGGAAGCAACCTCTAATATTCATAATCTTGCCAATAAAATTCCGGTTGGTGGAGATTTTTGGGTACAAGACATAAAAACAAATAGTAGTTTATATTTTAAAAGACTAGATATTCCTTCAGAGCCACAAGCATTGCGCTGGGAAACAGCAGTCAAGGATGTGCCTAGGGCATCAAGTAAAACTCCTGTGTTCAAAGTAAATGCATATACTAAACCAGAAAGTCCAGAAGATATAGCATTTATGAAAAAACTAAAGTTTGCTGCTCGTTTTACAGGAGTAGATGCATTGGCTGCTAATCTAACACAACGGGCACAAAAACATAAAAGTGACCCTGACCAAATTATCAGTGATCCAGAGAAACAGGATAGTGATAGATATAATCGTGCATTCAAGCAGACTGCCCAGGTAAAGAAGACTGGTGTGGCAGAAGTAAAGGGCATTGGCATTAACATATATCCCGCAGAATAACCTTTAATTAATAATCCACTAAATACAGTATGGCTAAACAATTTGTCCGCATACTGAGTAATATTGATTGTGAATGGGAAGGATTAAGTCCTATTTACCGATTATATGTCAATGACGAACTGTTTAGTGAAAGAACTTGGATTTGGACTGATAGTACGCTAGAAGAGAATTTACAGATAGAAGCGGAACCTGGTGATTATAAGCTATATTATGAGTTATTGTCACCTAATTTAGCCAAATTAAAAGTAGGTAATTTAAGTGTGGAATATGGGCCCGTTGAAATTATAGATAACACGCATTTTAGGATAGTATAATGTCATTGTATAAGCCGGTAAATCTTAAAGAAGAAGCATCATCTGGTTCCACCAGTTCTGGAAGCATTGCCACTGTATCTGCTCCACTTGGTGCTGTCCAAAAAAGAATTCCTGCAGATAGTTTGTTTTTCACTAAATATACTAATGATGAGAATCCAACGCCTAATACGCCGGATTCTTATAAAACATATAAACGGAACAAGTGATGCTATCAGACTTAATGAAAACTTTATTGGCCAGTGACTTTAGCTATTACCTAAAAGCTCATATGTTCCACTGGAATGTGGAAGGAAAAGACTTTTATCAATATCACAAGTTTCTTCAGAAAGTTTACGAAGATGCATACGAAGCAGTAGATAAAATTGCTGAACAAATCCGTACATTAGGTGAATATGCTCCTGGCAGCCTTACCCGTTATAATGAATTAACCCGTATACCGGATCAAACTAAGATACCACGTGCTGAATTGATGCTAAAAGAATTATTGCATGATTCTCACACTATGATTGAACTTCTTAATGAATGTTTTGCTGCTGCAGAAGAGGAGAACAAGCAAGACATTGCTAATTTTATCGCTGAAAGATTAACTGCCACAAACAAGTTTATCTGGATGATATCAAGTTTTTTGAAGGAATCTAGAGCATAATGACAAATGACATGTACAGTATAATCGAAAGGTTAGCTATCCTAGAAGGGCGTATTGCTCCAAAGGATAGTAAACCTATTACAGAAACTAAGCAAAAGAAACCTGTGCTTTTCAATAATTTAAGAAAAGTTAGTGAAGATGTTACGCCTATGGTAGGTGGCGTTGAATTTGCCGAAGATACAATGGAAGAAGATGTATTGTCAAAAGTTAAGTCAAGTTTAGCTGACTATCTACACTCTGCTGAAGCTGATCTTGCACAAGATAAGGATTTACTTGCTAAAAAGAAACAAGACTTAGATCTTAAGAAAAAAGAACTAAGAGATTTGGCATTACAAGCAAAGCCTAAGCATCGAAATAAAGAAATGGAAAGTTATGGATTAGACGAAGATCCAACACAAGAACCAGCGTCTGGCGAAGCACCAGCTATGCTAACAGATCCAACATTGCCAGAAGGCATGAAGTCAGCACCCGTTAAAACAGTGCATGTGCCCGTTGATGAAGAAGTTGGACTTAGCGGTGGCGGCGGTGCTGTTTTGGTTGAAATACATGGTGATGAGCGTGTTGGATTTCGTATTCGTCGTGCTGGAAAAGAATTACCTAGACGATTTAAAAGTCTAGCAGAATGTGAAATGGCATTGGAAATGTATATGTCTCATCGCAAAGCACAGAAAGTTGCTGATGAATCTGCTGATTATATTGAGGAAGCATAATGAATTTGTTTGATCTATTTGAAAGTAACCGCAAAGATGTTGAGGAAGCAAGATTTTCTCACCCATTAGTCAAAAGTAAAGTTAAATTTGAAACTGATAATCCTACTCCTGCTGCAATGTTAGAGTATTTTAAAACATCTTTAGTACAAAATGGATTACACTGGCGCAATAAAATGGAACAAACAGGTTTGACTGGTATGAATCCAATAGAATTTGTGGCCCGCCAAAAAGCATGGAGCCACGGCTATGGCAATATGAGTGACAAATATTGGAATAGAATTAAACCATTATTAAGCGTTGAAAATAATGACGTTGATGAAGGATATAAGGTTGTTCCTAGCATCAATCGTGAACGTTATACTGACCTAAGTCATGAAGGACTTGAGGGTCCATTTAGGTTAAAATCTGGCAAAGTTGTTTATTATGATCCTAAAGTAGGTCAATATTACGACCGTGATTCTGATTTCTATATGTCGCATGACGATTACGCAGCACATGAACTTGATGAAAAATCAAACAAGCTAGGCTTTAAATTAACTCCTACTTTAGTAAACAGACGGCAAGCACATGCTCTTACAACTGGATTTAAGAAAAGTAAGTTTAACTTTGAAGAATATGAAGCAGAATCACTTGATGATGAATTGGCTAATTTCAGAAGTAATAAGTCAGGGGCTGGCCGCGCTCAAAATCCATTTGCTAGTGCTAAACCAGAGCGCACTCGTGAAATTCCACGTAAACCTCAGATATCTTCAGCTGAAGAACAACAACGAACTAGTCAGTTAAATCGCTGCAAACAATTACTTGATGTCGTTAATGCTACTAAACGTACAGATGCAACACTATCACGCATAGGCAACTATATAGATAAGATAGATGTTAATCACTTCAATCCAGGTGAATTAGATAACATAGAAAAATATCTATCTAACTACGTGGCAGGTGCCGTTGCTAAAAAATCACGTAAAGCTAGCAAGCATGGAAAAGTAACAATGATTAATCCAGATGATGTTATGGCAGAAGGAATAGGCCCTGATATGAATGATCCATATCAGCAGGGTTGGTATGCAGGATTTAAACAGGTACCAAATCCGTACCAAAGAGGTACACCAGAGTATGATAGATGGGAAGATGGTTATGCAGATCGTATGGATCAACCTAATTACTATGATGAAGATGTTACTGAAAGAGCAGAGCCAGTAAAATTCTCAGCAAAGTACCCAGGCAAGTCGAAAGGAAAAGACTATTATGACTATCACGGTGATAATTTTGAGCCAGGTGACCCAGATGACTTAGAGATAGATAGGTACTCAGATGAGCCAGTTCATAATTTTCTTGCCAGAACTCAAAGAAGCACCCGTGCTCCTAGGTTTGATCAAGATTATAATACAATGCATGAAGGCAAAACTGGACCTGGTTTGTGGGCAAATATACATGCAAAACAAAATCGTATTAAGCATGGCAGTGGTGAGCGTATGCGTAAGCCAGGCAGTAAGGGTGCTCCTACCGCAGCTAATCTTAAAGCAGCTAAGACTGAGAGTATGACAGAAGGTGGACGTCTTGATATGAGCAGTCCAGAGGAAAAGGCAGCACGTAAAGCATATATCAAAGCCAATGGACATCCTCCGCCATTAACTCCAACCAGTGTGGTGGCCAAATATAACCCTGAGAATGATAAAAAAATGAGAGACTATTATCTCAGACGAAAAGGAATTCCACAAGACAAGCTGGATAAAATGAAAGAAGATGGTGTATCTGAAGCTACAGGCGATCCAAAGTTTGACAAGATGCTTAAGGGTATCACTGGTAAAAAAGTAGTGGCTAAGCAACAAAAAGCTGATACCAAGCAGCAGTCCCGTGATGCGTTTAATAATATGTTTGGTGGTGGAAATCCTGCTGATGCACTCAGTATTAGGAAAAAAGGTGTGTCGGAAGGTGCCAAAGTTGATCGCATGGTTCAACACATTAAATCTAGCGAAAAAAAAGCTGGTAAATCTTCTAAAGATGCTGAAAACATAGCATGGGCTACAGCTAACAAGCGTGGCATGCTAGATAATAAAAACAAGAAAAAAAATGTAAAAGAAGATGATATGGCTAGCGCAGCCCATCATTCATCTGGCGCTAAATTTGGAGGATATTATAAAGGCACACAAAAAGGTGCTCCACGTCCAGGACAAAGTTTTGGATCTATGGAAGAGTCTATTAGCTTAAACACTACTGTCAAAGCTATTGCCAATGACATTGGTGAACCAATCACTAGTCTATATGCCACATTAAAGAAGATGGCTAAAAGTTACTATGACAACAATGGTGATCTAAAGCGTTTTGGTTTAGTAGCAGCTGGAGTTGGCAGTCGTTGGTTTCAAACTTACTATGTTAATAAAATGCAAACGGACTTGTATGACTTAACTAGACAAAGTCCTGCACATGCCGCTGAATTAAAACAATTCCTTCGTGGCAAAATGGTAAAAGATAATCTTGTCATGCCTAAGAGTTTTAGTGAAATCAATAAGGATCTTCCTGAAATTCTTGCTAGAATGGGTACCAAAATGGGCGCAGAAGCACTAGCAAAGAATGCTAAGGCTTGGGTTTATAATAAGCACGATTATGAAGATTTCATTAATAAGTTACTCAACGGCAAAGGTGACGATGATGATGAAGGCGACGGTTACGGCACTCCTGCTACTGTAGATACTCCTAGCAAAGATGCCTTATTAGGAAAGCAACGAAATCATGCAGAAGAAATTGTTAATGATGTATTAAGAAAATTACCGTCAAGTGTAGCAGGTGATATTCGTAATGCCATTGCTCGTGCTCCTAACAAATTACAAGCACTACAGCAAGAGTTACAAAAACGTAAAATTGCTCCACCTATGGAAGAAGGATGGAAAAGTAAATTAGCCGGAGCGGCACTTGCTGGTGCTGCTGCGTTTGGGGGTGGCGGAGCTCATGCCAATGACCAAATAGCTAAAGATACTCAGGCAATCACCCAGGCAATTCAGTCCGGCCAAATGAAGCCTAAAGAATATGCACCCGGTGAAATTTCCCTTTCTCAAATATATAATCATCCCAAGTGGAGAGAAACAGTACAGGCTATGCTCAAAAAGTATCCTAAAAATCACGAGGAAGACCAAAGGGCGGCAAATGCCGCCAAAGAGGTTATCAAACAAATGATCCAACAGGGAAATGTACGAGAGGGGATTGCAGGCAATATGAAAGTACGGTCTGATCCATTGACTAATTTGAAACAGCACAAAGATATAAAAATGAAAACTCCAGATCCTTTTAAAGGCATGACTAATCACAATAATCTAGCAAGTGCTAAAGCAAGAAATCTAGTTGCTAAAGGTGCTCAGACAGCAGGCCCAGGCACTGGATCTCACAAAAATAAAGCGTTAGATGTTAAGAAAGGATTAACTCGCAATCTCAAACATAAGGGTAAATTTGATTTTTCAGAATCATCTAATTTCTTGACCTGGGCAGTTTCATCTGGATATAATGTTATTACTAATCCAGCTGTGTATGAAAATGCAAAGCGAGTATACAATCGTCTGTTAACTGAAAGCAAAGGTGACTTAAAGCCTGGACAATATTACATCTGGACCGTTCATTTTGATGATGGTGATACTAGTCGTATTAAGATCAAAGATGAAAAATTTGATGTTAAAGCATATTACAAACAGCAAAATAAATCTGTTGTAAATGTCGATTATAATTGGGAACCGCATAATGGATAATTACCCAGTATATCCTGAGCAAGAAGAGGGTGATGATAGTGATTACAAACGTAATCCCTACGCACCCACTTAAAGAACCCTGCCTTAGGGACGTTTGATGCTGCGGTAAAGGCGTCCGCGCAATTGAACTGCTCCGCGTAGTGAGCTGAGGGATAAAGTAACCCTCACTTCACCATTTTCTATTGTATAAAGTAATAATTAGTTTATAATAGTTACTTACAACAGGAGAATTACATGTCAGATAGAACATTTTCAGGTGAGCAAACCAAAAAGTTAGAAGCCATGATTAACGAAGGTATGCAAGTTATGATGGAAATTGAAACACTTACTGGTGGATTAAACGACACTATTAAGGCTGTGGCAGAAGAGCTTGATATCAAACCAGGCATTCTTAAAAAAGCAATTCGCTTAGCACACAAAGCTGAATTTGGCAAAGAACAGCAGGATCATAGTTTGTTAGAAACTATCTTAACACAAACAGGAAAAACTCTGTAAGTGAGTTATGTAGACGCATTATATTCGCGGGATTCTGATCGTATACATATAGTAGAGCGAGTAGATGGCAAGCGAGTTTATAAAGAATATCCTGCCAACTACATTTACTATTACGATGATCCTAGGGGTAAGTTCCAATCAATCTATGGGACTCCTGTAGCTAGGTTCTCAACGCGAAACTTAAAAGAGTTTCGTAAAGAAGTAGCTATGCACCAAGGCAAGCAACTGTACGAATCAGATATCAACCCCGTATTTCGTTGTCTTGAAGAAAACTATAAAAACAAAGATGCACCCGCATTACATGTGGCATTCTTTGATATTGAGGTAGACTTTCATAAAGAAAAAGGATACTCACCTACATCAGATCCGTTCAATGCTATTACCGCTATTTCTGTTTATCTACAATGGATGGAACAGTTAGTTACATTGGTAATACCACCTAAGCACATGAGTATGGAAACAGCAATAGAAATTGCTGCTGATTTTGAAAATACTATTGTATTTGACAAAGAAGAAGAGATGCTCAAGACATTCTTAGACTTTATTGAAGATGCTGATGTATTATCAGGATGGAACAGTGAGGGATACGATATTCCATATACAGTAAATCGTATTACCCGTGTACTGAGCAAAGATGATACTCGTAGATTTTGTCTATGGGATCAACATCCAAAAGCTCGTGACTTTGAACGTTACGGCGCTACCAGCACGACATATGACTTAGTTGGTCGTATTCATATGGACTATATGCAATTGTATCGCAAATATACATACGAAGAAAGACATAGCTATAGTTTAGATGCTATTGCTGAGTATGAGCTTGGTGAACACAAAACACAATATGAGGGTACATTAGATCAGCTGTATAATCAAAACTTTAAAAAGTTCATTGAGTATAACAGACAAGATACCATGATTCTAAACAAGCTTGACACTAAGTTAAAATTGATGGACTTGGCAAATGAACTTGCCCACGCAAATACGGTACTAATACCCACTACCATGGGTGCTGTTGCTGTAACTGAGCAAGCTATTATCAATGAAGCACATGAACGTGGACTAGTTGTGCCTAATCGTAGAACAAAATCAACTCAAGAGGACACAGCAGCAGCTGGTGCTTATGTAGCATTTCCAAAGAAAGGCATGCATCCTTGGATTGGAGCTGTTGATATTAACAGTTTGTATCCATCTGCCATTCGTGCGTTGAATATGGGAATGGAAACTGTTATAGGTCAGTTAAGACCAATAATGACAGACAAATACATCAACGATATTATAGATCAAGGCAAAACATCAACGGTAGCATGGGAAGGTTTATTCTCTTCTCTTGAGTATACTGCTGTGATGGAACAAAACCGTGGCATAGAAATTACTATTGACTGGCAAGATGGAGATAAATCAACTCACTCTGCTGCTGAAATTTGGAATATGATATTCAATAGTAATCAACCGTGGATGTTAACAGCAAACGGCACTATTGTTACATATGAGCGCAAGGGTGTAGTCCCGGGGTTGCTAGAGCGGTGGTATTCAGAACGTAAAGAACTACAAGCAAAGAAAAAAGCAGCAACAGATCCAAAAGAAATTGCTTTCTGGGACAAACGACAGTTAGTTAAGAAAATTAATCTTAATAGTTTATATGGTGCTATTTTGAATCCTCATTGCCGATTCTTTGATAAACGTATTGGACAGTCAACTACTTTGTGTGGCAGAAGCATTGCTAAACATATGGCAGGGTACATCAATGAGTGTATTTTAGGTGAAAAAGATCACTTAGGTGATTCTATCATATACGGCGACACAGACTCATGCTACTTCACCGCATGGCCTGCTATCAAGGATGAAGTTGCCAAGGGCACTATGGAATGGAACAAAGAAATTTGTATTCAGTTGTATGACAATATCGCTGATCAAGTTAACAATTCATTTCCTGCATTCATGGAACAAGCATTTCATTGTCCTCGCGAGGCAGGTGAGTTAATTAGAGCAGGCCGTGAATTAGTAGCATCAAACAGTTTGTTCATTACTAAGAAACGTTATGCTGTATTAATTTATGACTTAGAAGGTAACCGTTTAGATGTAGATGGCAAACCTGGCAAATTAAAAGCAATTGGATTAGATCTAAAACGCAGCGATACTCCAAAGGTTGTTCAAGAGTTTTTGTACGAAATTCTCCAGAAAGTTCTTACTGGCACTGAACGAGCAGAGATTATTGAACGTATACTTGAGTTTAAACTTGAATTCAAAGATCGGCCGGCATGGGAAAAAGGTACACCTAAGCGTGTGAATAATCTAACATCATACACCAAGAAGGAAGAAGCAGCAGGTAAAGCTAATCTGCCTGGACACGTTCGTGCTGCACTGAACTGGAATAATTTGCGTAAGATGAATGGTGATAATTACAGTATGCAAGTAGTTGATGGCATGAAAACTATCGTATGTAAATTGAAAGCAAATCCGTTAGGATGGAGTAGTATTGGTTATCCTACTGATGAACAACGATTGCCACCGTGGTTTAAAGAACTGCCGTTTGATGATAGTTTAATGGAATCAACTATTGTTGATCAAAAAATTGATAATCTATTAAGCGTTCTAAACTGGGATTTAGCAAGTGCCACTAATACAGAAAACACATTTCAATCATTATTTGAGTTTTAAATGACAGTAACAGATTTAGTATTTTTTAAAAATCAACTAGAAAAATTATCAGTTGCTCCTATATATCAAGAGGCAAATGCGTCACTAGATAAATTTTTATATTTGGTTGATAATCATTCATCTGAAAATCTTAATAAGTTTGTGAATAAACATTATGGTATAAAAGAAGCATTTGATTCTTTTGATAATGAAGTGACAACACTTAAGGCAAGCCTAAAACAAGATATTGAAACAGCAGAAAAAGTACTATTTCAGCAAAGTTATAGTTCATATCATGATGAAAGTATATATGATTCTTTCCATATTCTAGGCAGAAGATGGCAACCAGACATTAATCTTGATTTGTTTTATGCCAGGGTTAGGCGAAATGTAGACTGGCATTATCCTGCTATGATTTTGCGACCTGGCTTTGCAAATTTCGTTGATGAATTGGTAGGGTATGATCCATTATATCTAGTTGATATTAGTCATAAATTTATTGAGCCGGTATTAAATAAATTCAATCAGCAATATCAACAAAGATTGCGTATATATGCAGTTAAAGAAGATTCAGATCAAGAAATATTAGGAAAAATTCCTAATAATCAATTTGGCATGATAATTGGATGTCATTTTTTTAATTTTAGACCGCTTGAAGTAATTAAGCGTTATCTTGAAGAAATTTACACTAAACTAAGACCAGGTGGAGTGTTTATGATGACATTCAACGATTGTGATCGGTGGAGTGCGGTAAAATTGGTGGAAGAGAAGAAGGATGGCTCTTATACACCAGGCAGCTTAATCTTTGAATTAGCCAAAACGTTAGGTTATGAAATTGATTATTGTTGGCATGATGAAGGGCCACAAACCTGGCTAGAATTACGTAAGCCAGGTGCATTAACTTCATTACGTGGTGGACAAACATTGGCTAAAATAATGCCAAAATAATTATCATTATGCCAAAATACTTTAAGTATCAGAAGTATTACGCTATAATAAACTTAATAACAAAGGAAATATAAATGCATGATCAACTCTTAGATTTAGTCAGTCACACAAATGGCTTAGGATCTATTAATCAAATTCGGGTAGTAGGAACAGATACAGAAACAAATTTCAACGGTATCGCTGAAGATCGTTCAGTAGTATTAGAAGGTGGATTGATTAATCCAATGCCTGAGTTTGTTGGTACATTTGGTATGCCAAATTTAGAAAAACTTAAAATTCTTTTGAATTTACAAGAGTACAAGCAAGACGCTAAATTGTCAATTAGTCGCAAAGCAGAAGGCGAACCTGATCAAATGAACTTTGAAAACAAAGCAGGTGACTTTAAAAATAGTTATCGTTTCATGGCATCTGAACTTGCCAATGAAAAAATCAAATCACCTAAATTCAAAGGTGTTAAGTGGAATGTTGAGTTTGAACCAACCGCATCTGCTATTGTTCGTCTAAAGATGCAAGCAACAGCAAACGCAGAACAAACCACATTCCAAGCTAAAGTTGAAGATGGACATTTAAAGTTCTTCTTTGGTGACCACAGCACACATGCTGGTAGTTTCATATTTCAACATGATATAGTTGGTGATATCAAACGAGCATGGCCATGGCCAATCAAAACTGTTATCGCTATCTTAGATTTGACCGGTGACAAAGTTATGCGTATTAGTGATGAAGGTGCTGCCCAGATTATCGTTAACTCAGGCTTAGCTGTATACACTTACACTATCCCAGCACAAAACAAGTAATAAATTATTGCAGTACTGTCTTAGATGCAGATTCATCTAATAACATTAACATTAACATTAACAATAGTAATTAAAAGGAATTAAAATGGGTAAATTGTCTTTCAAACCTAATGAACGTGCGAATCAAACTCTAGATGATCTAAGTACATTCTTAGAATTTTGTAGAGAGTACGGTTATCGGTTTAACGAAAACGATTTGTATAACTTTAGAAGTTATGCGTGGCAACAATACAACAAATTTGTTCAAGGCAAGAATGCCAAGAATATGTGGGTTGAAGATGCTAGAAGATTTGGTAAATCAAGTTAAAAGTATCGCCACACTATAAGTAACAGTGGAGGATTATTCCTCCACTTTTTTATAAACTGGTTTATTACAATGAAAATTTTAGTATGTGGCAGTTCTGTAGTAATGCCTGATCTATCAAAGTCGTGGACACAACGAACTTGGATTCATCATCTACAGCAAAAATTAAATTGCGAAGTTGTGAATATATCACGATCAGGTTGTGGCAATCAATACATGCATGATGCGGTAGTGGCTGAAGTTACCGAACGAAATTATGATCTAGTATTAGTATCTTGGAATATAGCTGACCGTATAGAATTTAGAACAAAATATAATCTTAGATTATTTGATTGGGACAGAAATGGTGGAAATCCGCATGATCAATATATGCAAAAAGATTGGATTTTTCCGCATACTCCTGATGCAGTAATGCCATCCGATGAAGATGCCGAATATAAAAATAAAATTTTTAAAGAATACTTTTATGCTTTACCAAAATACGAGAGAAATCATCAGATAATGTTAACTCATGCGTTATCACTTCAGTCTACTCTTAAGTCGTATGGTATACCGTACACCTTTGTTTGGTACAGAACTCTATTGAAACTTAAAAAATTTGACAGATATTATGATAAGATTGATTGGAATTATGTGCATCCAGATAGTCTTTTTAGACAATCTAAAAATATGAAGATGTGGGATTCTAAATCTCTACATCCAACTGATGATGCATATCGTTGGTATGCTGATGAGATGTATAAGTTCCTTAATGACAGGAATCTAATAAAGCCCTAGATATTTTACCAGCTGGGCTAAGTGGAATTGAGTCTACACACTTAAGTACAGCTGGTTTACAATGTTTACCTAAACTTATTAAGAAGTTCTTAATACTATCTTCATCACAAGTGCCTACATATAAACACTTAACACGATCAGTTCCAAATACAACACATTCCTTCATTCCGGAAATATTTTGTAATAGTTGTCGTTCTATCCTTACAGGATTGATTTTAGAACCTTTAACATTAATTTGATCTCTACTACGTCCTAATATACGATAATAACCCATTTCGTCTTGGTCAGCTAGATCCCCTGTATCATACCAATCACTATGACAAATATTAAAACCTTTAATCATTAAATGACCATTTTCAATTTTAGCTTCTATGCCATCTGGCAATCCTACTGTGCCAACTCGTTGTGGACCAGCAAGAGGATTAGTGAAACAGTGACTCATTGCCTCTGTCATGCCAAACGCTTCAACGATAGGCACATTAAACTTTGAGCTTAACTTGTGATACAAATCGTGTGGCATAGGAGCACTAGCAGAGCGTATGAATCTTAAATTGTCAAAATCTAATTCAGCAATAACTCTTAGTACATCAGGAATGGCAGTTATAAAAGTTGATTTAGTAGAAGGAAAGGTTTTAATGTCTTTCATAGTAATGTAGGTAGTTTCACATCCTGCTAACTGAGTTGCCCAGTAAAAACCCTGCCCATGGGCATGCCATAGACTCATGATGCTGGTGTATCTATCATTAGCTGTCAAATTGTATGATCTAACAATAGTAGCAGCCATGTTGTTTAGCTGTGCTTGTGTGAAACTACAAAACTTACTATCTCCCGTGGTACCTGATGTATACCAAAGTACTCGTTCGTTAGGATAGTCATTGCCGTTTCTAACTTTTTCTTGGTCTTTAGTAATGTATAAACTCCAGTCAGAGTTATCTAATAGATATCTATTCCTAGCTTCAGGAGCATTAGGATTTATAATCATTATAGAATGATCTTTTAACTGAGGAATAAAGTGTTGTGGATTGTCAACACATAGCACGGCACGTTTCATAGGAATATTTATATACCAAAATGCTTGTCACATTCTTTTTGTTATAGTACAATACGTTATGACTAAATCCATTAACCAACTAATAGTAGTAACAGGAACCGACGATTATATGCCAACGCTACATGAAATTTTTGAACGACGGACTTCAACTCAAGAAGAATATGATAGTCTTTATAACTCTGACAACTTATACATTGTCTGGGCAAAGAAAAAAGATGATGCTCAATTAAGTGATTTTGTCAATGCTATTGACGCAGAGTATTATTTGTGGACTAATACTTTGACTGGCACTAGTAAAAGTACATCTAAACTTAAAAATGATTCAGTAGATGGATCAATTCAGGGTCACATTTTTAGTGTCACAGCAAAACAGATGGATCTATTTGAAAAAGTAGCACTAATGCCGTCTATGAAATATGGATATCGTTTTGACAAACATGATATCAATGACCTTAAAGCAAAAGAAAAACAAGCAATGATTGACGCTCTTAGCCGTCCAGATGAGGATAGTGATGATTGATCATATTAAGGTAGGAGGACCATGGATAGAAATTTCAACTACTAGCGGTAGCATACCATATGTTCCATCTGGTCCTAACCCCATGCAGGGTGCGGTTAGAGTGATAAATGGACAACAAGAAGTTTGGTCTGGCGTGTCTTGGACAGGTATGTACGGTAGTAGTGTAACAATTAATTTAACTAAACGTGCAGAAGCAATAATCGAATGGGCCGATAAGAAAATGGCACAAGAACATAGGGCAGAAGAATTAGCTAAAACTAAACCTGCAGTAGCAGATGCCCTTGCTTCTGCCAAACACGCACAAGAGCAACTTGATATTATATTACTATTAACCGAGGAAAATAAATGACACCAATGATTAAAAACTTTGCCAAGTGTGGATGTGGTCGTACTAGAGATCTAGAAGGCTATTGCGATAGCAGTCACGCACTATCAGAAGAAGAATACGCAGCATTACAAGATAGTGAAGAAATTGATTGGGGCGACGATGACGATGAAGAAGTCAAACCAATTAAAGTTATCTTTGAGCCAGGCTGCTTTGATGACTTTGATGGTACACAAGAAGAACTTGAAAAACTCATGACAGACATTCAAGCAGAGTTTGCAGGTAAAACTAGGGATGAAATTGAAGAGATGGCTAATGTAGTCAATCTAGAAGATTTGATGCAGGAAGATCCAGAATTCGCAAAACATATAATGAATCTTGACAATAATAGGAAATTACAATGAAGTGGGCTAAAAAATTACTGTTTAAATGGGTAGCAGATGCACAACGTGATCAGTTTAAGGATACACAATACGTAGAAGAAACAGATATAAAGTTGTCAAGTAATGAGGTAGATGATCATGAAATTAATATGGACAAGGCTGTTAAATTTGCTATGCTGCCTGCTCGCGGTGGGTGCGTCCTAGAAATTAAATCATGGGATAAAAAAGAACGTGAGTGGGATATCGTAGCTCATGTTATTCCAGAAGGTGCAGACGTTGCCCATGCTGTGGGGCAGCTAGTTTCAATGGAAATGCTGCGTCGATGACTTTGTACACGATAGTTAATAAAATTATTAACTACTGATATTATTCAGTAAATAGTTCAACTGAAAAGGATAGAGATGACCAGCACCACAAATGAATATAAAATAGCGGTATTATTGCCAACTAGAGCTAGAACTACAGCATTAAAACTTAGTATTATCAGTATCTTCAATCGCGCACTTGATGTAGATTCAGTACAACTATTGTTGGGATTTGACAATGACGACGAAGTGGGATTAAAATATTTCTCTACTGATATCCAACCTTGGTTAGAAGATAAAGGTGTAGCATATAGTGTAGTAGTATTTGATCCTATGGGCTATAATGGATTGAATAGGTATTACAACGGATTAGCCGCTCAGGCAAATGCCGATTGGTTATTCGTATGGAATGATGATGCGCTCATGGAAACTACAGGATGGGACAGAATTGTAACTAATCATACAGGTCAATTTAAGTTACTTAAGATTCATGTTCACCGCGAACATCCTTATTCAATTTTTCCTATATATCCTAAAGAATGGTATGATTTATTTGGATTTGTATCTCGCCATCAAATGACTGACGCTGAACTCAGCCAAATTGCTTATATGCTAGACATTATGGAAATTGTAGAAATTTATGCTACACATGATAGACATGATTTAACTGGCAATAATAATGACATAACTTATCAAAAACGTGATATACTAGAAGGGAATCCTAGTAATCCACTAGACTTTCATCACTTTTCGTATGGCAATGGTAGAATAGCAGATGCTAATGTTATTGCTACCTATTTAGAATCTAACAATGTAGATCTTACATTTTGGAATAATGTTAAAGCAGGAAAACAAGACCCCTGGGAAAAACTCAGGGCCAATGATATCAACAAACAAATGACACAAACACCGGTAAAACGATAATGAGTAAAATTACAGAAAGTAAACATTTATGGCAATGTGTAATCAGCAATGCTCCAGTAACCAAGATTTTAGATTTTGGACAACATGCATATGCTGATACATTCATTGCTGAAAATCAATTAAATTTATCTGAGCCTGTATTCCCGCTCCAGTTATATTTAAGTTCGGAATCAGGTGGCATTCAACTGGGTTATGCCAGTGATGCCAAGGATCGCTATAACTTATACAGCTATAGTTATACTAGTTCCAATTCTAAGACAGCAAGAGATCACTGGGACGAATATGCCACTACTATCAAAAGCAAATTTAATCCTAAAGGATTAGTTGTAGAGATCGGCAGCAACGATGGTTACCTAATTAAACAATTTCAAGAAGATGGCGTTACCGCATTAGGTGTTGACTCGTCTAAGGATATGTGTAAGATTGCCAAGGCAGCTGGTGTTAACACTGTCAAGGGATTGTTTAACATTGAATTAGCTGATAAGCTAGAATGCGAACATGGACGAGCAAGTTTGATCATGGCTAATAACGTATTCAATCATGCCAATGATCCTATTGAGTTTGCTGTTGGCGTTACCCATTTATTAGACAAAGAAGGTTTGTTTGTCTTTGAAGTGCCATACTGGGCAAGTATGGTTGAGAGTGGTCGCTTTGTAGACATGGTATACCATGAGCATATTTCTTATTTTACTGTTAAGAGTGTTTGGAATTTGCTACAGCAAGTTGGAATGACAATTGTAGATTACGATGTGGTTGATTATCACGGTGGAAGTCTGCGTGTTATTGCTAAAATGGATACCGGTAACGGAATGCCAGCGTTAATTCAAAGTGCCATTGAAAAAGAAACAGCAATGGGTTTGTTTAACTATAAATTTTATAGCAAATTACAAACAAAATTTGAGCAACAACGTAATGAATGGCTTCGCAAATTTTATCAAATCCTAGCAGATGAACCAGATGCTGTTATTATAGGTGTAGGTGCTGCTGCTAAGGCTAACACTTGGCTCAACTGGCACAAACTAGATAAGACTCTATTGCATTGTATTACTGATGCTAGTGAGTTCAAACAAGGTAAGTATACTCCTCTGTCACGTATTCCTATTAAGGGTGACGAAGAGTTTGCGTTACATGAGAAACCATATGCGTTAGTATTAAGCTGGAACATCGGTGAACCACTAAAGCAAGCGTTACTAAAAATTAATCCAAATACAAGGTTTATATCACAATGAAATGTTACAATGTTGCTATCAACACAGAACCTGGTCTAGGCTCATTCAATGATGAGCGTGGATCTATCGTAGATATCTTTTACAAGAAGTCTATTAATCACGGCTGCATCATCAGTAATAATCCAGGTGCAGTACGTGGTAACCATTATCATAACCATACTATTCAATATACATATATTCTAGCTGGTGGATTAACTTATTACTCTCAGCCCGTAGATAAATCAGAACCAGTTTCAGTTTATGAAGCTGTTCCGGGAGATTTTATCATCAGTGATCCAAAAGAAATTCATACTATGAAATCTGGTGAGCATGGATGTGTTTTTATAGCCTTTGCTGAAGGTCCTCGTGGCGGCGAAGATTACGAAACAGATACAGTAAGAGTTGATTCTATTATTCCAGAATGAAAGTAGTTATATTCGGCGGTAAAGGTGGTATAGGTGGTGCTACTTGTGCTGCCTTTGCTGCAGTCGGATATACAGTATATTCTATTAGTAGTAAGCAAATTGACTTTGAATGGATACAAAGTCAGACTCAAGTAGATGAGTTATTAAGAAAAATTATGCCTGACGTGGTTGTTAACTGCGTCGGGCATTTTGACGATACCAATAAAGAAACTCATTTTAAAACTATGAACGTTAATGTTGGCTCTAACTGGAGCATTATCAAACATTACATGGAAAATAAAAGCACTAAACCAGTAAAAATTATCATGGTAGGATCTAGTTCCTATAACTCAATAAGAAAGAACTATATTTTATACGCTGCTAGTAAAACCGCACTATATAATGTATGGCAAGGAGCTTGCGAGTATTTTTTAGGATCTAATATAACATTAGGACTAATTAATCCTGTAAGAACTCGTACACCGATGATAGATATGTCAACTAAAGCTATTTGCCTAGAGCCAGATCAAGTAGCGCAAGCAATTTTAAACATGACATCAACTGAAGGTAATGAATTAGTTGATATGAAGTATCCAGAGGAAACAAAATGAAAATTGGAATTATAGGAAAGGGAACAGTAGGCAAGGCAGTATACGAAGGTCTTAATCATCTAGGACATGAAATGAGTTTTTTTGATCCAGCATATGATGGATCAACAATCAATGATATCTTAGGCACAGATTGTGTGTTTATCAGTGTGCCAACTAATCAAGCTGAAAATGGAGATTGTGATACTAGTATTGTAGAAAGTGTTATATCAGCATTACACGCAGCTGAATACACAGGGCTAGTTAGTATTAAAAGTACAGTAGTACCTGGCACATGTGATCGCTTATCAGCAGAATATCCAAAACTACGTATTTGCTCAGTGCCAGAATTTCTTCGTGCAAAAACAGCATTAGCTGACTTTATGTATAATCATGATCTTCTAATTGTCGGCAGTACTCGTGATGAAGATTATGTCATGATGAAAGCAATACATGGTAATTTGCCAAAGAATGTTGCATGTGTTAAACCAGCTGAAGCAGAAGTTGTAAAATATTTTAACAATGTAAATCATGCTACTCAAATTATATTTGCCAACATTGCATATGAAGTATGTAAAAAACTAGGCGTAGATTACAACAATGTATATAACGCTATCATTCAACGTGATAGTATCAACCCTGCTTATCTAATGTGTAATGAGAACCTTCGTGGTTTCGGCGGGCATTGTTTGCCAAAAGATACAAGTGCATGGAACAATCTTGTTAAAAGTTTAGGACTAGAGTTTTCAATGATTCAAGCCCTTATTGATGATAACGCAAAGGTAAATGATGAGTAAAATTTTAGTAACAGGTGCCAGTGGATTGTTAGGAACAGAATTTTGCCATCAGCTTAAAGCGGCAGGTAACGAAGTCTGGGCAGTTGATAATCATAGCCGCAGTGAAACTATTCCTCCTTGTGATGAATGGTATAAAATGGATTTGTTGGCAAATGATAGATTTATTGGGCTATCATCATTACCCCGTGATTTTGATTACATTTATCATTATGGTGCTATCAATGGCACAACTAACTTTTATAAAATGCCAAATAAGGTATTAGAAAACAACTTTGTCAGTGACATAAATGTATTCAATTTTGCTGTCAAGTGTAAAAATCTTAAGCGATTAGTGTATGCATCAAGCTCTGAAGTTGTCGCTGACGATCCCGTTAGTCCTGTTACTGAGAACTCAGACGTATTCGTTAAGGATATACATAACGCACGTTGGAGTTATCGGTTAGCTAAGATTACCAGCGAAAACTTTCTGGCTAATTCTGAATTGCCTTACGTTATGCTACGATATTTCAATGTATACGGAGAAAATTCAAAGAAAGGTCACTTCTTAGGTGATCAAATTGATAAGATCAAAAATGGCGTATTTTCAGTTATTGGATCACATGAAACACGATCATTCTGTCATGTAAGTGATGCTATTCGTGCCAGTATATATGTCGCTGAGAATGCCAATCGTGTACTAGTAAATGTTGGAAATGACCGTGAAATATCAATTGGTGACGCTGTTCGTGTTATCGCAAATGAACTAGGACACCCTGACGCGGTATTTGAAGAATTACCTAGTATGCCAGGCTCTGTGACCAATCGTCGTCCAGATCTTACCAAGCTGCGTGAAATTATGCCTGATTACAATCCTTTGAGTTTTGAAGAGGGTATTCGGCAAATTTTAAGTTGACAAATTTCTATAGATCGTGTACAATTTAACTTTACTCAATCTATAGGATTTACAATGAAAAAATTAACTGTAACTTGGCAAGATGTTGAAGGCATGTGTCAGGACATTATACGACAAATTCATCTAGATAATTGGAAGCCTGACTATGTAGTTGGGCTTACCCATGGTGGACTAGTTCCTGCTACCTTGATTAGTCAATATTTAAATGTTCCAATGGAAACTCTACAAGTTCGTTTGCAGATTAATAATAACGACACCCAATGTGAATCTAACTTATGGATGGCTGAAGATGCGTATGGCTATTTAGATTCTCCAAAGCAAATTCTTATCGTTAACGATATCAATTACACAGGCGGTAAATTTAATTGGATTAAACAGGATTGGGAAGACGGCTGTTTAGGACATGATGAACGTTGGGATCATGTGTGGGGTAAGAGTACTCGTATAGCCACGCTATACGACAACGAAGTGAGCAAATCAGAGCTTGCTATTAACTATAGCTCTGTTACAATTAATACGTTTACAGAAGATTGCCAGGTTGAATTCCCATGGGAAAACTGGTGGAATAAATGATTTTTACAATAGGAGATTATTATGTTTAATACAAATCAGATGGAAGCCGATACTGTGGCATTGCCTTATCGGTCAGCAGAAGAAGTTAATAGCGCAATGGGTCGAGTCTATGGATATATGAGTTTAGCAGTAATTGTATCAATGTTGGTCAGTTATTTTGTTGGCACTAGTCCTGAATTGTTAAAATTCTTTTTCACAGGAATTTTAAAGTGGATTGTAATCTTTGCTCCATTGGTAGCAGTATTTGGTGTTGCGATGATATTGGCACGTAGTCCAGGCAAAAGTACTGCCCTATTATGTTTATATGGATTTGCGGCACTAATGGGATTAAGCTTTGCCACAATCTTTGCCATATTTACCATGGGCAGTATTGTTAGTGCTTTCATGGGGGCAGCAATCTTGTTTGGAGTAATGAGTTTTTATGGTTATTTTACTAAACAAAGCTTAGATAGTTTAGGCAAGTTTATGTTTATAGGGTTAATTGCGATTATTATTGCCGGTGTTGTTAATATCTTTATTGGCAGTACTGTAATGCAAATGGTAATTAGCGCACTTGCTATCATTATCTTTCTTGGTTTGACAGCATACGACACACAACAAATTCGTGAAATGGTTAGTGTTGACTCTAGTTCAGCAGTTGAAGTAACAGGTGCGTTGACACTATACCTTGACTTCATTAATATCTTTCTTAATTTGTTACAATTATTTGGCAATAAAAACGACTGATGAATTTTACAATTGACGAATCAAAACCGTTTGATGTATCTATACACTCTGTACGTAGTTATCTAGAGAATCCAGAGAATCCTACAGCAAACGATTTGATTAAGATTTTAAAAGGTACTCACCAGTTTACCTCAATTAGAAATGAAGATAGCCCCGAGTTTAAAGCATTACGCAATCAACTAGAAGCAGAGGGTTATATTACGTGTGAGCGTGGCTGGTTGAATGGTGATCGTGTACTAAAGCCATTTACTTTAAACGGAGTTAAATTTAAAGTAAATGGTAAATTCTGCTGCGGTGGAGCAATGAATAGTCATTTAAAATGGGAAAGAGAATATGAAAACAAGAGAACAAATCATAACTAGTATGTGCTATACATGGCGGCATGATTATGGCCTAGATAAACCTGAGGGTGATGACTTTGCTAGTAAATTGTCATCAGGAACAACCCTAGCTGAGCGGGAGTTTCTATGGAAGCAAATGGCACAGATATTTGACAATGATATTGCTCCGCATATGAAGTTTGTTAGACCTCGCTTAACTAAAGAAGAAAGAATAGCAAAGCGAGAAGATCGTCGTGAACTAAAACGAACCATTGGATACAGTCGCATAGGGGCAGATGCCTTTAGGCGTGGCAGGTAAAATGTTAACACCAGACGCAGCATTAGGAATAATAGATATGTTTAAAATGATTAAAAGATGGTTTACAAAGAAACCAGTAGAACAAGCAGCACCTACCCCACCAGATAAGACAGCCAAAGAGTTAGCCACTGATCGCGGTGAAGCCTATGTTAATATTGTTAGCATGGATGTTGATCCGAATGGCATGGGCATGGGATCATTTGAGTTAGACTGGAACGCAAAGTTTATTGCTGATCTAGTCAGACATGGTTACATGATGGATCAGAATGATACTGATGCTGACATTGTGGATCGTTGGTTTACCAATGTATGCAGAAATGTAGTATTGGAAACATATGAACAATATGAAGCTATGAGCAACCGAGTTGTAAAAACACGAGATATGGGTGATGGCCGTAGTGAGGTTAGCTAGTGTCTGAAAACAAATCATTTTGGAATATATTTTTACTAAATTACATAATCTCACACGATTTTATTTGACCTTATACTGTATACCTGTTATACTTAGCATATGAAATATATTCTTATAGATACCGCAAATCTGTTCTTTCGTGCCAGACACATAGCATCTCGTGCTTCTTCCTCAGAAGAAAAAACAGCATTTTGTTTACATATCATTCTTTCTTCTGCTAATAAAGTAGCAAGAATGGTCAATGCTGATCATGTAGTGTTTGCTCTTGAAGGGCGATCATGGCGCAAAGATTTTTACAAACCATACAAAGCCAATCGTGCAGAAGCTAAGAAAGCACTAACAGATCAACAGATAGAAGAAGACAAAATGTTCTGGGAAGCATATGAATCCTTGACTAAATATTTGTCTGAGAAAACAAACTGTAGTGTCATCCGATGTCCAATAGCAGAAGGTGATGATGTTATGGCTCGTTGGATCGCATTACATCCCAATGATGAACATGTTGTTGTCAGTAGTGATACCGACATAGTTCAGTTAGTAGCACCAAATGTCAAACAATATAACGGCATAACAGATGAATTAATAACTTTAGAAGGAACATTTAATGATAAAGGAAAGATTGTCATCGATAAGAAAACTAAAGAACCTAAAGCGCCAGTTAATCCGGCATGGCTACTCTTCGAGAAGTGTATGCGCGGCGATTCATCGGATAACATCTTCTCAGCATACCCTGGGGTCAGGGTCAAAGGCACTAAAACGAAGGTTGGTCTTACGGAAGCTTTTGAAGACCGAGATAAAAAAGGATACGCATGGAACAACATGATGTTACAACGATGGACTGATCCAGACGAAGTAGAACATCGTGTGTTAGATGATTATCAGCGTAATGTAAAATTAGTAGATCTAACCGCACAGCCCGACGACATTAAGCTGGCAGTTGATACTGCTATTAAAGAACAAGTCAGCAATAAAGATGTAGGGCAAGTTGGAGTTAGATTTCTCCAGTTCTGTGGAAAATATGATCTTGCTAAATTGAGTGAAAATGCTGACTCGTTTGGTGGTTGGATGAACAAAACTTATAGTGGAATATTAGATGCTTAAGTTTTTGTTTGGAGTACTGTCATTAATAGTGTTGGTATTCGTAATAGCATTAACTTTTATAGCAGCAAAACAAGATAAAGATCGTGTTACCGTAAAATATAATTGCCGTATGCTAATCGGAAACTGGCATCCAGATTTTCCAAAAGCAGTAATAGAAGAATGTAAAAAGAGGAGTAAAGAATGACATTAATAGCAAAACCAGTAGTAGACAAACAGTTTTGGATATTACAGGAAAATAATAACAAGATTGGCAACATTGAGGCATGTGATGGTGGATTTCAAGTTAAAATCAATAATCAAGTAGTAGCACAATATAAAACTATTAAATTAGTTGAACGAAATATCAATGTTACTTTTGAAACTATCCCAAAGCCAGAGAAGAAAACTTCAAATATTGTACATGGTTATCAAGCAGCTGGTCGTGTATACAATCCAGTATGGGATGTTCCGCAAAAGTTGCCTGTATATACTAAAACAAGAAAAAGTAAATCTTGGTACGCTGCCGGGTGGTACACCGTTAAGAAAGGTCGCCATTGGACAGCAGAACAAGATCCTAAACTAATCGTTCTCAAACGATACCCTTATCAGGGACCATTTCATACTAAACAAGAGGCAGAACCTAAATGAATATGAATACAGTAAAGAATATACTAGATCAAGACATAGTTAATGTACTAGAAAATGCTGTCAACTATGGGCCACCATGGACAACATTGTACATAGCAGCCTTGCAAGAAATTACAGAATTAAGAAAACAAGTGTTAGAGTTAGGAGGAACATTGCCTAAATTGACATCTCCGATGACTGGTAATACTAATACACAAAAAGTTACTTACAAATTACCCCAGGAAAATTAAAATGACTAATCCATTCCGCGACAGCGACAAATTCATGACAGCATGTGAACAAACCATCACAGGCATGAACGACGATCAGTTCAGAATGTACACAACATTGATTACTGAAGAATATACAGAATTACAAGAAGCTATTGCTGCAGGTGATAAAGTTGAAACACTTGATGCACTAATAGACATTATGGTCGTTGTTGCTGGTGCTATCAATAGCATGGGCGCAGATGGCGAAGGTGCATGGCGTGAAGTTATGGCCACCAACTTTGCCAAGATTGATAGAAAGTTGGGTAAAGTTCGGCGCAGAGAAGATGGAAAAATTCTCAAGCCAGAAGGCTGGACACCACCTAATTTATCAAAATTTTTAAAGAGAGAACATTGAGTATACATCTACAAAAGTTCATTGAACGAGTTCGTGGTAATGACCTAAGAGGTGGCAAAGATTTTGTCATGCCCATGAAAGATGCCAAGGGAATGGCAGCTGACCTAACTGAACTGCTGTTAGAGCTTAGAAATCTTAAAGAAGCTGCCATACAGACACCAAAAGAAGAGGTTATTGAGATTAAACTGTCAGGAGGTAAATTTTAATCTCTGTATATTACTGCTAAATAATATACTATGCCTAGACCTAAGCCACAAATACTTGCTGAACTTACCAATAAGCAGACATACAAGACCGAGCAGATTTTAGCCTCGGTTGGAGTATGGGCTGTTTATTATGAGAACAATCCTATCAATATTAAAACTTCTAATATACTAGTACAATATCCAGGTCCAAAGTATAAAAAAGTAAGTTTTAGCAATCCAGGACATGCCATCAATCTTGCCAAGAAACTTAACGCTCAATTTAAAACAGATAAGTTTTCAGTAATTTTATTGAAAGATGGCGATAAAATATATCCGTAGACATTAATATGTCTACCAAACTTTTTCTCACTACAGAATTAGCAAAAATATTATCTTTTGATAAAAATTTAAACATAGATGAGTTATATAGTGATATCTGGCGAAATCTTAGAAATGACGGTGGATTTCGGCTAACCAATAAAGGTTATGAATTATTCAGTGAATATCTAGAACTAGAGCATTATACTGTTGATTTAAATGTACCTTCTGTAAGTATAAAGATGTTACTAGATTTAGACCACAAATTAAAACATCCGTATTATCTACACATATATAAACGCAATGTTGATTTAATACTGTTTGATAGTAAAGAAGCTATGTTAGCCAATTTGTACGGCGATATGAAGAAATTTCTTGACAATTATAGTTAATGTGGTTATAATAGTGACTAGTAACAAATAGGCCTTTAGTTTAGCGGTGAAAACACCCCACTCATAATGGGCGAGATCCTGAGTTCAAATCTCAGAGGGCCTACCATAGATTATAAGAATTATGTGAAGATTAATGAAAATAGATTTTAATGAAACAGAAATAGATTCAATCAATAAAACGATTCGAAAACTTAAAAAAATCAAAGAAGAACTTATGCTAAAGCCACCACCTGAGCCACGAATATCAAATACTTTAAGAGGCGAAGAAAAAATTTTTGAATCGTTTAACGCTATATTAGAATCAGATATCTCATCTATATACGGAGAGTCTGGCTCAGGTGAATATTATGTTTATTTTCACTGTGACCCAAATATACCAATTGTGGCTACAAAGAATTCTAAAAATTTATTTGCTGCTCAAATAGGATTACAATTTAAGCCTTTTTACGTTGGTAAAGGAATTGGTGATAGATGCTATGATACTACCAGAAATGATTCATATGCCAAGAAAAAACAACAGATAGCTAAAACTAACAAAGAAATATTAGTAATTAAGGTAAAAGAATCTCTAAATGAACCAGCATCGCTTGCATTGGAATCAAAATTTATTGATATTTTTGGTATTACTGCGTATCATCCATTTAATTGGTTATTGAATCTAGACGAAGGTAAGTATAAAGATGATAGGCGAGATAAATATATTAAAGGTTCAAAATATGCTATAAGAAAAAATAGAATGATTTTGAATTAAAGAATCTGCCAGTAATGGCAACTATAGGTGAAATACTATCTTGGACGCGGCTATCGTATGCCGCCATCTCCACCACACTTCGTTTGAAGCATATTTTAATAAAGTATGTTTTGAACGGGGATGAAAGGATTCGACAGGGTTGAGCTACACTTATGGGGATCGTCACCAGATAGACGTTAAAAGTGAAAAAACCTAGACGCAAACGCATCTAAAGGCGAAGTAACTGTATCAGCAAGCAAAGGAATTCGTTTCTCTGCTCGTAGTTCAGTGAAAGCCGAAACTTTCGCAGTTTAATCACTGGCGTAGGGTAGTTATACCTAGTAACAGAAAATAGCAATAGGGACTTCGGTCCCTATTTTTATAAAAAAATCATTGACATTATTCCTCATATAGCTTATAATAACTGTATTCAAACTCACAAAGAAAATCATGGCACACTTTTTAAAATCAGGCAATACCTACAAAGTAGCTTCAGAAGAAGCATTAGATATTCATTCTACATTACCAGCCGGTAACTATGTAATCAAGATTGACATGTTTGAAAACTTATATCTTGAACATATTGATAGCTTTAATGTATCAGGCAAGATTTACGGTGATACACTTAAAAACACAGATCGTATCATCAACACATTTTGGGAACGTCCTGGTTCTACTGGTGTTATGCTTACAGGTGAAAAAGGGTCGGGGAAGACATTACTAAGCAAAAAGATCAGCATTGAGCTGGCTAAGCAAGCGGTACCAACCATCGTTATTAACGATGCGTTTACAGGCGAGAAGTTCAATACGCTCCTACAAACTATTAGTCAACCTTGTATTATTCTGTTTGATGAGTTTGAAAAAGTCTATGACAAAGATGAGCAAGAAGCTATTCTTACCCTACTTGATGGCGTGTACTCAGGTAAGAAATTGTTTATTCTAACTTGTAATGACAAGTGGCGTGTTGATCAACACATGCGTAATCGGCCTGGTCGTATTTTCTACATGATTGACTTTACTGGATTGTCACAAGAATTTATCGTTGAATACTGCGAGGATAATCTTAAACACAAAGAACACATTGAGCGTATTTGTTCATTGACTAACCTGTTTGCTGAGTTTAACTTTGACATGCTTAAAGCATTGGTTGAAGAAATGAATCGCTACAACGAAGCTCCACAGGACGCAATGAAAATTCTGAACACCAAGCCTGAATTTGATTCAGGATGCCGGTATGATATTTCATTGATTGTTGAAGGTAAAGTCCTTGATGTTAAAACTTATCCTGAAGTTTTTGAAGGTAACCCACTTGCCAATACTGTTCAGATTGAGTATGATGGGGAGAAGGACGAGGATGGTGATAGCACATGGACACGCAATCGCTTTAGCCCACAAGATTTAGTCAAGGTGGATAACAACGGTGCCAGATTTGTTTTTGAGAACAACGGCATTCGGTTGATGCTAACTCGCATTAAGGCAAAAACTTATAACCCATATGCGTTTTAATAATAAGCCCTTCGGGGCTTTTTGTTGTAATAACGCAACTATTTTTATCAAAATGCTTGCTTTTATACGGTTATTTGCGTATAATTTATACATTGACTAAATAACTTTACAAACTTCCTAAAAAGAAGTTGACAATTAAATCACTTAGCATTAAAATAACTTAACATGAAAAACACAAGCCATTCCATATCGTATCAGTTGCCCCAGACACTAGCATTATGCTGGAGTCCAGTGGTGGCCTTACGCTCAGGAAATGATTCAGTATTTAATATGATTGAAACAGGCAAGGAGTATAGTGGGGTTCGAGAAGGATGTGATGGTTAAGCAATAGCTAACATCGTAAACTTTAAGGACCCTGGACTAGAAATACTCCAGGGTTTTTTGTTTTTGTAGTGAGTGTGATGGGTAACGCGAGCCTGTAGCGCACTTTAAACATGCTACTATTAATGTGGGCGGAATACCGGATGATAAGTTCCTGGCGATAACGGGAATGTGTAAAATGGTATAATATAAGGTGAGGTGGCAGAGTGGTCCATTGCACTGGATTGCAAATCCGGAAAACCGTCGGTTCGACTCCGACCCTCACCTCCAATTGTTGTATTTTAGCACAGTAGTTGACAGTTAATTCAACTACAGCTATAATGTTTGTATAGTAAGAAATGCAGTAAACGTTCTTTAAAAAACAGACGCAATATTGAAGTGTATTACACGAACTAGTCCCGAATTAGCAATAGCATTGCAGAGGTCATATCGTGTAATACACTTCAATATTGCGTAAGCAAAAAGTCCACGGCAACCTAATCAGTGCCTAGTCTGAGCCCAGACGATGAAGTAGCTGTGATGGCTACGGGTGGTTCGAGCAAGGGTCTACCTCTGGTAACGGAGATGAAGAATCTGCTCCAGCGAAAGCTGCGGTCTAACCTAACCGGCGTTTGCACACGAGAGTTCTCCTTGGTCGGTGAAGCGGATGGAAGGCATAGTTAGTCAACTTCTCTATGCTATAGTTACCGCCGCAGGGAGAAAGCACTTAGTTGTTATTAGTTGTATTGTTTTGGAAAATTCCAGTGTTCACTTGGAAAATGCACAGGCGATGGATCCTCCGTCTAGCTAGCGCGATCTAAACTGTTGCCTGAAACGAAAGCAAGATCAGCATTGGCCAATGCCCTTGTATAAGAGTTCAGCGATAAAAGCAAACGACAATAGGGTTATTGTTGTCCATAACGAGACAATACAACTAATGACAATGGTGGCTATAGTATAATAGCAGATAGCATTCACTTATAGGAATCCCGGCGTCCCTAGCCGTTATTAACAGGGCGTGAATTAACTCCACGATAAAGTTAAGGGTGCTTACGATCTACCTTAGAGTCCCTCTGTCGGGAGCCTGAAAAAATCGTAGGGTGTTGCTGAACATGCCCATACTCATAGAGAATAATCAGACGGACAGGGTAGACAACTCCGGTAGGGGCCGAAGGGATTCGGTAGCCTACACCATATTGAAGTACATTCTGGTGGTATAAATTTGATAAACCAGGAAACGAGCGGAGTGTATTTCAATATGGTAACCCTGTCCAAGTGCAATGGTCACACGCCCTTGCTTGGATGGACTGTTACCATATTGAAGTGTATTAAACGCCAACAAGAAGAAGGCGGTCCAGCGTCAACTGGGCGAAGTTGCGTTTGACGGTGCAAGAGATTTAATATATTTCAATATGGTAATAAAGAATTAGGCCAATGGGACTGCATGGTGTGGTCGCCCGCCTGTCACGCGGGATATCGATGGGATCGTTACCCATATTGGTCGCCAAAGTTATCCTCGTTGAGATCCAGTGTTATGGTCGGGTGTTTGACTACACTTTAAGCTGTGGTTAGAATCCACAGGACGAGGGCCAAGTTTACATAAGGTAATATATGAAACAAATAATAGACACGATTGTAAAAGATGACGACGAGTTAACAGTATGGCACAGCGATACATTAGTCGCTGTGCCACCACTTGAGTTAATGTTTGAATGTTATCTTGAAATTTTGCAAAGTGGTATGGCCTTACCTGGAATGCCATTTAGAAATGGCAGTGGTGTAATTTGGATTGAGAATTCACACTCCGAAGTCGTAACCGGACAGGTATATGAATATATCGACGATAGGAAAGAAGGTTGGATTATGTTGGGATTTACTGCGCCAGAATTTCGCGGGAAAGGATTTTATCAAATCTGTCACAACTACTTAATTAAAACAATTAAAAAACGTGGTGGGCTTTCAATCGGAAGTATAGTCTCCACAAAGAATCACCAAATGATCAAAGCCACTATTAAAAAAGGCATAAGTTTAGATTATTACAGAACAATTGAATGGATTTAAACTGTCATAAATAAAACTATTATGTATCATGGAATAATTTTATGTGGCAGTAGAAACGACCTTTCCGGTAGAAATATTGCTGGATATAGATTACGTACCGCTGCTGAAAAATTCGGATACAATAACTTAGTTATTGATTGTGCTACTGCAATGACGGAAGCAGAACTAGAACTAGTACTCAGCAACGTTATTACAGATAAAACATTATTTTTGGGCGTCAGCACAGTTTGGCTAGATCGTCCACATAATGGACATGCCGACATTGAATGGATTAACGAAGATTTTTTTAATAGAATTCGTGCCAAACATCCAAAATTAAAAATTGTCGCAGGTGGTAATGGTATATTACGAATGCCAGGTGCTCGTGGTCTTTATGACGCAGCAGATTGGCATATTGGTGGATTTAGCGATGACAGTTTTCCTAGATTTCTAATGTTATTAGAAGGCAAGACAGGACATCAGTTAAAGTATTTTATTGACAGCAATGGCAAAAAAACGGTGGATAGTAATAAATTCCATCATATCGCAAATCCAGATGATATAGAAACTGTATTAAAACCAGAAGATAACTTTCTTAGTCATCAACCAATACCATTGGAAGCCAGCAGGGGGTGTATTTTTAGATGTGCGTACTGTACTCATCCGTTTCAAGGAGCAAAAGATTACGAATCTTACATGAGAACTCCTGAAAGCATAAGCAACGAACTTCGTCGCAATTATGAATTGTTTGGTACTACCAGATATTCATTGATGGATGATACATTCAATGATAGTGTGGAGAAGTTAAATAGACTTGAGCGAGCCATAGAATTAGCAAAGATACCCAACTTTGAATTTCAATGTTATCTTAAACCAGAGTTACTAGTAACCAAACCCGAAATGATTCCGCAGTTGTTGCGAATGGGGCTAGTAGGTGGATTTGTTGGAATAGAAAGCATGAACAACCATGCTAGAAAAGTTATGAATAAAGGAATGAACATTGAGAAGGTTCTACATGCACTTAATATGTTAACTAGCGGTAGTAATCAAGTTAAATTAAGTGCAGGCTTTATTGTAGGACTGCCGGGCGACACAATAGATGATTCATTTAAAACAGCCGAGTTTTGTAAAAATAATCCAAACTTATTTAGAACCTGGCAGTTTAGTGCCCTTGGAATCTATACTTATAATGACATTGAAAAAGAAACAACATTAATGAGTGCCCTGGAACGTGATCCAGAAAAATATGGTTATACTGTTGATCGAAAGCCAGGCGAAAATAGTGCATGGAAGAATGAATTTATGACATCTGAGCAGGCATTTGATGCAGCATTCAAATTACTCAAAGACTCGGCCGGAGTTGTTCGGTGTGGTGGCTGGCTAATTGGCTCAGCGTGGCACAATGGAGAATCGGATTTCGATATTGAACATAAAACACGAGATCAATTAAAATTAGATGGTCGCGGTAGACAAGTAGCCCGAGACCGTGCTATACTTACAGTTAAGAAGTACACTTAGTAAAAATCAACGGAGGTGATGTTCCAACGGTGGGACAGGAGACTGTAAATCTCTGGCACTTGTGCAGGTAGGTTCGATCCCTACCACCTCCACCAAGTAATGCTGCATTCGACTTCTGGTGAGGTCATCACCCTTTCAAGGTGACCAGACGGGATCGTAACCCGTATGCAGTACCAGTTTTAAAGAGTAGTAATGCAGCGGGGTTGGTCCTGCGACCAGCCTTGAAAACTGGGTTCTCTGTAATGGGGATGGGGTTCGACTCCTCTGCTACTCGCCAAAGTTTTAAAGTGAGTTGGATGAGTGGCTTAAATCGGCACCCTGCTAAGGTGTTGACTCTGGTAACCCCAGGGTCCGTGGGTTCAAATCCCACACTCACTGCCAAAGATTTGCTCCTGTAGTTTAGCGGTAAAACACCCGGCTTATACCCGGCATATGTCCCCAGATTAGGGAGCGTCGGTGGTTCGAATCCACCCAGGAGTACCAAATATTGTGTCCGTAATTCAACTGGATAGAAAGCAAGTCTTCGAAACTTGAGGTTGGGAGTTCAAATCTCTCCGGACGCACCAATGAAATGCCTCGATAACTCAGTTGGTCAGAGTGCCATCTTGATAAGGTGGAAGTCCCAAGTTCAAATCTTGGTCGAGGCACCAACAGTAAATAGTAGTAATATATCTCCCTAGTGTCAACGGCAGCACATCTGACTCCAAATCAGCTGGTGAGGGTTCAAATCCTTCGGGGGATGCCAAAATAACCAAAGAGGTCGTAATGAAGTTCAACATACCACAAATCAAAGAGTTCATAGATAAACAAGGTCCCGACACTAAAATTTATATTGGTGTTGACTCAGAACGAGTTAAAAAAGGTACGCAGTGGTATGCTGACTATACGGCGGCTATCGTTGTTCACTTAGATGGAAAACATGGGTGTAAGCTGTTTGGCGAGGTAACTCGTGAAAGAGATTATGATCGTGTTGACAAACCTAACACTAGGCTAATGACTGAAGTGTTTAAGGTAAGTGAACTGTATCTTAAACTAGCAGAAGTTCTGGAAAATCGTGTGGTGGAGGTGCACCTTGATATTAATCCTGATGACGAATTCAAAAGTAGTAATGTAGTAGCGCAAGCGATTGGATACATTCGTGGTACTTGTAATGTAGAACCTCGTGTTAAACCGCATGGTTTTGCTGCTAGTTATGCTGCTGACAGATTTAAAAGTTTGAAAGTGGTTAACGAATAATGCCATTAGATCGTAGTATGTATCCCACCATGCAAGAAGATGTGTGGATGCCCCGATTTCCAGTTTATGATAAGTGTTTTGCTTGGTTACCACATCGGTGTACTCAAAGTAACTGCGTAATATGGTTACGGTGGGGGCGTAGATATCAGCAGTGGGTTGGATATGGTGATACTCAGTACTCAAAATGGATATGGATAACCGAACAAGAATATCTAATATATTGTTTAAAGGCAGCCAATGAGTAACATCACAAAAGGTCGTAAGAGTTATGACAGTACTATGGGTAACACCGTAGTGCCGTTCTTTAATCGTAATGTGACGCCTTACCCCACTGAGGCTGGTGGTACTAAGTTTGATCTAGTTCCAGTTACGCAACAAAAAGACATTATGATTAATAATGCCCGCTTGTTTGCCCAACAAGAATATGATAGAATAATGGAACTAGTAGCAGTATTAGAAAGACAAGCAGGAGATATTAAGCGTCGATTAGACATGACTGACTTAGTACACAGTTGTAAATATGAGTTTCAATTAAGCATGGGTCATGTATATTGGGTAGTTAAAGATACACGCAATGATGTAACTATACTAACCGCCATGTCACCAACCGATTGGACTAGTGGCGTTCCAGAAAATTATGAATATTTGATACAGGTTCGTTATCTAGGAGATCACTCTTGGATGGAAGTAAATGAGTAATGGGCTGGTGATGTAACGGTAGCCATGATGGTCTTAGAAGCCATTGCCGAAAGGCGTGAGAGTTCGAGTCTCTCCTAGCCCACCAAACACAGGATAGTATGAAAGAATTAATAGAGATTAAAAATTTAAACAATGAGATATTTGTCTATTGGATATTGACTGATTTTTGTAATCAGCATTGTACATACTGTCCCTCATCATTAAATCTTGGAGCATATGCAAATAGCCCTCTATTTCCGAGTGATAGTGACATTGATTTGTTTCTCGATAAGCTAATCGCTATACAACAACAGACTAAAAAGAGATTGGTGGTTAATATATCAGGTGGTGAACCTACCTTACATAATAAATTCGCAGACATAATTGAACGCCTACATGATTACGCTACTATTACCGTTACAACAAATGGTGCTAGAAGCGTCAGCTGGTGGCAATCATTGTCCAAACAACCACAACTAGTAATTTTGTCATTGCATCCAGAATACTATGACTCCAAAAAATTAAAAATCAATCAACTATGCGAATTTTTAAAAGACAATGGAGTGGATATACAGTTTAATCTTATGTGCCATCCGGGTATGTGGGATACGGTAATGGAAATAGTTAATGACGTTGATGTTAGATTCAAACCATTTATCATTCCAAAAGTTATACAGGATCAAGACACGTTTAACAGAGATATGTATTCATATACATCCGAGCAATTAGATTTTATTAAAAGCTACCCCACCAAACTAGATTCAAATATAGCATGGGACGTTAAGGCAGTTTATTCGAATGGCGATATTAATCGTGCTGTTCCCAATACAATTATGGCAGAAGGTTTACATTATTTTCATAACTGGCGGTGTGCTGCGGGTAGTGAAGGTATATGTGTATACGCCAACGGTGAAGTTAGAGCAGGAATTTGTAATGCTAGACTATTAGGGACTATTTCAAATTTTAATTTGCTTGATGAGTATTTGACTTGTCCTAGACCTAGTTGTGTGTGTCCCGGGGATATTTTTCTTAACAAATATAATCCCAAGATAGTGTCAAAATAGTTGACAGTAATAGTAAAGCACTATATAATAGTAACATGCGAGAGTGGTGGAATTGGTATACACACAAGACTTAAAATCTTGCGCCTTATGGATTGAGGGTTCAAGTCCCTCCTTTCGCACCAAAGCAGGGTTGGCATATTGGTTGTGTCCCAGCCTTCCAAGCTGGTCAAAGGAGTTCGATTCTCCTACCCTGCTCCATTTTATAAGAGTGCAACCATTATGAAAGAATATATAATTGAATACCAAACAGAACCAGAAGCAGTTAGAGAATTTCATCATACATCAATTAAGTTTTTAAGTGGATTGATCGTATTGAGTTTTATACTTTACCTGTTTCATTAAACAAGTTATGCGGGTGTAGCTCAGCTGGTAGAGCGCCACGTTGCCAACGTGATTGTCGTCGGTTCGAACCCGATCACCCGCTCCAGTATTATTAAGTGAACAAGTTGTTTGAGCAGTGTTAAATGCACACGGGTTACCTTTCCTAACCGTCAGTGAACGTACAATCGTCATCATGACGTACCCCTGCCGAATGAACTGGGCGTGGCAGTGATAACAGCTTGTTCACCAAATAATGTTGATGGACCAATGGGGGATTAGCTCAGCTGGGAGAGCGACTGGTTTGCAACCAGTAGGTCAACGGTTCGATCCCGTTATCCTCCACCAATTAATTGACATTAAATACAATACAATATATAATGTTTGTATAGTAAGCCTGTTGCGGAGTAGGGGAGTCTGGTCGTCCCCGCTAGTCTCATAAGCTAGAGATCGTTGGTTCAAATCCTTCCTCCGCTACCATTTTATAACAAGGAGTTGACATGAAAGCAGTTTTAGCAATTGGTGTGGCGTCATTAGTACTTACTGGTTGTATTGTTGCTGATCCATATTATGTTCAGACAAGGCCGGTGTATGTTCAACCTAGGCCTGTATATGTGGCACCACCTGTTCGTTGTTCTTATGTAACGCAGTGGAATGGATACACCAGACAGTATTATAATGTTCGTGTTTGTAGGTAGGAAATAGTTTTACAACTCTATCGGAGATTGGGAAAGTCTGGTAATCCGTCTGCTTTGGGAGCAGAAAACCGTAGGTTCGAATCCTACATCTCCGACCAATTAACTTAGTTCAACTTTAGGAAATATATGTCAGTCAAAACAGTAGCCAGTCTTATCGATGTCAACCTTTGCTGTGAACAAGTCGGCAATAAGCGTTATGACTTGGTGTTGATCGCTGCGGCCAAAATGCGGGAGTTACGATTCCATAGATTGGGCACAGATAAAATTACACGGTTGTCAGAAGTTCTGCTGGATATCCAAGAAGGGCGTGTTGATGCCAAAGAGTATTTGATGAAGATCGAATCAGTACAGGCAAAAAAACAAAGTAAAAAATATAGATAGTTCAGTTGGAGATTAGCCAAGCTGGTAAGGCAACGGATTTTGATTCCGTCATACACAGGTTCGAACCCTGTATCTCCTGCCACATATTAGGGGGTTAGCTCAGTTGGTAGAGCGTCTGCCTTACACGCAGAATGTCATCGGTTCGAACCCGGTACCCCCTACCATTATAAATTTAATATTGAATTGATATAATTTTGCACATAATCAACTGTGGCTTTTTTGTAATTTCTATCTACCCACATCATATATTCAGATCTATTCATTTTAAATTGTTCTTCTAATGGCTGAGGATCATCGAAATATTTTACCATGGAATCTGTCAAGAGAAAATCAAACCCGCCAAATTCTCCTCTGTTCACGGACCGCGCTGCTTCCGTTAATTCGTGAGCTAGAGATTCTGCTTCACTGTAATGTTTGATTGGACTAGATAAATTTTTCCATATTCGTGGTTGTTTTGGATCAGGCCAATAATATCCGTATTTTGAGGCATTTAGTTGAAACTCACTCTTATATGGTAAATTATCATGTATCGGATTAACCAACAATAATGGAAAGATGCGAACCCCATCCACTAGATTGTTGGGATCCAAAATCCATTGCTTAGTTTCCATATATGATTCATAGGTTTCGTGCGGTAACCCAGTTATTACGCTAATGCTAATCTTGACGTCATCGCCCCATAATTCATTTTTTAATTCTTGCAAAAATTTTTTAGATTTAACCCCACCAAGTCCTTTACCTATCGAACTTGCAGCCCGATCATGAAATGATTCTACTCCAAAATGACAACCACGCAGCCCCATTTCTTTTAACAACCTAACTTGATCTCTATGTGCATGTAATAGATCAAGTCTGAGATAACATGCAAAATAAATTTTAAATGGCAACGAAGTAAAAATTTTATGTAGATGTGCTAATTTTTCATTACTATCATTGAACGTATCATCACTTATCAGATATTTATAAATTCCAAAATTTTCATAATTGTATATTAACTCTTCGGTCAGTACATCATAATCTTTAATAAAATCTAATTTTTTCTTACCATTCAATGGATAGGCACAAAACTTGCATTTAAAAATACAACCCCTACTCACTTCTAGCGTAATTGATTCGCCAGGATCAACGCAATCTTCTGGTTGGTATATAATTTGGCAACGACAAAAGTTAAATGTTTTATCTGATGCAGTTACATCATATATTAACGTGTTATCTTGTTTTCTTGTGGGTACAGGTATTGTAGTTTTATCACGTATAGATACTATGTAGTCGGTAAATTGTTTTTCACTATATCCTAAAAATACAGCGTCTACATTTTTAACACTCTCCAATAAATCTACACCGTTTGGCCCACCAAATAGTATTTGAATATTGTTGTTTATATGTTTGGCTTGACTAATAATATGTGAAACAAGATTTCCTATAACCTTAAAACGAACCCTAAGCCAAAACGATGTGCTAAAAGCAATTGCCACAGTATCCGAGCCAATAAATTTGTTGCATGCCTGTGATAGTTCTTCCGAAGTAAATGCTGTAACTAATTGTATTACTTGACAAGTAAATCCTACTTTTCTTATTTCAGTTGCTACTCGATATGCACCGATAGATTTACTTGGAGAACGTCTCCCCAGTTTTGGATGACTTGGTTGAAAAACTATATCATCGGCTGTGGTATCAGCAAAAATTATAATATTAGCCATGCTACTACTTATATGTTATAATGTCATTAAGTTTTTAAATTACCACCCTAAGCTAATCTAGTGAAAGCGCCAGTTTGAAGAACTGGATAGTCTGGAGCGTAACCAGGAGGGTGGACCAATCAATGGTGTAGGTAGCTTAATCGGTAAAGCCCAAGATTGTGGATCTTGCCTATGCGGATTCAAATTCCGTCCTACACCCCAGTTGACAATTAATTGAAGTTCAACTATAATAGTTTAATGTGATCGTAGCTCAGAGGAAGAGCAGGGTGCTTTTAACGCCAAGGTCGAGATTTCGAAATTCTCCGGTCACACCATATTATTATATTGAAGCACATTTAAGTAGGCATGCCAACGCTAGGTCTTATCGGACGTAGCCAGAGTGTGTTTCAATATAATAATCCGGCCATAGTTAAATGGATATAACTAGGGATTTCTACTCCCTTATTGTGGGTTCGATTCCTGCTGGCCGGACCATGGCGATGTAGCTCAGTTGGTTAGAGCAGGTGACTCATATTCACAAGGTCGGTGGTTCGAATCCACTCTTCGCTACCAAACAATGCAGCACATAAATAAAGCTATGAGAGCAACAGAATTCCTATCAGAGCTAATTGACAAAAAACTTGCCCAACCTATAACTTGGGTTAATCCTAGTATTGCTAGGTCTAAATTACCGTCTGGGCGTGAGATAGAAATACATTTTACGCCTGAAGCCACTGGATATGTTGACATAGCTTTTAATGTGGATCGTGAATTTAGAATAACTGGGCTCGGAAACGCAGATCAAATATTTGCCACAGTTATACAAGGAATAACAGAGTTTGTATTCAATAATCCCAAATTACATACTATTACATTAACAGCAAACGAAAAAAGCCGTGCTAGAGCCTATGACACATTAATTAAACGAATAACTCCAGATTTAGGGTGGCATGTAGTTCCGCATGATGATATAATAAAAGATCCCAAGTACCAAGATGCCATGGCTCGTGGTGGATACTTATTTGCCATGGAAAAAGGTACTGCACCAGAGCATAGACAGCCTGAACAAAAACCAAAACATGGCACATTCAAAAATGTGTGGTATGTGAACAACATAGATGACAAGACATTGCCACAATACAAAGTTACTGGGGGTGAAAAAGCGTGGCCAGTAATGAAATATGTGATTGACAATATAGAAGAATATAGACAACTAAATCCGCAGACTATTATCGCTAAACATTACCCTAGGCCAGGACAACAAATTATTGACTTAGGTGAATATAAACCATCATGAGATTATATGAGATAGAACAAACTGTTGATGAGGCTATCAACTACACTAGATATATTGATGATGCCGAAAATGCCATGAAAAAAGGTATTTTGACTGCATGTACTGCCCTGGCCACAGTGGCTATTACCCCGGCGATGAAAGCAGATATAGCACAGACAAAAACATTTGGTTCGGTAAGACAAGCAGTTGAACTGGCAGGATTGATAAAAGATCAGTGCGAGAAAGAATTAAAAAAGCTAGCTGTCAATAAAATGAAAGTGCCGGTATCTGACGTTATTTTTGAACCGTTAGCCGATGCCAACGGTGAATGTTACTTGTTGGAAGTCAGATTAAACATTGCGTATATTAATGGAATAGCAAACCCGATTTGGGCTAGATGGACAAAAGCAGTGGTGGCCAATAGAGTCGGCGACCCGTTTGATTATACAAAAACTGCAAAAAAGATTATAAACACTTTTAAAAAAACTTTGTTTGATACCCCTATTCCGGTGCTTGACAATTGCGCTAGTACCTTTATACATGAACTAGTTCATGCTCGACAGCATATGCCACAAATATCCAAGGGCGTACCTGATAGTGGTACCGATTACGGCAGTTATATAAAGACAAAAGAAGTACCCAATAAGAAAGAATTTACGAAAATGGTAGACACACCAGGAGCACTTGATAATCCCGAAAACTATAGAATATTTCGAGCTAGTCCACAAGAAATGACGGCGTTTGCTAACCAAGCCGCAGCAAAATTTATCAAAGATAATAAATTAAATATGCCAGATGCCAAAGCTGATACAGCTACAATGGCAAATTTACAAAACTATCTTGGTGATTATTTCAGAGATAGAAATAACTATCAAGAGCGTACACTTTTAAAACGCTATGGTACATTGGTGTACAAAGCAGTTGATGATTATCTTAATCGCAAAAATAGTACAAAAAACCCACAATAATTCACTAGTTCAACAAACTTTGATTGCTATTTTATTTGACTTATGTTATAATATATTTTTAGATAGGAGAACGATATGCCTGGAGTATTTCTGGTAAGCGACACGCACTTTGGACACGCAGGTGTATGCCGTTTCATGCGTAGTGACGGTGAGACCAAGCTTCGTCCATGGGATACCGCAGAGGAAATGGATGAAGAAATGGTTAAGCGTTGGAACGATACTGTTCGTCCAAATGACAAAGTATATCATCTTGGTGATGTGGTTATTAACCGAAAGGCACTTGGTATTATGCGGCGTCTCAATGGTGACAAGGTTCTTATTCGTGGCAATCACGATATCTTCCGTGATGACGAATACCGTGAACACTTTCGTGAGCTTCGGGCGTACCATGTACTTAACGGAATGATTCTTAGTCATATTCCCCTACATGAATCAAGCCTTGGTCGTTTTGGTGTTAACATCCACGGTCATCTTCATTCCAATCGTGTTATGCGGGCGAAGGGTATTAATTACCCCACTGGTGAGATTGTTTACAGTGAATCAGAGATTGATACCAGGTACCACTGTGTTTGTGTTGAGCAGACAGACTTTGCCCCAATCTTGTTTGAAGATGTTGTCAAACGAATTGAAGAAGAAGGTGGTGCAGTTGGTTTTAAAAATGGTAACGGGCCCACGGCATAGTTATAAATAAAATTATGATTATAACGTGCGGCCCCGTTGGTAACCAACGTACCCTTAAATTAAAACTTCCAGAAGAAAGAACTAAGATAGCAGTCCTTATCAGTGGCGGCATAGATAGTGCTATACTGTATTACTTAATGTTGCAGGAAAATAAAGACACAGGTTATAGGCATGACATACGGCCTATATCTATTATGCGTTCAGAAGGATCTGAATACTTTAGTAAGCTAGTAGTGGCAAACATGAATGAGAAATTTAACTTAATCAAGCAGGATGCTATTATAGTTGGAAATCCTTCACTACCAGATGATCGGCAAGTCAAGTCAGGTGTATTACACGCATATGATCTTGGGTTTGACCTAACGTATTGTGGCGTAATTGAACAACAGCCTGCACATATGGTAGGATGGACTCCTCCCGAAGCTAAAGAAACTAAAAGATTTAAAACACCACTTAAAGATCTAAACAAAACACATATAATAGATCTAGTCATACAATGCAAACAAGAAGACCTATTTTACATTACACATACTTGTAACAAGTTTAAAGTAGGTCGTTGCCATAAATGCAACGGGTGCAACGAGCGAGCCTGGGGATTTTCACAGTTAGGATTAACTGATCCTGGTACTATATAAAAACGGCTGTACTTATTGCCATGGCATCTTCCATTTAGTAGGCGGTACAGATGGAATAAATTCCACAGGAGTGAAATCCCATTCGTCTACATTATTAAGATAGTTTATAACTTCATAATTTGACTTGCTGATTATATCAGCAATGCCTTCACCTAGTTTTATATTATTGTGTTCTCTAAAGTGATTCCGTCTCATATCTGGACCGTAATTGCCATTAGATGGGTCGCCGGTATGTGGGATAAGTTCTTTCTGCGATGCTTTATATAATGAAGTCAACTCTTCAGAAATCTGTATAGCACATGAATTACGGTCGGGCACATGATCGTAATCATCAAAGCAATTTATATGAATTAACCGATAAAAATTTTCTGACATGACGTTTAATTCTGTCAACCATTGTGCTTTTGCCCATTTATAAAAGTCAACTACATATAAATCAGATTCATAAAAATCTTTAACCAGCCTGTGTAATTTTCCTGTTGGCTCAAGGTGCTTTATATCTGATTTGTCAGAATTAATTTCTGACCGTAACAATCCTGGATTAATAGGAAAATCCAAAATAGAAGGCAGTCTACTATAATTTGTATGGCATACGATAACTAATGTTTGTTTATCAAGCAACGAGGAGTTTTCAATCAACCAACGTCGAGTAGTCCACCATGGTCTTCCTCCATATCCCGATCCATACAACGGTACTTTTAATTTATTTGCTAAAAATAAAGGCCAATCGGTGTCTTGATATCTCTCAGCACAATAACTATCACCTACTATCACAAGTTTAGTAAACATAAAGTATTTCCCTGATTATCTAACGTAATTTTTAAAAATTTCATATGATTCATTAAAAGTAGGACGATTTCTAGGTTCCGTATAGTTATAAGCTATGCTGACACAATACCTGTCAGCAATGACATTATTGTCAACACTATGTGGTACACCTACCTGCACAAGAGTGGGAGTTCCTATTATTTGACTGTGCGCTAATGTAACCTCTTCTGGCTTATAATACACAGCATAAGTTGAAACAACTGTTTCATCGGTAATACCCATTTCATTTTGGTTGGGCGTATACCAATTCATGATACTTCCTTCTCCGCCATACACCCAATTTAACTTGGCATAATCACCACGTTTTTCTGTATCACTGTGTATGCGACTACCTACTCCTGCAGGTCGGTAAAAAATATCAACAAACGTAACTATAAATCCATGGTCCGCAAAAAATGCAATGATATCATCACTTAACAGATCTCTGTCAAGTTGGTAATGTCTAGATAAATTTTTATTGTTTTCTTTTAAAAATTCAAACGGAGCCAATGTAGATTTAAACAATGGTATAGGTAAATCAAGATCAACACAATATTTTGTCATATTATTCAAATAAAAATTCTAGATTTTCATGAAACCCAATTGTACACGATACACGTGGTTGTATTTCATTATAACTAACAACTTGATGCGGTTGATCATTTCTAAACACGACAGGTCTAGTAAGCTCGAATTTATCAACTTGTAAGCAGGCTAACGGATTCAATTTTAATAATGGTATTCCGTTTTTTTGTAATACCTTAACCGGTTCTTCACTTACTGTAAAAAACCTAGTCTCACTATTTTCGCAATTCATTACTGGAATATTTATTCTACAGTTAGATTGCATATCGTGATC